>Ga0247770_1001328_pt1 | contig 19885 bp, 25 predicted proteins | sample UWRJL136409B6_FD_179943 | JGI IMG/M metagenome (GOLD analysis project Ga0247770, IMG submission 179943) | Plant litter microbial communities from Arlington Agricultural Research Station in Wisconsin, United States - UWRJ-L136-409B-6 | ecosystem: Environmental > Terrestrial > Plant litter >... | reverse complement strand
CGTTGAGGTCCGCGTTGCCAGCGAGCCTAAGAAGTGCCTGTGCAAGAGCGACGTCGATGAGCTCGTCGATGCCTACAAGGGCATGATCACCTTCTGGGACGATGCCAAGCACACCAAGTACCTGGCCGACGACTTCGTCGACTGGTCCGAGTCGATCAACTCTCTCATCCCCCCCAATGGTCTCCCCGTTGGATTCCCCATCTTCAACAAGACCAGCTTCATCGACCACCAGCACACTCAGGTAGGCTTCCTCTCCGTCTCTGCTTGGAATATTCCATGACTAACAAGCCGTCCAGCCCGACCACCTCCCCTTCCAGCTCGACAAGCTCGGCCCCTGGAACTGCGACTCGGCCTCGCTCGTCTGGTCCGCTACCTTCGCTGTCCCCGCGCCCGGCCTCACTGCTACCAAGGTCCGCGGTGTCACCATCCTGACCGCTGCCTACAACGCCGGCCAGTGGCAGATCAAGGGTCTCGATGTCGAGTTCAACAACATCCAGTACCTCCTCAACATCGGTGGCTCCGTCACCCGTCCTACTCCCCCCTCTTAAGTAGCCAATCGCGGTTGGCTTAAGATGCTGACCGGTCGATCGATGCTTGGCGCGTCTGAATGCCGAGTGGCGCATCATCCTGGTCTTACCGGATCCGGGAAAACTGCGATCATAGGACTCGAAGCGTAAGCAGTCAGCCGGAATGCGAGGAGTTAAAACGTGGATTGTCATGGGCTTTGGACGATAAAGATAGGGATTTGAGATGGAGAACATGTTTGGCGCTTTGTTTCTAATGGACTGCATATTCAATTGAGACCAAGACAATTCACGGGGAAAAGCGTTCAAAACTTGTTTGCATTACAGCTTCACAGTTGTGCCCTGACGGGTCTGGTAATTAATCTAATGATCGGGAAAACATCAATATTAATAAAATGCATTAACTTGCACTCTTTGCGATGACTTGTCAGTGACGGTGATCTCGCAACTTCTCTTACTTATGTCGCAGTGCTCGTCTCAATGCACTATGCTATCTGCCAGACGCGTCTTCCTTTGCACAACAGACGCGACAAACTCGGGTATTTATTATCCATATGTCTTCGAATGCTGTCCAAAAATGACTGTCTTGCGCCAGTACTAAAATAACCGCTCCCTGACCCCGACCTGATCCAATTGATGCCGGGATATCGTTGTTTGACAAAGAGAATTGAGGCGTATAGCCAAGCCAAAACACCACCCGATGCGATGGATGATACAAATGAAATGCTCCCATGTATGCACAAAAGTCCATGTACAATCTCTGCCTCCCACCGGTTTCATACAGAGTATCATACAGAGGCATCATTGCCTCGATCAAAAAAATTTCCTTCCTTTTTCGGCCGCATGCGGGCGGTCATGTGTCGTCCAAGACCTCCCGCATTGCCTCCTGGATCTGTCCAAGATCGTCGACTGACACTTTGCTTGGTGGTCCTCTTCGCTGATGAGCGGCGAAGTACTCGTGGAACCCAGGTATCATTCCGGGCTGGTTGATTCCCGGGGCTCGAAAGGTTCCCGCCGAGGAGAGGCTGCCCGGCGGTGATGCCTGAGACACTGCGGGGCTAGATGCAGCCGTGCCGCCGATGTGGATCTCCCTAGTTGTGCTTATAGCGGGCGACGCCAACGGGCTTGGATGCGGCGAGGGATTCGAGCTGGTGCCGCCGCCTCCCCAAGGGCGCCAGGAGACGAGCCTGCTCAGAGTGTTGACCGGGGATGGTCGAGAGCCGCCGTGAACAGGATTGGATACCACTCGACCACCACCCCGTCCTTTCGGCATAGGGAGACCCAGCCCTACAGTTGCGAGATTGTCTCGCAGAAGTAAACTGCTCCTTTTCCCACCAGTATCGCCTCTCGCGATGGTTGGGCGCGCAGTGACGGAGCTGATATTGGTGCCGGCTGCGGTTAGGCCAAGCGGCCGAAGAGTGAGCTGACTTGGCCGAGCCTTGAGAGTATGGATGTCCATGCCATTCGAAAGGGACATTATGGATTCGTGAGAGACCACGCGCCGCACTCTTCGTGGAGACTGCGCTATGTGTGGGTCAAAATGGTCATCCCTTTCGGCATCGGTGCTGGCTGTCTCAATCGTTGTGTCGTCTGCCGAGGGAACGGTTCGCGTGAGGCCAGGAACATCGTCGGTTGTGTATGGGGCTGTGCGCTCTTCAGGGACCATATCCTCTTCGTGGATGAGGTTTGTCAGTGGGTGTGGCTGGGGACTCTGAGAATACTGCGGCGCAAGGCTCGGAAATGCCCCTGGAGCTGTGATGCTCCGAGTAGATACCTCTGACGGCCGTTTTTTATGTGAAGTCCGCCAAGCTGGCGACATTGGATCCACGCTTGTTGTCGGGGAATTTGGCAATGATATCTCCATGATGCCCCGGTCGAACAGTGAGTGGCGTGGATTTGATGGGGGGGAGCTCGGCGCCGATGACGACAAATCTGACGGACTGTCAGAGACGATTGACCATCTGCCGTTCGACGGCATATCCATGCCTGGTGCCTCGTTTCTGGGCGATGTGGGAAAAGATCCGTGACGCTGCCAACGTTGTAGCGCATGGGTCGTGGGCGTTGGAGTTGAAATATGCAGTGGAGTAAAGGTTCCCGATGTGATGCCCTGTCTCCGCTTCTTGGGCTTCTTGATATCGGGTTTGTGTGTGACATGGTAGTGATGGTGTATGTGAAGCTCCTGTGAGACCCTTGGGGGGGTTGGCGGCTCCTTCTGCTCCAGTTCGGCCCGAAGGGTTGATGGGGAGCTGACGTCGTGGTTGACCACAGGCTGATGATACAACAGCTGTTCCCGGAGCATCTGGATTTCGTCGTTGGAGCTCATCAGCAGCTCGCGCAGTTCCGCCATACCCAGCTGAAGGGTGGCGTTATCCTGCAGGAGGTCGCGCACGAAATGCGAAACGACGCCCCGGCTGTTTTTGCTGTCTGTCATGGACCTCACTGCTGCCGCGCCCTTTAATCTACCGGCCGCCGTGCTCAGCTCTTTCTCCATAACCCGTTGCCTTTCCATTCGACCGATAACCTCGACGTGACGCTCCCGTTCCTCTCTAGACTCCTTTTCCATGCGCTCCAGCTGTTCTTGGAGGTCGCTGAGGCCTCTCTCCGCCTGCTTCCACCGGAACATAGCCGTCCGGGCCTCTTCTTGTGTGTGAACGAGTGTATTTTGCAGAGTAGCCTGCTCCTCCTCCAACATAGCTATCTGGCGCTCGAGGTTGGTTGCTCTCTCTGCCGCACTCTCTAACCTGCGCACCTCCCGCATCGAATCCCGCAGAGTGGCTTCGAGCGACTCGATCCTGGTATCGGCATCCTTGACGGTTTCGTTGAGTTGCTCGAGCTCCTCCCGAAGGCTGTGGTTCTCGTCCACGGCGAGTTTGTTCTTCGTTTCCAGCTCGATGTTTTCGTGCTCTAGAACCTCGATGCGCCCGGTGAGCTCGACGCGATCGCGCTCGGCGGATGCCATGTAGGCTTCATGGCGGGCAAGTAGCGTCTGCAAGGCGAATGTAAGCGAGGGAACACAATCTTCTGGCTTCTCCCGGCGTGACAGCCAAACATCTCGAAGGGCTGCCATCGTAGATATCGCCGTCTGTTGACAAGCAGCCACGACAGCACATTGTCTGGAATGTACTCGACGGTTCTCAAGGAGGACGGTAGGGAAGGAGCAGGCACAAAGAGCGGCCCGGCCGTCGACTCAAAGAGTAGCCACAAGGAATGGATGGAATGCAACAACGAACATACCTGCCCCATTTTTGCGGCCGTGTGGACGTCCCGCTCAACACTCAGCAGGACTGAGCAATTGTGTCTCAAAAAGACACACTCCTCTCTCCCACAACAGCACCGGAGCTCTGAGGGCTGCGCCGCGATGGCGCCAGCAGCGCCCATGACGTCGCGCGGCCGCGCTACGCAGGCCCCCAATCTGGCGCTCGAGATGTCGGCCATTCCTACTGTGGCGGAAGGCGGTATCGGTTGTCGGATCGAAGTGCAGTCGCGGATAGCATAGTCACGACCGGGGTTCGGTGGTGAATGTTTTTTTTTTGGACAGGGCTCGACAAAGGCGTGGTCTCGGCGGAGAGAATGCTACAATACAACGTACTTCGTACGTAGATGGGTTTTAGGTTCGGGGAAAAACAACATGGACGACCCTCGGACGTGGGTGGGTAACTTCTGGGATCGCCCAAAAGACGCTGCACGACTCGAGCGACTCGAGAAATTGGTGGAGTGGGTGCAGGGTGGGACTGTGACGTGGGCTCTCTAGTTCAGTCGCGTCTGGCCGGGTCACCGCCGCTTGCGTAGATTAGATAGCCAGCGTCAATGTCACTGCCCAGCAGACCAAGCAGATTTCCGGGACTTTTTTGCGGAAAGAGAAATTTCCAAATTGAAGAGACTCAGTGATTTAATCCTTTAATCGTATTCTGCCAAAGATGAAGCGGTCAATTGCGAAGACCAAGTGGCTGGGGGCCATTTGGGGAGGCCAGTCGACCTGCATTCCGCAGGTCAAGAGGTCATCCCCACGCGTCAGGCACGGGCCGAGATTCGCTCAGCACCAATGATGCCCCTCGCCAAAACACCCCGCGCACTTTAACTCGCTGCCCCTCATGCGTCACGGCGCCTCCCAACCCCCCACTGTTGCTGGTTTCCAGGCGCGTCTTCGTTTCGTTCTCACCGTGCTGATTGGGAATGCATAATGATCTCCCGCCAGTTATGATTATCACAACCAAAACCGGGAAGTTTTTCGCCTGTTTATGCCTCTGCCCACTCTTGGCGGTCTTCGTTGGCTGCCACCAAAAGAAGGCACGAGACCATGACGGGACCTGCGGCTTGGGACTGATCCAGAACCACCCACATTACCCTAAAACAACAACGCAATAGCCAAGACTGTTGGATGAGCGGGAATGCAGATTGAAGTTCAGATTATTCTCTAACTCTGAACTCAGACTCAACCCTTGCTCACCTACTCTTCCCGTCGTTGAGACAGAGTTGCCAAGACCAGATCGCGGAGATCGGACTAGGTTGAATGAAGCACGACATCCAAGTGCTTACCTACCTATTCTGTCCGTACTGGCTCATTATTCTACCTACAGGCTTCCGTTTCTTCCCCCCATCCCATTCAACAATGTGAAGACAGCCCCCTTACTTTCAATGGTACGACGGCTCACGGCTTGAAGCACGGGCAACGGCCGCATTCACAAACCGCTTGTCAAGGACTTGGCTCTTTTAAGGTTATGAAAGGACAGCGAGGCGCTTTGAATAAAGATTGTTGACAAGTTCTAGGTCTATTCAGCGACGCAGATACCTCATGATAGCAACCCGCTGTTCGAGGACGCTTCCGCGGCGTAGACGAAAGCTTTCAAGCTTTGCAACAAAACCAGAAACGGCAGACAAGCCAAGCTTCGCATATAAGCTGACCAAGAACCTTATTATGGTTGAGATGCGACTTCGATCCATAAGTTCGAAAACGAAACTTTGCTGTTTTAAAGCCGAGGAATTCAAAAATCCTCGAATCCGAGACTAGGTATCCGTCGGGAGAGCATAATTAACAGTCAAAGAGCGTTGCTCATATCCCGAACGACAGCGGATACCTTTTGGCTCTGGATTGCTTCCACTTGATCCCTATGTTATCCAGCTTGAGTAGTATTCAAAACGACCAAAACAACCTCCTAGCCAACGCTTCCTGATCAAATGTCGAAGGTTAACATGGCTACCGAGCAGGTCGTGAACTAGTCGCCTTCCACTGAAACTGGTTAGAGAATAGGAAGGCTTAGTGGTATAGGAGAGACTGCCTAAGTCGATATCGCTTGCTTTGGGATATGTATGCCTTGCATAAGAAGGGGCACTTGCGCGTATCACTGCAGCAAAAGCCTCAAACTCCTACAGTTCAGCAAAAACACGGAGGGAGTTGCAACCACAGGCTCCTTCGCCAGCAACCAACAGCTACTTCAATTCACCTATCCCCATCGCCCTGATCCTCTCCTCCCCCCAACACCCCTCACTGCAAATTAACAAACAACCCTCCATCGACCAACAGCTGCGCCCCCGTCACATACCCACTCAACTCCTCACACGCCAAAAACACCGCCGGCCCGCCCAAATCCCTCGGCTCGCCCACCCTGCCCAACGGAATCCTCCCCTCCATATACCGTCCCTTCTCCTCATCCCTCAGGTCCTCCTCATTCAACTGCGTCCTCACCGTCCCCGGCAGCAGCGCATTGCACCGAATCCCATACCGCCCTAGCGCCACCGCCGTACTCTGCATCAGACTCGTCACTCCCGCCTTGGTAGGCGTGTAGTGCGTCTGGCCGCCGCCGCCGACCAGTGCTGAGATGGACGATATCCCGATGATGCTGCCGCCGGTGGGGGTCTGGCCGCGCGCCATCTGCCGCGCCGCAGCCTGCACGACGTAGAAGGCGCCGTCGAGGTTGGTTCGCACCGTTTTGTCGTACAGGGCTGCGTCGAGGTCGAGGAACTCGGCGAAGGTGCAGATGCCAGCGTTGGAGACGCAGATGTCGAGACGGGGGGAGGAGAAGGACTGCAGGGCGAAGGCGACGAGGGCGGTTCCGGTGGCGGGGTCGCGCACGTCGCCGGGGAGGTGGGCGAGGCGGCCGGTGGTGGATGGGTTGGCGGTGAGGAGGGAGGCGGCTTCGGAGAGGAGGGAGGTCAGGTGGGGACGGTCTTGGGGGAGGTTGAGGTGGTTGACAGCGACGTTGCAGCCCTGGGCGAGGAAGGCGAGGGCGATTGCGCGGCCGATGCCGGTGGTGCCGCCGGTGATGATGGCGGTTTTGCCGGCGAGGAGGTTGGCGACGGGCATGGTGGGCTGCGGGATGCGGGTGTGGTTACGGGAGCTGTAAGTCGAAGGGGATGTATATTTGGAGGCCCAAAAGTTGAAGTGCGGTTACGGTGGGACGGCCGTTGGCGAACAAACTGCCTACCAACATGCGCGGGGAGGAGGAGCCTCAACTGAAGGTGGGGTAATGGATTAATTCCGACCCAATGCTGAACGTCGCTGATGCCCTCTCGGCCTTTCTGCGGGCCCAAAGAAAGATAAAAAGGGGGTGGAAGGGGAGTCGTAACGGAGGTCGGGGTTGTTTGTTGCGGCCCGGGCGCCGCTGGCATCACGACGGTTCCGCAAGCCCGGATCGACCCCAGCGCGCAGCGGGACAGTTCAGTCCTTTCTCGGCGGCACGTGGGTGATCTACAAGATACCTCCAAGATCTCACTGTCGAGACACGCATATCAGATTAAAATATCCGCGTTGTTGCATTTAGCCACACCCAGGGTCCACCCGATGATGACCGACAGGGGGGCACCCCGCCGTGGCTCGGCCTCAATTACAGCGAGCGCCCGCTGGTCGGGTTCGCGACTTGTGACTTGTGACTTGTGACTTGTGCGCTTGTCCGCGGCAACCCGTCCCGTCGGGAAAGGCCGTGTTAGCTTTTCGGGTCTCTTCCGGGGCTTGTCGGGGGCGCCGCCGGGTGGTAAACACTGCTGCAGGTCCCGTCACGGTGTTTAACTCGGCTGCGGCTGGCCGCCTCCACTCAGCAGGCCGCATGACGTCAGTTTGCCCCTTGGATGGGCCTGGGGCTTGTGGTTCACAAGGACGACGTGTGTTTAAAAGACAGGGAACGCAAAATGTGATTGATAGCATAAGAAACAATATAACACGACGCGGATGATGTGTTGAATAGTCATACCCGACGCCACCCACCCGGTTCGCCATGTGGTGCAGATCCCGCTGTCACATCGTCCCATCCCGTCCAATTCTCGCTAAGAGACCCCAAATCGTGGCACCCCAACACTCTCAGCCAGGGGGCTTGCTCTGGTGAGTTGCATTGTACTGCCTCGGTCATTCCTGTGCCTCAACGACCTTCTCCGACTCGACCTCGGGCGGCGTCGGTGGACGGAGCCCGTTCGAGGGTGGCGGCGATAGGAGGTACGCGCTGGGAATGAGCTTGGCCCGCGCAATCGGATTGAGGGTGAGACCGAACCCGGGCTTGTCTAAATCCTTCGCCGTCAGGAACCCATTTACTGGAATGGGTTCGTCGATGAAGAGGTCACCGAACACAGGCAGCACACTCTTCCCGTCAGGCGAATTAGCGAGATACTCCTGGAACGGCGTGTTTGACTGGCTGATGACGAAATGGTAGCTGTACGGGCCGCTGGCATGCGGGACAACAGGAATGTCGTAGGCGGCGGCCATGGCAGCCACCTTGAGAAGCTCTGTCATGCCACCGAGCCACATCACATCGGGCTGAATAATGTCGAGATCGCGGCCCTCAATCAGCTTACGGAAACCGTAGCGCGAATACTCGTGCTCGCCCGTGGTGAACTTTAGCGTGGGGTGGGCGCGCTTTATTTGCGCGAAGCCGTCTGTATCATCCGGGCTCAGGCACTCCTCCCACCAGTGAATGTCGAGTTCTTCGCACTTTTTCGCAATCTCGATGGTGTATGAAACGTTGAGCGACATGTAACAGTCGACCATGAGCGGAAAGTCAGGCCCCACCGACTCGCGGTGCTTGCGTAGGAACTCGATGTTCTTCTTTAGGCCGATATGGCCCTCTTCTGGGCAATAGGGGAGTGGCACCTTGGCGCCCCAGAATCCCATGGCCTTGGCAGCTTGGGGTTCCGGCCCCGTGCAGTAGAAGTCGATGCGATCCTTGGTGTTCCCGCCAATGAGCCTGTACACAGGCTCGTTCCGGACCTTGCCTATGAGGTCCCAGAGCGCAAGGTCGATAACAGAAATGACAGCCACCGGCAGGCCCTTGCGGCCGTAGAACATGGAGGCACGGTACATCTGCTCAAAGAGGTGATTGGTGTTCCGGGGGTCCGCCCCGATCAGGAAGCGCTCAAAATGTTGGTGGACAAGCCAGCATGCCGGCGGGCCTTGGTTTCGCAAGTCAGTCCCAAACCAACCCAGCGCCCAACTGGTGCAACATACCACCGAAACCGGTTGCAAAGCCAACGGTACCATCCGTAGCCTCGATCTCGAGAAAGAAGGAACCGAGAACGTTAATGCCCCAGCTAGTTCTGGACGCCCGGTATTTCTCCCATCGGGAACAGGGTGTTGAGATGGGAGTGTCGATCAGCCTGCATCACATCAGTCCCGCAACATACACCAGTAGTGGTGACGGGGCCTTACCAGTGGCCGCCTTTGACGTTGTGATAATCACCACCTGGAGATGTCAGCAACTCGGCAGCAACTCAGCACAATGCGGTAACCAACCTGAGCCAACTCCTCCAATTACGAAGGAGCGCACGCTCTTGATGGTGGGGAACTGCCTGACTGAGGTCATAATGACGAAGGCCTAGCAAGCAAACAACAAATATGATGAGTGGGGAGTGCAGGAGACCTAGGAGGGGTGGGAAAGGGCGTTATGGCAAGATATATATACCTTCAGCCGTTCCTCCTCAGCAATTCGTTGCAGCACAGGATATCTAGCGTCAGCTCCTTCATAGGGCGGCTCTGGGCGGAGGCGTCATGCGAACGGCCAATGGCGGGCAAGGATTAGGAATATCTCCTTTGGTCCACGACGGCGTGATGGTCCCTCCGACCTCACGACCCATCCTGTTTGGCTGGGAAGGCGAAGCTGTGGGGGTGGTTGGCCCTTTGGATGGTGGAGGAAGGGACAAAGGGAACCAGACACATGGTAGGTCGGGAGGTGATACACCGACACACAGAGGCATTCCTGGAACCCGGCGAGAATGGGAGTTTCGCCGTGTCCACCTGGCAGCTGCCCCAGAAAGCGTGGAGCCGGCCATGCTTCGTCCGTCAACCCCACCTTTTAGGACGAGCTGCCAGGCTGGCCGTTTTGGGAATCGAGCTCGCGGGAAGGGATGCCGGGAAGGTCCTGGATTCGACAGGTCGACATGCCAGCCTGATGGTATGATGGCAGCGCGCGGCGACGGACGCCAGATCACTGGCCTCGTTGCCCACGCCATGTCGCTCGTCGTCACGGTCGTTCAGGCGATAAGACGTCGTGCACCGCGCCCGATCCGGTCGGGTGGCTTCAGTCCCTGCTCAGCACAGCAGAACCGTGCCTGTATATGCAAACACTGCAATTGCGTTCTGCGCTTGCCCAGGTGGGGGCCGAGACACAGTTGTAGCTCGGTTTCCGACATCAATACGATGCCGTACCCATGCTGTGCGCGCGCAGGGCTACGCCTTCGTTTCTCTTGCCTGCCGACAGTCTTCAGGCAATAGCTGACGGGAGGTGAAGTTCTGCGGTACACTTCCAGGTTGCTTGTTGAGGTTGCATGCGCCGACCGACCTTGCAGGCGACTGCAAGTAATCCATGGGCGCGACTGGAGGGGTGGCATGTCGCGAGCTGGCGACCCAATGCACCCGTGGACGTACTGCGCGATGCATAGCCCTGCCCGCTGCCCACGTGGGCCGGCAGCAGGAAATCGAGCGCCTGTCTCACATTCCATCCGGCGATCGGAGCCGGGGCTAGCAGCCTGGAATGGGGAATGAAGCAAAGTGCGCATTCTGTCCCTCACCGCCCGGCACCGGTCCGACCACCAGCAGCCGGTCAGCTGTGTGGCATATCCTGACCCGGGTCCTGCTTCCCCTCCCCTGTGTGGAACGGGCGGACCAGACAGAGCTGCAGGTTTCGTCGCCGGTTTGGAACCAGGAATTGGCGCAATGTCGACGTCGATGGCTTCTCGGCACGCCTGATAACCGGTGAGCCCGCAGGTAGGCAGGCTGGAGGATTCGTTCAGCCGCCGCGCTGGAGAGAAGCCGTCCCCCAATTGTTGTCGAACACCCGGGCAGAATGGAAAAATGCTTGGGTGTGATCAGTGGAGGGGATCGCAGCTTCCCCGAATGCCCCGCAATCTCGCTTCCCCACAGAACCAAATCCCGTCCCAGTCGCGGGCGCCAGGCTCCCCTCCCTGCCACGAGGACGGGACTTGGAGGAATTGCAGGAAAACGGACGGATTACGGCAGCTGCGCCAGTGTCCGGCAGCCGGGTGCGCGACAACTGGCACAATCTGGGAGGGCACCTCAGGCGAGCGCAAGTCGCACAGGTTGGGCTGAATAAAAACGGCCGAGCGCCTCGAGCTCTCCACTGCCCACCCTCCTGCTCGCTCTTCCCGCTCATCATTACCCCGAACCCGCCCTCCTGGAGAATCATCGCCTTCTCTGCCGCCGCAGCATTCCTTCGGCCTCGCCTGTGCCTGTCCGTTTTTGGCCACACAGTTCGTCAAGCGCGCGAGTCGGGCCATATTCCAGGGCGCCCGAGGCCCGATCGACACCGGACGAACCCCTCTGCAACTTTGACCATCCATCTGAACCTCGGCCTCTGCCCCGTGCGCGTCAGATCGGTAGGGAGGGTGCCGTTGGTGCGCATCGCCAGCCCCCGCTCCACCTGCCACACATCTGCCGCTAGCCCGTTTCCAAGTCCCAGGCGAGGACGACGATACCTGACGTGCGACACCAGTGCGCCGCTGCTGCGCCGCTGCTGTCGCCTGCTGGCGCTGGGTCGCCATTATGATGCAAGCGCAGCCTCCGCGGTACAATGGGCACCAGCAGACGCACTCGTCGCCGCAGTCGTCCCACAATAATGCCGACCCTGGGGACAGCGATGACGGGCAACAGAGCGGGGATGATTTAGACAACGACCTGGACGACCACGTTGACGCTGTGCGTACCGGCAAGCGCAAGCGGCCCATCTCTGTGTCGTGAGTGCTTCTGCTCCTTCCTACCTACCGTGCCCGCCTCTCGGAGGCGCACGCTCCATGTACCAAGAGGCCCAGGGCCAGATAGCTTTCGTTTCCTCACCACCCGTTTCGGGACCCTCATCGCGCATGGCGAGAGCCTCCAAGCGTCTCCGCCTCGCCAAACGCCCCAGTAGTCCCAAGACTGACAGCAGTATATTCAGTTGCGAGCTGTGTAAGCAGCGCAAAGTATGTTCCTCACCCGAGGCATTCCCCCTGATGCTACAGCTACCATATTACACTGGTGATTGCTGACAGGACTGTTGTTAGGTAAAATGCGATCGCGGGCAACCGGCATGCGGCTGGTGTACACGGAATAGCGCGCTGTGCGAGTATAAGGAGCGCAAGAAGCCGGGCCTCCGGGCGGGATATGGCCGGGAGCTGGAGCAGCGGCTCGACAAGTTGGAAGAGATCTTGCGCACACACTCCGAGATCCTCCAGACTCATGTCGCCTCACATACGAGCCCAACAAGCCGACAAAGTAACGTCAGCAACATATCACATCCTCCCGCGCCGCAAAGCATACGGGCCAGTCTTCCCAGTGACCAGGGCACGCCCCGCGAACCGGGACCGCCTTCTATCTTCTCCAGGTCAGGCGCCGATCCAAACAGGACGCCCCAAGCCGAGACGGCACTGTTTCTGCAAAGGCCATCCGTCCCACCTTTGGATTTCGCCGTGCCAGCCGGATCGGCAGGGATGCACGACGGCGTGTCGGGGGTCACCAGCGTCCCACCAGCAATACCGCAGAGCACTGCGGCGCAAGAGTACTATGGAGCCGGGACACCCACGCAGGCCCTCCGCTCGCCAACCATGAGCGCGTCGCGTAGTCAGGGGCAGGTCTCGTCTGACCAGGATCTCCCGCCGTACGATCTGCTGTATGCTCTCGTCGACCTATACTTCAAGCACATCAACACGTTTTGTCCGATATTACATCGCAAGAGCACTCTGGACTCCCTTTTCGGCCCCTCGCTGATCGACGAGGAGGACAAGATACTACTACATGCGATTGTTGCCACAACCCTGAGATACTCCACTGATGCAAGACTGACTAAAGAGACGAGACGGAGGTACCACGATGTGTCAAAGCAGCGGGTGCTTCTATACGGCATGGAGAACTCCTCTGTCAAGTCGCTGCAAGCCCTCGTGGTGCTGGCGCTGGATCTCTGCGGAAGCAGCAACGGTCCACCCGGGTGGAACATCATGGCTTTGATCACCCGCGCGGTGGTGCAGCTGGGGCTGGCCGTTGAAGACAATTCCCCGTCCGTCTCACCCAACTTCCAGTCCATCTACACCTTGCGCGCCATGATTCTCCCCGAGCCGCGTGACTTCATCGAGGAGGAATCACGAAGGCGCCTCTTCTGGATGATCTACCTTCTCGACCGCTATGCCACCATCGCGACGGCCTTTGAGTTTGCTCTGGACGATCGGGAAATCGACCGTGCATTGCCGTGCCGTGACGACCTCTGGCTAAAGAACAAGAAAGTAGAGACGAGGTGGTTCCGAACCGATGACGGCCGGCCAGGCGAGATGTCGGTGAACGGGAACCCGCCCGACTACGAGGTGGACAACCCCGAGAACCTTGGTGCATTCAGCTACTACATCGAGATCTTGGGTATTCTGTCCAAAATCCACAAGTTTCTGAAGCAGCCAGTCGATATCAGTGCCTTGTCCGATGTTGAGCAGTGGCAGATGCGGTACAAGGAGCTTGACAACATGCTGGCCTCGTGGAAATTCGGTCTACCAAACGAGTTTGGCAACATGAGAAAGGTGTTCCAGCCGGCTTCTGCCAAGAGCCTCAACTGCGGTTGGATCATGCTTCATGCGACATACCATACAGCTGTGATTCGGCTACATTCGTCGGCCGCGTATCCCACCACGCGGTCTCCCATCTTCACACCAAGCTATAGCGCCGCACAGCGGTGTCACTCTGCCGTCGAGGACATTGCTAGCCTAGCGGAGTTTGTCGTTAACCATGGCTTCCTAGTGAAGCTTGGCCCGCCGTTTGCTTTCACGATATGGGTCGCTGCTCGTGTGCTGCTCGTCCACGGTAGTACTGTTGAGCATAAGATCAGCCCTCAGATCGCCTTCCTAGTCGAGACACTTAAAAATATGGGGCAGTACTGGCGAGTGGCGGAACGTTATTGCCAGCTTTTGACCCGTGTGTTGGAGGAGCATCACGCCAGCGAAAGACAAGGCGATGGCGTTACGCCGAGCACCGTCAAGATCTTGGCCGACATGCGAAGAACTGCTTACGACCTCGACGTTCTTATCAGCCGCGCCCCGAGGCACATTCCAGGCACCACGGCGGCCGTTGCGAGTGCGGGGGCCGGCAATGGGACGGGCAATAACTGGCAGGGTCGGCTCAATAACAGCAGCACGCCTACCGATAGAACACCGGCGCCCAGTGAGCTCGAGTACCTCGACGTCTTCGACCATTGGTTCAACATGCCCCGGGTTCCCTTCGCCTCCGGAGCGAGCATGGGGGTGAACCATGGCGGGAATGGCGGGGTGCCCGCTGCTACGCCGGTTGCTGTTGGCGGGGCAGAGGGGATGGGGCATGTGCCGGGGATGATGAACGGAAACGTCAGCGTCGCTGTGTCAGGCCAGTTCAACATCACGGACTACATGGTTGACCAGAACCGGGATTGGCTCAGCTTTCAAGCGGAAGGGGGCAAATTTATGACTTAATTAGCCGTGTAAGTATTTCTAAACGAGCTTTGGATGTTCTTTTGGACGGGCATGATGGCATGGCGCTGGGGGTTTTCGGCTTTATAGCTGGTTGGATGCAGTTCGGTCCTCAAGAAGGAGGATGCAGTTCTGGCTGTATGATATCCATTTGGCTATAATGCTTTAATGTCAACACAACGGACATCGTTGGTCTCGTGTCACTTAGCAGGTTTCGCGACTGATGTTCATCGGCAAGCTTACGAGTGATAGGTAGGCAAGAAAAACGCTCTGACAGTTCGCATATCCTATACGCTACGAAACTTTGCGGCTGGGGCCTCGAGATCCGGGAGGACCTGGCCAACTGGAGCTTGCGACATCTTGCCGGCCGAAATGGCCTGCTGTATTTCTTCCATTCGCTGCGTCGTAAGACGGTCCTCCTCGTGCCTGGCCTCTAGTTCAGCCAGGTCCGCGTCCAACTTTGCCTTGTAATAGGCGTTGCCGTCCTTCAGCAACTGGGAGACGGCATTCGGGTCGCTCATGTCAACAACGACAGCGCGGTCCCCAACCATGATACGCGTTGCAAACTTGTCGCCGTCGTCGCCCTCGATTGCTACCCACATTAAGTACCACCACGCCGCCCACCTAACTGCGTGTCAGCTGCCGCCCCTTTATCCAAGTCAGGGGAGAGACTTACCCTTCCAAAAAGGCAATACCAGTCACGATATACGACCCGATCATCACGGCGTCACCTGGCCCAGTACACCACGGCCCCTTGTCTGCATCGACGTAGCTACACCTCGCCTCGCCGTTGAGCTGCCCGATCCTGATCTCTGCCACCATGGACATGATGAAGCTCGCGAACCAGGGAACGAAAGGCAGCAGATGCGGGGTGTGCGATGGGCGCGAATGTTGGAGTTGATGCGGTACGCGAACGCCAGCACGATTGTCGCCACGCCACCGAGCATGGCGGCGCCGCCGGCGCGACGACGGTTGCTCGGTCGGACCGGAAGAAGTGCTGGAATATGGCCCCGGAGAGGGCGGCGCCGATGAAGCCGACCCCCGCGGCGAGATAGTACTTCGTTCCGCCCATGGCAGCGATGTCCGTGTTGGTGATATCAGCGGGGTGGTGGTGAGACAGCGAGGGCGCTGTGTAACCCGGGGGAAAGCCTCGTTCCGGGGAAAGAGAGGGGGGAATCAAAAGAAAGCATAGAGCCGCATGCCCGCCCGGCGCCTTGGGTCTGGGTCTGGAACACGCCCCGTGATTTCCACAATATTTATCCAAAATATTTATCGTTCTGCGAAGAAGGTTGCGTTGGCTATTTTACTGCTATGCCATTCTTGTTGCTGGGTGGCTTTCAGCTGAGGGTGGTGGCTGAGATTTTGGGCGGTTTGATTTGCTGGGGAGGCGCCCCCTTTTTCGTCAGGGGTAAATATTGGCACACGGGAGTTGCATTGTATTCCGACACAATGCGTGAAAAGCCCGGGCGGGCGGTGCGCGCACAAGCAGTTGATTTTGTGTATCACAGCTCACCATCGCCTCTGTATTGTGGTGTTGTGTGTTTGGGATTGTGGCAAGAAATTTTGTTGCAGAATTTCAGCCATGGTTTCGTCGCAGTGAGACATCGGTTCAGGGTACGCCAGGACCGCATCACTGACATTCTGCCAGTTTGCCTGAGAAGCAGAGGCTCAACGCCCAGCGCCACACACTGGTGGTGCCAGACCCTCTGCTGTGGCAGAGACTCCCCAGCAATGGCATGTCCTCGATATACCTGCCGCCGCTGTTTGCGGCGGCACTGATGCCAGCCTTTGCAGCGATTGTCGAGCCCTTCTACATGCAAGAGTACCGCCGCGCTCTTGAAAAATGCGGGCCATTCATGGAGCAGCTCACGACGATGAAGCACCAGTTGGCCACTCGTATGAGACTACGGTCCGCGTCTACTGTATCATCCGCCTCATGCTCCAGTTCGAGATGGGATACTACTACTACCCGACCGACCTGCCCATCCCGGGAATGCCCCACCTGGAAGTGCCGCCCCCGGTGATGTCGGACGAGTACATCGTGCACCGTCTGTTGTCCTGCATGTTCGACACGATGGAGCGGTCGGCCGCGCTCATGGGCGAGCTGGGCTGGAACTGCGACATGAGCAACACGATGGTGAAAGGCAACATTGATTTCTTCAAGCGCGAGATGAGCCGTTTCAAACTGGACCCCGTCCCAGCCTCGGCTCTCCCCGAGGTCCACGCATGGTTCTGGATGTACATGGGCACATACGTCGTCAACCGCGTCCACTACCTCGGCTTCACCTCATCCCTCAAACACCCCGAGGACCTCTTCGTCCGCAAGCACGGCACCGCCCTCATCACCCGCCTGACCAGCGAGTGCCGCGCCGAACTGCTCATCAACCTCGCCCGCCGCGCCGAACAGCCACCAGTGGACACCCCCGCCCTTATTCGTCCCCTCCTGCCAATTCCTCCTCGACCGCGCCACCACCCGCTACCAGCACGTCGCCCTCCGCTTCGTGGCCATGTGCGCGGGCTCCAACCTCCTCCTGCGCGGGAAGTTCGAAACCTCTATGTTCGCCGACGAAGTCACCGCCTGCACCACCATCTGCGAGCAGTCCCAATTCTCGGCCGCCCTCGCCTCCACCCGCCTCGTCCTCGACGCCGACCTCACCACCCTCTCCAAAAACAGAGAATGCTACCTCGCCGCCGGCCAGACCCTCGGCGCCCTCGCCGAAGACAAGCGCCTCGTATCCCACCTCCTCGCCCAAGACGACTCCCTCCTCCGCGTCGGCGACGGCGGCACCACCATCCTCGCCACCATCAAATCCAGCTTCGACCTCGAGCTCTCCCTCTGGGGGCCCCTCCCCCCGCGCAACAGCCACGAAAGCCACCTCATCACCCACCTCTGCAACCTCGCCGCCGACCCATCCCCCCTCTCCCTGCCGGCCCTCTCCGTCCTCGTCTCCGCCTCCCTCGCAACCCACAAGCTCGCCATCGCTCTCAACCGCGCCCCCAAGTGGGAGACCGGCCAGACTCTCCTCCTCAACACCTTCGGCGCCGCCGCCGAGTACTTCTCGCGCATCTACGCCAAGATTTCCCCCTCCCGCTTCGTCTGCGAGCTCATGCGCGACATCGCCTGGATGGGTGTCGAGGGCGTGCACCGCGTGCCGGGGTGGGATTCGGAGAGCAAAACCCTCCGTCGCGACCACTCCACGTGGATGTCGCACTACGCCGCGTGGGCGCCGATGTGTGCGCGCTGGGGCGACCCTGCGGGTCTGGTGGGGAGATTAGATCGGTTGCAGGGGTTTCTGGACAAGGAGGTGGAGATAGATTTGCGGCGGAAGGATTACGGGAATGCGATCAGGAAGTGTGCGGCCGTGGCGGAGATTGGGCTGTATCACCCTGCGAAAGGGGGGGTTAGGACGATTAGTGGGAGTGGAGGGGCGTATGGCCTGGCGGTGCGGCTGTTGGGTGATGAGGAGTATTGGGTGGGCAAGCCGAAGGGAGAGAGGGAGGAGGCGGCGTGGTTGGTGAGGAGGGTCGAGGGGGCGTGGGAGGCGTGGGCGGATGCTGAGGGGGGGTATAGGCGCCGGGCGGGGAGAGGAGGGTGCCGGGGCAGCCGGACGGGAGGGACTTTTGGACGTATGAGTGGGGGTTATTGGCGACGATGCCGCATTTGAGGTATCATAATGATGCGCGGATGGCGAAGTGGGAGCAGAAGATTAAGTGCGAGCTAGATATGCTGAGTACGAGGGTGTTGTATGATGAGTACTTTGGGAAGTGTGTGGGGGAGGCGAAGGAGGTTTTGCGGCTGCCGGGTTGAAGGAAGGGACTGCAGTGGTTGAGAGAGACCTGACTCTGGCGCCGCTGGCTTATAGGTGATATTCAAGTCTGAGTTGCGCCATGTCCCACTTTTCGCAAAGAAGAATAGTGAAGGTAGTACCTAAAGTAGGTCTACCTAACCTTAGCATTTCATACTATACCCCTAAACCAAAGCCAATCAAATTAAGAAAGGGCCCAATACGAGCCCGTTTATTGATAGATCTGAACTTGGCGCTGGAGTTCCTGTCTCCGTCTTAGCATACCTGGCAGCTAGCAGTTTAAGAGCCCATGTTGTAAATTCGATGCTGTATTGCTTGCCTAGGGAGTTACATTCACGAATTTACCAAGCTAGAAACCTTTCATCCGTGTTCAGTCGTATCCGTACCCATCATGAATCTATGACTGGAAAGGGGGCCTCGGACCTTTTACTAACACCCCTGAGAGCCCGCCGCTGTGCATTTATCACATCACAGAAACTATCCCCTCTTACACCTCCATAGCCTCCCCTCCACCAGGGAGCTCATCCAACCCTAGCACCTGTCAGCATTCATCGGTCATTGGTTCAGCAGCTCATCAAAACTCACACTCATCCAGCTCCTCCTTGTAGGTCGTCGGGACAGTGCACAAGTTCTTCTCCTTGATCAGCTGCGCCGACAGCTGCGTGCAGTTGCGCAGGTAGCAACCGCTATCCATCGCTCTCTGGAGAGAGTTGTCCTTCCAGCCGAAGACGTAGTCGCCTGCTCGCACGTTAGCCAACCTCATCATGCCCAAACTCCCCTTGGAGACACTCACCATGCTGGCTGTATCCAGTCCTGCAATCAACTTTATCAGCAATGTAAACCTCAATCCCAGGCTTTCAGGGACTCACCTATCTCCAGTCGACAGATACAGCGGCTGCTCGTTCTTATCAACAGGCCAGTCATCCGGGCCGTTGAACCCCGACGTATCCCACATAATCTCCAGCATGACCTGCGGGATCTTGATCGGGTGGCTCGCAGGACACTTCCCTCCAACATTAGCAAACGCCACGGGCCCCCCGACCGGGTGCGCGACATGGTCCCTGTGGTTCGGGGTATCGAGGTTCTTCCCGTCCCAGCATCTGGTTACGAACGTCGGTCAGTCAACCCCTCCCACTAGGTAGTTACCCTTCGCAAATAGGGGTAGGTGCCCGGGGATTTCTCACTGCGGAAAGATGATATTCGACCTAATCCCGCCCACACACCGCTGCTTCGGCAGATGATCGGTATCCCACTTCGGATCCATGCACGGCGAGTACGGACTGCCGCCAAAGTTCTTCTCGGTATAGCACCGATAACACTGCTGCATATTCTTTCCCAGCCCCTCCGAGGTGCGTCGCTGCGCGTCGCCCGTGAGCATGCGGAAGCCGGGACGGAAGGCCGTGGTTGCGTTTGGGCCGGAAGAGGTGTAATAGATGGTGATGCCGGCGTTGTCGCCCTCGTTGAACTGGTTTGCGATTTGGGGGACGCGCTTGTAGCTGCCGTTGCGGGCGCGGAAGTAGAGGTTTGCGGTCCAGTAGTTGGAGAGGTCTTCGTGGAAGAAGCAGGACGTGCAGGATGCGAGCTTGGAAATGTCGCTCATGGGCATGGAGGCTTGGAACGCGTTCTGGTTGGGGGGTTAGTAAGGTCGTTAGGGGAAGGGGTGGG
>Ga0247770_1001325_pt1 | contig 19914 bp, 15 predicted proteins | sample UWRJL136409B6_FD_179943 | JGI IMG/M metagenome (GOLD analysis project Ga0247770, IMG submission 179943) | Plant litter microbial communities from Arlington Agricultural Research Station in Wisconsin, United States - UWRJ-L136-409B-6 | ecosystem: Environmental > Terrestrial > Plant litter >... | reverse complement strand
TCCCAATTGCACCGGCGGGCGCGGTTCCCGCCCCTGTTCGCCAGCGGGCCAGGGCCCTGGCCGCGGACTTCTCGCGGCCGCGCACCCCTTCTTTCGCGAGCTTCCTCACCATGGCTGGACTCGAACAACTGCTGATCGGGCGGACGCTGGACGGCCGCTACGACATCGAGGAGGTGCTGGGGACGGGGCGCACGGGCTCCGTCTACCGCGGGCGCCACAACCGCCTGGGCTCCGAGGTGGCCATCAAGGTGATCTCGTCGCCCCGCAAGCCCGAGACGCGCGAGCGCTACCGCCGGCTCTTCCGCCACGAGGCGGCGCGGGCGGCGGCGCTGCGGCACCCCAACCTCCCGCTGGTGATCGGCTCGGGGACGGACCGCGAGACGGACCTGGACTTCTTCGTCACGGAGCTGCTGGAGGGCGAGCGGCTGTCGCAGGTGCTGGCGCAGCGCGGGCGACCGCCGGCGGCGCTGGCGCTGCGCGTGTTCGCGGACGCGGTGGCGGGGGTGGCGGCGGCGCACGGCGCGGGGATCCTGCACCGCGACCTGCGGCCGGCCAACCTGTACCTGGTGCGGGTGCCGGGGGAGAAGCAGAAGCGGGTGCGGGTGCTGGGCTTCGGGGTCCCGCAGATCGCCCGGCGCGGGACGATGACGGCCACGGAGCTGGAGCTGGTGGGATACGCGCCGCCGGAGATGCTCACGGGCGGGCGGATGACGGCCGCGGGCGACGTCTTCGGGATCGGCGCCATCGGCTGGCAGCTGCTGACGGGCTCCATGCCGTACGACGAGGCGGCGCGCCGCGACCTGGCCGTGGGCCGCTCCGCCGCGCTCCGCGTTCCGCCCGAGCTGGAGGCCGCGCCGCCGCACGTGGTGGAATCCATCCTCCGCGCGCTCCGCCCCGACCCCGCCGAGCGCTTCGCCGACGCCGCCGCCTTCGCCGCCGCCTTCGAAGGCCGCCCCGAGCCGGAGCCCGCGCCCGCCGAGGAGCCCGCCGCCGCCGCTGAGCCGGCCGCGGCCGCTCCCATCGTCGTCGCGACGAGCGTCGCGCCCGTCGCCTCGGCTCCGATCATCGTCGCCGAGCCGACACCGGCCGCTCCGTCGGTCGAGCCGGCCCCGATCGCCGTCGCGGCCGATCTGCCGACGATCGAAGCTCCGGCGCCGGTCGAGGCCGCTTCCGCCGTCGCCGAGCCCGATGTCGTGATTGCCGCCCCAGTGGCGGCCGATGCTCCGGTCGCCGCCGCCGATCCCGCACCCGCGCCGGTCCAGTCGATCCAGGTCGATGATGCGCCTTCGGTGGCTCCGGCGGTGTTCATCGCGGTCGAGGGGTCGTTCCTCCACGCGGAATCGGAGCCGGTCGAGATCGAGCAGGTGGATACGGTCGCGCATGCCGATCCCGCTCCCGCCGCCGCGGCGCTGATCGACGCCACGCCTGATGCTCCCGCCATCGCCGAAGTCGAGGATCGCACCGGGCCCGTGATGGCGATCGCGGGGGAGGAGCCCATGGCGCCGTCGATCCAGCCCATCGCCGCGTCCGCTTCTCCCGTCGCGGAGCCTTATCGCCCGCCCCCGCCGCCCCGGAGCGTCGGATCGCCCTCGGCGTTGCCCCTGTACGATCCGCCCGAGGCTGAACGCACGCCCGTGGCCGAGCTCGCGCCGGTCCCGGTCGATGCGTCGCCCGCCTCCCGGATCGCGGAGCCGGAAGCCGCGGTTCCGCTGGCGATGGAGACGCCCCGCGCGGAGCCGGTGGCCGAGCCCGCGCTCGCGCCCGAGCCCGTGCAGATGTCGCTGGGGATGGCGGACGATTCGCCGGCCTTCGAGCCCGGGCCGCTCCCGGCGCGCGCCGAGGCCGCGGTGATCGAGGTGGACGCGGAAGATGGTCCGCCGCCGCTGGTCGCGATCCCCGGTCCGTCCACCGCCGTCGCGACCACCACCGGGGCCCCGGTGTTCGCGGAGCGCCGGCTGCGGTTCGCGCAGCCGCGGAACCCTCGCTCGCGGATGCGTCCCTCGATGGCCGCGGGCTTCGTGCTGGGAGTGCTTGTGGTCGGCAGCCTGGCCTGGGTCGCGACGCGTCCCGGCGCGCCGCTCGTCGCGGACGAGGGCACGGCCGTCCCCGCCGCCAGCCAGCTTGCCGCCGGAGCCGCCGTCACCCCCGCCGCGGAGCAGCCCGCGCCCGCCCCCGAAGCCACTGCGCCGGCCGAGGTCGCCGCCCCGACGCCGGCCGTCGCCGCCACCCAAGCGCCGGTCCAGCCGCAGCCGACGCCCACGAAGCCCGGACAGCCGCCCGCCGCTCCGACGCCGGAGCAGCGCGCCGCCCTCGCACGCCAGGCGCAGCAGCAGGCCGCTGCCGCCGCCGCGCGAAAGCCGGGGACGCAGCCGGCGCCGCCTCCGGCACCCGCGACGCCCGCGGCACGGACCGCCATCGCTCCGCCCCCCGCGCCCGCTCCGGCCGCCGCGCAGCCCCAGCCGCAGCCGGCCCCGACCCCCGCCGCGCCGCGCGAGCAGCTGGCCTCCGCGTCCGAGGCTTCGCGTCCCGCGGCGCCCGCGGTGTACGACATCAGCCACGTGGAGCAGCGCCCCACGCTGGTGAACGGGCCCGAGGTGGCGCGCACGCTCCAGAGCCGCTACCCGCGCCAGATGCAGCAGAACCGCGTGGAGGGCCGCGTCACGGCCACCTTCGTGGTGCGCGAGGACGGCAGCGTGGACCCGTCCACCATCCGCGTGCTCGATTCGCCCAACGCCGCGTTCAACACGCCCACCGCCGCCGTGCTCCGCGGCGCGCGCTTCACCCCCGCGCGCGTCGACGGCTCGCCGGTGAAGGTGCAGGTCACCATGCCCGTCTCGTGGAAGGTGAACGAGTAGGCCCATCGACGCGCGTGAGACGACGAAGCCCCGGCCGGGATCTCCCGGCCGGGGCTTCGAATGTCCATCCAATCCGCCGCGAAGGCGTCTACTTCATCAGGTTCTTCGCGATGGTCTGGAGCTGCATGTTGCTGGTGCCCTCGTAGATCGTGCCGATCTTGCTGTCGCGGTAGAACTTCTCCACCGGGTACTCGCGGGTGAAGCCGTAGCCGCCGAACAGGTCGATGGCCTGGGAGGCGATCCGCTGCGCCACCTGGCTGCTGAACAGCTTGGCCATGGCCGCCTCCTGCAGGAACGGCTGGCCGGCGTCCTTGAGGCGCGCCGCGTTGTACACCATCAGCCGCGCCGCCTCCAGCTCCGTGGCCATCTGCCCGATCTGGAACTGCACCCCCTGGAAGTCGCCGATGCGCTTGCCGAACTGCTCGCGCTCCTGCACGTACTTCACCGTGGCGTCCAGCGCCCCCTGCCCGATCCCGATCATCTGCGCGCCGATGCCGATGCGGCCCTCGTTCAGCGTCTCGATGGCGGTCTTGTAGCCCTTCCCCACCTCGCCCAGCACGTTCTCCGACGGGACGAAGACGTCCTCCAGCACCAGCTCGGTGGTGGAGGAGGCGCGGATCCCCAGCTTGTCCTCCTTCTTCCCCACCGAGAAGCCGGCGAACTCCTTCTCCACGATGAACGCCGTGATCCCGCGGTAGCCGGCCGACGGGTCCACGTTGGCGAAGACGATGAAGACCTCCGCCTCGGCGCCGTTGGTGATCCACAGCTTGCGGCCGGTCAGGCGCCAGCCGCCGTCCGCCTGCGCCGCGCGGGTGGCGAGCGCGAAGGCGTCCGAGCCCGAGCCGGCCTCGGAGAGCGCGTAGGCGCCCACCTTCTCGCTGGCGAGTTGTGGGAGATACTTCGCCTTGAGGTCGTCCGAGCCCCAGCGGATGAAGGCGTTGTTGACCAGCGTGTTCTGCACGTCCACCAGCACGCCCACGCTGGCGTCCACGCGGCTGAGCTCCTCCACCACCACCGCGGCGGTGAAGAACGACAGCCCCGCCCCGCCGAGCTCCTCGGGCACCTCGATCCCCATCAGCCCCAGCTCGAAGCACTGGGAGATGAGCGCCGGGTCCATCTTCTGCGCCTCGTCCATGGCGTGCACGCGGGGGCGCACGTCCTCTTCCGCGAACTGCCGGACGGCGTCGCGGAACATCTGCTCGTCCTCGCTGAGCAGCGTGAGCGGCGCGCCGGCCGCGATCTCGACGGTAGCCATCGTCGCTATGAAGTCATCTTGGGGGATTGATGCACCGTGCCCCCGCGGGGGCCGAAGCGGTCGAACCCTTCAATCTATCAACCGCTTGCGCGCCTCGAAAGGCGTTGTGGGAACAGCGAGGCACCAGGGGACGGGGGACGGGGACAGCCGGCGGGTCCCGCGCCGGCTCGACCGTCGCAGCGCTGCTGTCGGCCTCCGCCGATCCGTGGGGAGGGGAGCGGTCCGGGCGCGCGCGCCTCGCTCCTTCCGCGGCCTCGCGCCCCGTTGGCGGCATTCGGCCCCGCCGCGGGCCGGAAGCGCGCGAAACGGCAGCGTGAACCCGGCACGGGGGGTGCGATACGAAACCGCGCGACACGGAGTGCGTACGGCACGTCCGCCGGGCGCCAGAGCCCGGCGCATCCTACTTCGCTCAGCACGGGAGACGGTCATGGAGAACAATCCCTACGGTCCTAACGATACGCCGGGCTCCGGCACGCCGGGCGGCGCCAACCCCGGGGGCACCCCCGATCCGCACAGCGGCGGGTACGGCGGCAGCACCGGCGGGGCCGAGACCGGCGGCACCGGCACCGGCTCCGTCGGCACCGGGGGCACGACCGGCTCCTCGGGCTTCACCGGCGGCGCCTCCGGGGCGGGCGGCGCCGGCGGAGCGGGCGGTGCGAGCGGCGCCGGCGGGATGGGCGGCGTGGGCGGGGCGAGTGGCGCCGGCGGGACGGGCGGCGGCACGGGGGCGGACGGCTTCACCGGCTCCACCAGCGGCGCGGGTGAGGGCGACGGATCCCCCGGCCTCGGCTCCACCGGTGGCGCCTCGGGCGCGGGCGGCGCGGGCGGCGCATCGGGCGCGGGCGGCGCATCGGGTGCGGGTGGCGCGTCGGGCGCGGGCGGCGGAGGGCGCGGCTTCTGGGGCGAGGGCTCCGGCGGCGGGTCGGACACCGGCCGCACGGAAAGCTCCGGCGGCGGCGAGAGCTCGGGCGGGCGCAACCCGTTCGAGGAGATCGGCGCGCGCATCGAGTCGGTGTTCGCCGAGCTGCGGCCGAAGCTGAAGAATGCGCTCCACGACCTGGACAGCCGCGTCGACTCCGTCCTGGACGACATCAAGCCCAGGGTGCAGGAGGCCCGCGACCGCGCCCGGCCCAAGGTGGACGAGTTCGTCTCCGAGGTCCAGCCCCGGATCGACGCGCTCCTGCACAAGATGCAGAGCGCCATCGACGGCCTGCGCCGCGACTTCGACAACCGCGGCGGCGGGGGCGACTCCGGCGGCACCGCCGAGGGCGCGGCGGATGCGACCGGCTCGGCCGGCGCGTCGGGCGCGTCGGGCGCGGCCGGATCGACCGGCTCCACCGGATCGGCCGCGTCGACGGGGGGCACGGCCTACACGCCGGGCGGGTCGGCCGGCTCGAGCACCGGGGCGGGGGGATCGACGGGCGGGACGACGTCGTACAGCCCGGGCGGGGGATCGACCGGCTCGGCCGGCGGCACCACCGGCTACACGCCGAGCAGCGCCCCGGCCAGCGGGACGGGCGGGACGGCGGGCGGCACCGGCGGCTCGGCCTCGGACGTGACGCCGGGGACCACGCCCACGTGGCCGGAGTCGGGCGACGCGCGCCCCGGCGATCCGCCGATCGAGGAGAGCAAGGGGCCGCGCTCGGGCGCCGGCGGCACCGGCCTCGACCACGATCCGCACGCCGGGCCGGCCGGGAGCACGCCGCCCACCGTCTGACGCGCGGAGGGTGAACGAGCGAGGGAGGCCGGACCCCGGCCTCCCTCGCTCTTTTCGCCCCCGCATCCGGCGCGGCTCCGTATCTGCATGGCCTCGCACCCATTCCACGCGATCCAACCCATCAGGACCCGAACGAGCCCATGGCCAACAATCCCTGGCGCGACCTTTTCTTCCCCGCGGCGCGGGAGGCCGCGCTCGTCGAGGCCGTCGCCCCGCGGCGCACCTTCGCGGACGTCATCCTCCCGCCCTCCACGCGCCGCGCGCTGGACCAGGCGCTGGTGCAGATCCGCAAGCACGACCTCCTCTTCGGCGAGTGGGGGCTGGGCGAGCGGCACGACACCGGGCTGGGGCTGGCGTTCAACTTCGCCGGGCCCCCGGGGACGGGAAAGACCATCTGCGCCGAGGCCATCGCCCACGCGCTGGGAAAGAAGCTGCTGGTGGTGCGCTACGCCGAGCTGGAGAGCCAGTGGGCCGGCGTGACCGCCAAGAACGTGGCCGCCGTCTTCGCCGCCGCCGTGGAGCAGGACGCCGTCCTCTTCTTCGACGAGGCCGACGCCGTCGCCTCGCGCCGCTTCACCTCCATGGACCAGGGCTACCAGCGCGAGGCCAACGCGGTGGTCAACGTCCTCCTGCGCGAGGTGGAGTCGTTCTCCGGGGTCGTCATCTTCGCCACCAACCTGGCGGCCAACTTCGACCCGGCGTTCGAGCGGCGCATCCGCACGCACATCCTCTTCGAGATGCCGGGCCCGGACGAGCGCGAGAAGATCTGGCGGACGCAGCTGCACGCCCGCAAGACGCCGCTGGCGGAGGACGTGGACTTCCGCGAGCTGGCCGAGCGCTACCCGGCCAGCGGGGGCGACATCAAGAACGCCGTCCTCAAGGCCGCGCAGATCGCCATCGGCGAGCCGGGGCCCGACGAGAAGAAGCAGATCGCCCAGCGCCACTTCATGGCCGCCATGGACGACGTGGTCGCCGCGCACCGGGTGATGGACCAGTCGCTCTTCGGCGCCGGCGCCGGAGCGGCCGCGGGTGCCGCCGCCGCGATGGCGCCGTGGACCGGGGAGGACGGCGGCGGCGAGGCCGACGAGCTGGGCGCCCTCTCGTCGCGGCTGGTGGAGGTGGAGGACGCGCTCTTCTCCGTCCCCGGCTCCATCCAGCGCGTCGATGCCGCGCAGGCGGACGTCCGCGCGCGCCTGGAAGCGCTGCAGAACACCCTCCTGGCGCACCAGGCCGCCACCCACGAGCTCCTCGTGGTCACCTCGGGCGGCTGGGAGCGGCGCCTCCGCCACGTCGCCACCCTGGCGGCCGCGTCGATCGTCTTCGCCATCATCGCCGTCGCGGTGGCGCTCTTCGCGTGAGCGGCGTGCTCGCGGCGGCTCGCCCCCGTGCGTAGCTTGAGACGGATCGCGTGGGTCAGAAGATCCCGGGGAAGCGGAGGCGGGGGATGGAGCGGATCCTTCCGGGCGAGGTGGCCTGGTACGTGACGGGGCGGTTCTACGCCGACGAGAGCGGGTCGCTGCTGGACGCGGGCTACTTCCTTCACCTGCAGGGGATCGACGCCCCGATGTTCGGCGGCGATCCGGGGGAGGGGACGGCCCGCTTCACCTTCCGGGCCGATCCGTTCACCGCCACGCCGCTCGTCAACGGCGGCCTCTCGCTGGGGCTGGACGCGGTGGGCGAGTTCGCCGTGTACCTGAACCGGCGGCCGGGAGCGACCTTCGACGACCCCGCCTCGTTCGGCGCGGGCGAGGAGGTGGCGCGGTTCCGGCGCGCCGCCGTCGTCACGGGCGCCACGCTGGGGAGCGGAGCGGGGGATGAGACGCTCCTCTCGCTCGACCTCTTCTCCGCGCGCCTGGTCTCCAGCCGCCAGTTCGAGCTGGACGGCCGCCGCCACGACCTCCGCCGGCTGATGCCGAACGGCGTCACGCAGTGGGGCACCGCCGCCGCCGGCGCCCCGATCGACCTCGCCGGCTACAGGAGCGTCGTTCCCTTCGTCGGCTCCGCCATCGCCATCGGCGGCGCGGAGGGAGGGTCGAGAGTCCCTGGCGATCTTGCTTCGACGCCGGCCGATCCGCGGCGAGTCGACTGATCCCAGGTCTCACAACGCGCTGTGCATTCCAACCCCACGCGGAATGTCATCCTGGAGGAGCCTGAACGACGGAAGGATCTACGGCTTGGGCCGCCAGAAAGCCGAGTTTGGCGCACTGCCGGCGATAGATCCTTCGGCCTGCGGAAGCTCGTGAGGGCATCGGCATCCGCGGGACCGGCCTCAGGATGACAATCTCAGGGGATGCACAATTGGGGAGTTCGGGATGGTTCGCGCGCGGCGGCCGGCGGCGATCGACGTCGATCGCCGCTAGCTGATCTTGCGCTCGCCGGAGATGAGGGACTTGTGGATGCCGATGGCGGCGCGGGTGCCCTCGAACGCCGCCTTGATGGCCAGGCGGGTGCCGGGGGTGATGTCGCCCGCGGCGTAGACGCCGGGGACGGTGGTCTCGAAGTCGCGGTCCACCTTCAGCAGCCCCTCCATGATCGCGTCCTCCTCCGGCTCGCACCCCATGTCGGCCGGGAGGGTGGAGCCGGGGCCGCAGGCGATGTGGAAGAAGAGCGCGTCGAAGGGCTCGCTGGTGCCGTCGTGGAAGTGCACGCGCTCGATCAGCCCGTTGTTCCCCTCGAACGACGTCATCGCCTCGGAGCGCAGCGCGATCCCGTGCTCGGCCAGCGTGGTGAGCGCCTCGGCGTCCATGTCGGCGTCGTGGCTGTGCGTGAGCACGGTCAGCTGGTCGGTCCAGGTGAGCATGTAGAGCGCGTACTTGGCGATCCCCTTCCCCCAGCCGATCACCCCCACCTTCAGCCCCGTGATGGACGGCCCGTCGCAGTCGGGGCAGTGCCAGATGCTGGTCCCGTAGAAGTCGTCGAAGCCGGGGATCTCCGGCTTGATGTCCTTGAGCCCGGTGGCGAAGAGGAGCCGCCGGGCGCGGTGCGTGGTCCCGTCCGCCAGCGTCACGGTGAAGTCGTCCTTCTCGCCCCCCACCGTCTCCACCACGCCGTCCGTGATCTCCGCCCCCGCCGCCTCCGCCTGCTCCCGGGCGATGCGGCGCAGCTCCATGGGCGCCGGATCGGGGATCCCGAAGAAGCCGTGCACGGCCCACGTCTCCTTGTTGCGCGGGTCGGACGCGTCGAACATCCGCACCCGCCGCCGGTAGCGCGCCAGCCAGAGCGACGCCGCCAGCCCCGCCGGCCCGCCGCCGACCACGATCACGTCGTAGAGATCCGAATCCGGCATCGGTTTTCCAGGGGGAAACAGAAAGCGCAGGGCGCGTGTCCTTCGATGGACACGTCCGGGTGCAATCGCCGGACCCCGGCGGGCCGGGAGCGACCAGGATCGCCATCTTCTGCCCCCGCACCTTCGCACCTTCGCACCTTCGCACAGGGGTTTTGTGATCGACGCGGTGATCTTCGACTTCGACGGGACGATCTTCGACAGCGAGTCGCACGAGTACGAGAGCGTGCGCGAGCTGTTCACCGAGCGCGGGCACGAGCTGGAGCTCGCGGTCTGGGGGCGGTGCGTGGGGCGCGCGCCCGGCTTCTTCGATCCGCTGGCGCACCTGGAGGAGCTGACCGGGGCTCCGGTCGATCGGGAGGCGCTGGAGGCGCGGCGGCGCGCGCGGTTCCTGGAGCGGATCGAGGGGGTGGGGGCGATTCCGGGGGTGGAGGATGCGCTCGCGGCGGCGGGGGAGATGGGGCTCAGGGTGGGGCTGGCCTCCAGCTCGGACCGCGCGTGGGTGGAGGGGCAGCTCCGGCGGCTGGGGCTGCTCCACCACTTCCACTGCATCCGCACCCGCGACGACGTGGAGCACGCCAAGCCCGAGCCGGACCTGTACCTGAGCGTCGCCGCCTGCCTGGGCGTGGCGCCGGAGCGCGCCGTGGCCTTCGAGGACTCGCCCAACGGGGCGCTGGCCGCCCGCCGCGCGGGGCTGTACTGTGTGGTCGTCCCCAACCGGATCACGGAGGCGCTGGAGTTCGGCGAGCACGACCTGCGCCTGGAGTCGCTCGCGCGGACGGCGCTCCCCGACCTGCTGGCGCGGCTGGCCTCCGCGCGCGCCGGCGGCAGCTTTGAATCTCCCTCCTCCCACAACGGAGAACCGCAGTGACCCGCACCACGACGCTCCTCGCCGCCGCGCTCGCGCTGGCCGCGTCCACCCCGGCCGCGGCGCAGAACAGCCCGCCCACCTGGGGCGACGACGCGCGCATCCACGCGGTGGTCGACTCCGCCTCCCCCGCGCGCATCGAGGCCGACATCCGCCGGCTGGTGGGCTTCGGCACCCGGCACACGCTCTCGGACACGCTCTCGCGGACGCGGGGGATCGGCGCGGCGCGGCGGTGGATCTTCGACGAGTTCCAGCGCATCTCGCGCGGGTGCGGCGGGTGCCTGGAGGTCATCTACCAGGCCGACACGCTCAAGGCGGGGACGCATCCGCGCATCCCCAACGAGGTGGTGGTGGTCAACGTGGTCGCCATCCAGCGCGGCGCCACCGATCCCAACCGCTTCGTCATCATGAGCGGCGACATCGACTCGCGCGTCACCGACGTGCTGAACGCCACCGCCGAGTCGCCGGGCGCCAACGACAACGCGTCCGGCGTCGCGGGGGTGCTGGAGGCGGCGCGGCTCCTGTCCCGGCACCGCTTCGACGGGTCCATCGTCTACGCGCAGCTCTCGGGGGAGGAGCAGGGGCTGTTCGGCGGGGCGGGGCTGGCGGCCTACGCGAAGCGGAACGGGTGGCGGATCACGGGCGTCGTCAACAACGACATGATCGGCAACATCGAGGGGATCACGGGCGTCGTGGACAACACCACGGCCCGCGTCTTCGCCCCGGGCATCCCGCCCACGGCCACCCGGGCGGAGCTGCAGCGCATCCTCACCACCGGCGGCGAGCTGGACACGCCCTCGCGGCAGCTGGCGCGCTACATCGACCGGGTGGCCGACGCGTACGTCCCCAACCTGGACGTGCGGATGATCTACCGGCTGGACCGCTTCGGGCGCGGCGGGCACCACACGCCGTTCTTCAACGAGGGGTATCCGGCGGTGCGGCTGATGGAGACCAACGAGCACTACGACCGCCAGCACCAGGACCTGCGCGTGGAGAACGGCCGCCGCTACGGCGACGTCATCGAGGGCGTCAACTTCCCCTACGCGGCCAAGATGACGGCGCTGAACGCGGCCGTGCTGGCGACGCTCTCGTACGCGCCGCCGGCGCCGGACAGCGTGACGGTCACGGGCGCCGTGTCGCCCAGCACGCGCCTGCGCTGGAACGCGGTGAGCGCGCCGGACCTGGCCGGCTACCGGGTCTACTGGCGCGAGCCCACGTCGCCGCAGTGGCAGTGGTCGCGCTGGGTGGGCAACGTGACGGACGTCACGCTGGAGAACGTCATCATCGACAACTTCTTCTTCGGCGTCGCCGCCGTGGACCGCGAGGGCCACGAGAGCCTGGTCGTCTTCCCGCTGCCCGGGCGATAAAGATCCGGGGACCGGGGGATGGGGAGAACGAGCGAGGGCGCCCCGGCGGGCGCCCTCGCTCGTTTTCCGCTGATCCGACGTTCGGGGCGTGGAGTCCCCGAATCGGGACGACGATGGGACAGGCGATGCGCCGCGGGAGATCACGATCCGCAAACAACCGTCTCCCGCCGACGGCCGTTGTCCCGTGCCGGAACGGGAGATGTGGATCGGGAGATCGATGATGTTCGATCGCGGCGACACTGGTCCCCGGATTGCTGCGGATTGCGGCGCTTCCGGCGCGCGCCGGGGACAGCGCGCGCTTACCCATCTCCGTTTTCCCGAGGAGACCGACCATGCGCAAGCTGAAGCTCGATCCCGAGACGCTGGACGTCCAGTCGTTCGACACCGCGCCGGCTGTGGTGGAGGAGGGAACGGTGAACGCGCACCAGCAGACGAACCCGAACGCCAACACCTGCAATCCGCTGGAGGGCACCTGTTTCGGGTTCACCTGCTTCCGCACGTGCATCTGCACCGGCCCCGCCAACCCCGGCAACTGCGGCGACCACCTCCCGCCCCCCGACGAGCCGGCCTGAGATCGCACGCCAGCCGCTGACGACGCGAGGGGCGGACCCGGCCGGGTCCGCCCCTCGCACACGTCTGGGCTGCGATCATCATCTTCATCGGTGATCCGACGATCATGCTCGAGCGGATCCACCGACGCATGATGCCTGATTCGCGCATCATGCGCGGATCGATAGCGACGCATCATGCGCGATCCGAGCATCATGCGTGAGCGGGAGGGCTCGCGCATGATGGCCGGCCGTCAGATGGTCGCCGGGAGGACGCCGTACTTGAAGAGCTCGAACCAGGCGCGGAGCTCGGAGGAGGAGTAGATCTCCAGCTCGGCCAGGACGTCGCGGGCGAACTCGACGGGGGCGGCGCCGCTGGCGGTGATCAGGCCGCGATCGCTGACGGAGAGGTCGGGGACGTAGACCGCCTCGTCGTCGTAGCCGGGGACCAGGGAGCGCAGGTAGTCCAGGCCGTTGCTGGTGTGCTGCCGCCCGCGGTGCAGCCCCGCGCGCGCCAGCTCCAGCGTGGCGGCGCAGATGGCGGCCAGCGGGACCCCGCCCAGGTCCAGGCGGCGCAGCAGCGGCCACAGCTCCTCGCGCGGCCCCGCCTCCCACAGGTCGCCGCCGGGAAGGATGAAGACCGCCGCGCGCGCCTGCTCCACCCCGTCCAGCGCCACGTCCGGCACCACGCGCAGCCCGCCCATCGACACCACGGGCTCGCGCGTGAAGCCCACGGAGGACACCGCGTAGCGGCCGCTCTTGTGGATCTCGGCCGTGGCGAGCGCGGGCTCCCAGTCGGCGAAGCCGTCGAAGACGAGCAGGTAGGCGAGATCGCGCATGGGGGATTTGGTGGTGGGCGGAGCGAAGCGAGTGCCGTGTGGGGGACAAAGTGATGCAAGAGGACGCATCAGGGAAGAGAAATGATCAACGGGATCGTCTTCGCGCCCGTCGAGCTTCGCGAAAAGAAATCGGCTCCACCCCCCAGCACCGGAGGTGGAGCCGAATCCGCATCAGCGGATCGAGCTTACGGCGCGGGCGGGTGGACGGCCTCGCTCCACTTCGACGGGTCGAAGAGGGAGGGATCGAGGGGGACGTCGTGGCGGATGCCGGAGTAGGCCTCGTGGAAGACGCGCTGGCCGTCCACCACGATCTCCACCTCGGGGGCGATCCATCCGCCGCCCAGCCGCTGGTAGTTGTTGAAGCGGACGTCCTGCACCTTCCCGATCCGGCCGGGGCCCGTCTCCAGCAGCCGCACGAACACCAGCCGCTCCGCGTCGATCCAGAACTGCTTGGTGCGCAGGTCGCCGGCGGCGGCGCCCACCACGTACACGGGGCGGCCCTGCCAGGTATCCGTGCGCACGGGCGAGAGCGAGAAGTTCGCCTCGCGCAGCTGCCGCAGCGTGACCTCCGGCGCCTGCGCGTAGACGTCGAACGCCAGCGTCATCAGGTCGTTGCGCTGGGCGCGGCGGCCCGCCACCTGTCCCTTGTCGATGGAGTAGGAGCTGTCGTTGGCGAAGATGGCGCCGCGCCCCTGCTCCGGCGGGCCCATCTCGATGCGCAGCCGCCCCGGCATGGCCCCGTACTCCAGCCACGTCTCCTCGCGCACGGGGCTCCCCGGCTGCGAGAAGGTGGTCTTCTGCGAGAAGATCAGCGTCCGGTACCAGCGCCCCTCGTAGCGGTCGTGCATGGCGCGGACGAGCGACTCGGCGTCGGTGATGGGGCGCTCCGGCTGCGCCGGGCGGGTGGCGGCGGGCGCGCACGCCGCGGAGGTGATGATCGTCATGGCGACGGCGAGGTGCGTGAGTCTGATGCGCATCGGGGGATCGTGCGTCGGGGATCGATCGGCGTCCGGACCCGCGTCCGCGCCCGGGCGGAATATGCGCGCGGACGCCCCGGCCGCCACCCTCCGGGGACGAGCGGTGCGGATGCGGGTGCGGGAGCCGCCGATCGAGCGATATCGATCCAACGCACCTCCGCACCTCCGCACCCGCATCCGCACCTCCGCACCCTGCGTCCTACTCGTTCACCACCGGCGCGATGCGGTCCCGGTCGGTGTCGATGGCGCGCTCCACCCAGAGCACCTGCACCACCGTCCACACCAGCAGCGTCAGCGGAAGCGCCAGCAGCAGCCCCAGGAAGCCGAAGATCCCGCCGAAGAGCACCAGGGCGAAGAGGGTGAGGAAGGGATGGATCTCCGCCTCGCGCGCCATGGCGAACGGGGTGATGACGTTGGCCTCCACCTGCTGGATGGCCACCGCCGAGAGCGCCACCCACGCGCCCTTGGTGGGATCGTCCATCACCGCCACCAGCGTGGCCGTCCCGCCGCCCACCCACGGGCCCACCAGCGGGATGAACTCCACCAGCCCGTTGAACAGCCCCAGCAGGATCGCGTTGGGGACGCCGATGATGCTCCACACGATCATGCTCAGGACGCCCACGCCCACCATCGCCATCGCCGTCCCCTTCAGCCACCCCAGCAGGCGCTCGCCCAGGAGCTGGAAGATGCGGTAGAACGCCGGCCGCAGGTCGGGCGGCACGGCGCGCATCACGGGCGTCAGCAGCCGGTCGTTGGGCTTGGCGAGCGCGAACAGCGCGCCGAAGAAGATCACCAGCGGAAAGAGCAGCGCCTCCAGCAGCGCCAGCGCGCTCCCCATCACGCCCCCGCCTCCCCCGCCGCCTCCACCACTCGCGCCGCCGGCGGCATCGGCTCCCGCGGCGGCGCCCCCGGGAAGGTTGACCGGGATCCCCAGGTTCTCGCGGATCCACTTCTCCCAGCTCGCCATCTTCTCCGCCATCCCCGGCCCCATCCCCGCCAGGCTGCGCGCCTGCTCCAGCAGCAGCGGCACGCCCACGTAGAGGAGGGCGATCACCGCCGCCACCACGAACAGCCCGGTGGCCGCCGCGAACCACTTGCGCTCCAGCGGGATCTTGCGCTGCAGCGCGTTCAGCCCCACGGCCAGGATGGCCGCCGCGTACGCCAGCAGGAACGTCTGCGCCAGCGTGTCGAAGAACTTGAACGCCAGCGCCAGGAGAAAGAGGATCCCCGCCGTCTGGTAGAGGTGGTGGGGATGGACCTCGCGCGGATGCCGCTCGCGGTGGATGGCCACGGCGTCGGGAGAGACGTGCGGCGCGGCCTGCGGATGCTCGGATTGGCTCGCCATGGGGCTCCGGGACGCGAGCTATGGAAGGAGCTGCTGATCTATCGAGCCCCGCAAGGGCAAGGAGCGCACCACGTGGGGGGACGAGGGTGCGGGAGTGCGAGGGCGCGAGGGGCGATGAGATGATTCGATGGGGCGAGCCGGATGCTCGATTGTTGATACGGGGAGGATGAGGACAACGCGGAGCGGGGTCCGCCGTGGTGGCGGACCCCGCTCGGTGCTCGATCAGATCCGAGGATCAGTCGTCGTCGTCGTCGTCGCCCTCGGGGACGAAGCCGGCCTCTTCCTCGATCATGTCGGTGAGCTGCGAGCCCCAGGCGCTCTCCAGCAGGCGCCGCACGCGGGGGAAGCGGGCCATCACCTCCGCCATCTCGGGGCTCACGAACAGCTCCAGCACCTCGTCGCGGCGACCGGTGCCTTCGTCCTCGAGGTAGTCCTTCAGCTCCTCGATGAGGTCGCGGAGGTCGCTCAGCAGCTCGCTGGGGAAGTGCCCCTCGTCCAGCGCCACCGCCGACTCCACCCAGTCGTGCACCTGCGATACGAGCTCGTCGAAGCGCTCGTCCACCCGTGAATCAGCCATTTCCCCTGGTTCTCCTGGACGGTCTTTTTGCGGTCACAAGCCCCCGGAAGGGCGTCGGTTTGCACTTGGCGTACCCACTGGGGGCCAGTGGGGACACACCCTAAAGACTGCGGAGGGCGCGGTCAAGTGTCACAGTGCGGAAATCCATCGCTCCGACCGAATTCCGCGGACGGAAAAACGCGAAAATCCGCTGTACCGCGATGGAGCCGAGGCCCCGTCCGGAGTGTCATCGGCGCTCCCCGCCCCCCGGAGCCTCCCTTCCCATACTGTCCGCTAATGGGACGGCGAATCCCACATCCGGGCACGGCGGAGCCTCCCCCGATCGGGGGAGTCGGGCCCAAGTCTCGCCCCCGCCTTCACTTGGGCGCAGGCGGGCGAGGGGCACGCTCCTCGCCTCAACGGGAGCGAGATCGAGGGCGGACGTCTTCCGCCCCGCTGACATCTCCGGCCGCCGTCCCTCCGATGGAGCTGATCAACGTCCTGGCTTCGGCGCTGACCGTGTGGATCGTGGCGGTGGTGGCGCTGGTTCCGCTGGCGGGGCTCACCGCGCGCTTCGGGCTCAAGCCCGTGCTGGACTCGGTGGCCCGGCTGCGGGCCGCCGGGCGCGACCCCCACGAGACGGATGAGCGGTACGCACGCCTCGAAGAGCAGATCCGCGCCCTCACGGGCGCCGTGGACCGGCTGGCGGAGGGAAGGGAAGACGGGCGGCGGATCGCTGAATCCCGGGGGCGGGTGCCCGCGTAGGAGCGCCGTCCCCACCGAAGTCCCCGTCCCATCCGCATCGCCGATACTCGTTTCGTCACCCAGGAGATAGATCCGTGGACATTCCCCGCAAGGCGGTCAAGAGCCGGCGGCGCTGGTACTACGGCGCGGCGGCCATCGTCGCCCTGGCGCTCGTGACGCTGGCGCTGGCCAGGATGGAGCCCGCCGCGCCCGAGGTGGAGCGTGCCACCGTGTGGACCGACACCGTGCGCCGCGGCGACATGCTGCGGCAGGTGCGCGGCCCCGGGACGCTGGTGGCCGAGGACATCCGCTGGATCTCGGCGCTCACGCAGGGGCGCGTGGAGAGCAAGCTGCTGCAGCCCGGCACCACCGTGAAGGCCGGCGACGTCCTGGTCACCCTCAGCAACCCCGACGTGGAGCGGCAGGCGCTGGAGGCCCAGCGCCAGCTGACCGCCGCGCAGAGCGACCTGACCACGCTGCGCAACAACCTGCAGAACCAGATGCTGAGCCAGGAAGCCGCGGTGGCGCAGATCCAGGCGCAGTTCAACGACGCGCAGCGCCAGGCCACCTCGGCCGAGGGGCTGGCGCAGCAGAACATGGTGTCGGCCCAGGAGCTGGCCCGCGCCCGCGACAACGCGACGGACCTGCGCACCCGGGTGGAGGTGGAGCGCAAGCGGCTGGACTTCATGAAGGAGTCCATGCGGCAGCAGCTGGCCGCGCAGGAGTCGCAGCTCACCATGCTGCGGCGCCTGGCCGAGTTCAACCAGAGCCAGATCGCCTCCATGCAGGTGCGCTCGGTGAGCGCCGGCGTGCTGCAGGAGCTCCCGGTGGAGCTGGGCCAGTGGGTCAACTCGGGCGCCACGCTGGCCAAGGTGGTGCAGCCCACGCGCCTCAAGGCGGTGCTCCGCATCCCCGAGACGCAGGCCAAGGACATCGTGGTGGGCCAGCGCGCCTCCATCGACACCCGCAACGGCATCATCCCCGGCCGCGTCATCCGCATGGACCCGTCGGCGCAGAACGGGACGGTGGCGGTGGACATCGCGCTGGAGGGGCAGCTTCCCCGCGGCGCCCGCCCCGACCTCTCGGTGGACGGCACCGTGGACATCGAGCGGCTGAAGGACGTGCTCTACGTGGGGCGCCCGGCGTACGGCCAGGCCGAGTCCAGCGTGGGCCTCTTCAAGCTGGCCCCCGGCGGCCGCGAGGCCAGCCGCGTGAACGTGCAGCTGGGCCGCAGCTCGGCCAGCACCATCCAGGTGGTGCAGGGCCTCCAGCCCGGCGACATCGTGATCCTCTCCGACATGTCGCAGTACGAGAACGCGGACCGGGTGAGGATTAAGTAGGAACAGAAGTCCTTAGTGCTCAGTGCTTAGTGCTTGGTCCCTGGTGGTTCGTCCCGGGTTCAAACTCTGTGGCCCACGACCGCATCAAGGTCCAAGCACTAAGGACTAAGCACTAAGCACCAAGGACTAAGCACCAAGGACTAAGCACCAAGGACTAAGCACTTCCGTTCAGTCCCCGCGCGCCACGAATCCCCCCATCCTCGAGCTACCGAGGGAGACCCCATGGAGAACCGGAAAACCCTGATCCACCTGGACGGCGTCAGCAAGGTGTTCCTCACCGAGGAAGTGGAGACGCACGCGCTGGCCAACGTCCACCTGGAGCTGAAGGCGGGCGAGTACCTGGCCATCGCCGGGCCGTCCGGGTGCGGCAAGACCACGCTGCTCTCCATCCTGGGGCTGCTGGACTCGCCCTCCGACGGCACCTACCTCCTGGACGGCAAGCCCGTCTCGGGGCTCTCCGCGGCGGACCGCGCGCGCATCCGCAACCGGGAGATCGGGTTCGTCTTCCAGGCGTTCAACCTGATCGGCGACCTGACCGTCAAGGAGAACGTGGAGCTGCCGCTCACCTACCGCGGGATGCCCGCGGCCGAGCGGAGCAAGCGCGTGCAGCAGGCGCTGGAGAAGGTGGGGATGAGCCACCGCATGAGCCACTACCCGTCGCAGCTCTCCGGCGGCCAGCAGCAGCGCGTGGCCGTGGCCCGCGCCATCGCCGGCTCCCCGCTGATCCTGCTGGCCGACGAGCCCACGGGTAACCTCGATTCCACCAACGGCGAGCAGGTGATGGGGCTCCTCCAGGAGCTGCACCGCGAGGGCGCCACCATCGTCATGGTGACGCACGACCCCCGCTACGCCGAGCACGCCGAGCGCACTATCCACCTCTTCGACGGCCAGATCGTGCGCGACGAGCGCAGCGCCGTCGCCATCGAGCTGGAGCGCCACGGCTTCGAGATGGCCTGATCGCGATCCATCGAAAGGTGGTCGGAAGGTGAAGAGACGCGCCGCGGGGATGATGCTCCATCGTCTCCGCGCGCGTCTTTTTCGTCTCCGGCTGCATCCGCGGATCGATCGGCCGACGGACTGATCCCGGTCCACGATCATCCTCCCGCCGGATGCGCATCGATCGTCATCTCGCCCATGATCGGGGTCTCTCGCCCAAGATCAGCATCTCTCGCCCCTGATCAAGCTTTCTCGCCCATCGTCGGGTCCTGTGCCCGCCCGGGCCGTGCTAACAGCGTCATCGGTGGGATGTGGAGCAGGGGCCGGCTTCCGCGCCGATCCTCCACGATGACGCAGTTTGCGATGCCTGGAGGCGAGGACGCGGCCGGCGCATACGGATCGAGGTGAGGGCGGGCAGACGGGGCCTCTCAGAAAAAATTTCGATGACTCATCTCCGCCGACGATTCCACGGCGGGATGCGGGCTTTTCGCTGCTGATGCACCGCCTGGTCGAATCCTGAGATGCGCGTTTCTTCGAGGGCGCCGCGTCTCGTTCGACGATGCACCGGAGCTCTCAATCCGCCATCGCCCGATTCCGCTGTCCGATTCCGGGACGGAGAATCCCGCGAGCGGACGGGGGCGCACTCCGCGGGATATCGCAAGATCCATCGTGGCAAACGCTTGCGAGGGGCGCCGAATCGGCACGGGCCTCGCTCTTCTGAACGCGACTTCGGATACCCTCCTCCCCTCGCCGTACCCATGGAAAAGCTTCTCCAGGACCTCCGCTACGCCGCCCGCACGCTGGTCCGCGCACGGGGCTTCACCCTCGCCGTGGTGCTCACGCTGGCGCTGGGGATCGGCGCCACCACGGCCATGTTCGGGGTGGTGCACGGGGTGCTGCTGCGCCCGCTCTCCCTTCCCTCGCCCGACCGGCTGGTGATGGTGTGGGAGCGCAACCCGGAAGGGACGCGCCCCCGCAACTACGTCTCGCCCGCCAACGTGACGGCGTGGCGCGAGCAGGCCACCGTCTTCGAGGGGCTGGCCGCCTTCGTCCGCTACCCCGCCTCGCTCACCGGCGACGGCGAGCCCGAGGCGGTGCAGGGGCAGGCGGTGACCCCCAACTTCTTCTCGCTGCTGCGCGTGCGCCCCGCGCTGGGCCGCGTCTTCCTGGAAGGCGACGAGAACGGCGCCGGCGCCGGGGCCGACGCGCCCACGCCGGTCATCCTCAGCCACGAGCTGTGGACCCGCCGCTACAGCGCCGACCCCGCCATCATCGGCCGCACCA
>Ga0247770_1001324_pt1 | contig 19939 bp, 17 predicted proteins | sample UWRJL136409B6_FD_179943 | JGI IMG/M metagenome (GOLD analysis project Ga0247770, IMG submission 179943) | Plant litter microbial communities from Arlington Agricultural Research Station in Wisconsin, United States - UWRJ-L136-409B-6 | ecosystem: Environmental > Terrestrial > Plant litter >... | reverse complement strand
TGGTTAAATGGTTCTTCAATTTTACTATACAGTCACAAAGCTTTGACTTTCTCAAGTTACACAAATTTGGTATTTTTGAACCAACACTCAATGGAACTGCTGCTCGATCGAACCCTTAATGAATTTATGAATGATTTGCGATCGCTATATACCATCTCCTAGCTGTAGCTCAATTGAAATATGACTGATGAAGTTAGCAATGTCATCGTGGAGGGCGATGGGGAAGCCTAAATCCATTGTGTCGATACGTTCAATTTCTCCTCCTCGTCGCACAATGATCGTTTCTTCATGCTGACCGCTGATGCTGACCCGTCCTTGGGAGTAATTTAAAATCGCTAGGGTGAGACTTTTCTCCGAATTCATGCGCTGCACGTTTTTATACAGGGTGCGGTTGAGCGCATCTAAAAACCGAACCGGATCAGTTTCGCGGATTTCCTTGAGGGTACGGACTGCCGTTTGCGCCATCAGCATCAAGATACCGCTTTCGAGTCCATGTCCAGTGACATCGCCGATGCCAAGAGTGACAACGCCATCGGTGTTTAAAACATCATAGTAGTCGCCGCCGACTTCATCGGCAGCCTCCATGTATGCGGCAATATCGAGCCCGTCAATTTTCAGTTCCTCAGTGTTTGGCAGAATCATCTGCTGCATTTGACGCACGATATCCAATTCACCACCCATGCGAAGATTGTCTTCCTTGAGTCTCTCGTTGAGGGCCAGGATTTCGCCGTTGGCACTTGCCAGTTCAGTCGTGCGTTCTCTGACTTTATCTTCGAGTGTTTCAAACGATTCCTTCAGTTGCCCTGCCATGCTGTCGAAGGAACGTTCCAGCGTATCAATTTCCTCAATTTCAATAAAGTCAGTGGTGCCTACTCGCTTATCGAGGTTACCAGCAGCAATTTCTTCAGCAGCTTTAGTAATTCGGAGAACGGGACGGGTAATCGAGCGAGCCGTCAGAATACCGATCGCAATTGTCAAAATCAGAGTGGCTAAACAGAACAGAATTGTACTACGAGTATTAGCATTGATTTGTGACATAAAGTCCGATTCTCGAACCGTAGTTACAATTACCCAATTCAGACCAAATTCATCTTGCCAAGGTTCAACCAAAACAAATTGGCGTTCCCCGTTAATCTTAAAGTCGAGTTGTTGGAGCTTTGTAATCTGGTTGAGATCGCGAAAATGCTCTGATAAATACTGTGTACTTGCCCGGATCAAAGGATCGCTGCTGGTTGATGCTGCTAATCTTTCAGCTTTACCATTCTTGACTGTGTAGATAGGGGAGTTCGTTGAACTAGCAACCAGCAGTCCTTCACGATCCATGATAAACACTCCTCCCGAAGGACTAATTTTGATTTGATTCAAAAAGTTACTGATCTGAGAAATAACCAAATCAGTTTCTAGAACACCTACAAAATTGCCTGCTTTATCACGATAGGGCTGGACAGCCGGAATTCCTAACCGTAATGCTGAGTCGGAAGAAAACTGATAGATTTTACCCCAAGTCGGTTTATTGGCTTCCTTAGCCGCTCGGTACCAGGGGCGGCGGGTAGGGAGATAGTTTTTTGAAGCAGCGATCTGCTTATCAATTACGTTTCCCTGTTTGTCAAGCATATAAACTAGCTTATTAACACCCGTACTTTCATCCTTAACTTCTACAGAAAATCTGCCACCCTCTAGTCGTTCAACACCGATAAATTTTTCCTGCTCATTACCAAAGCCAATGTAACTGATGGTTTCAAACCGTTGAAGGAGTCTCCAAAAATACTGCCTTGATGCAGAAAAATTATTGATATCTAATAAGCCGATCTGAATGATATCCTGATTAATTTGATTAACTCGCTGAGGCATTTTCAGATAAGTCTCAAGGTGGTGATTAACTCGATTGTTGACTTCCTTTTGCAGTTGGTTTGCCAGATCATTGATTGCTCTTTGTCCGCTTCTAAATGAGAGATAACCTACTAGCCCAACAGCCGCTACAATTTGCAAAATGAAGGGAACGACGAGGGCTGTACGCAGACGCAATTTACGAGAAGTATTTTTCAAAGATTTCACAGGGATAGCGGTTAACTAAGAATAATTGACCCTTTCAACATCGCTTCCAGTTGTTGCGGGGCGTCATTAGGAGTTTCTACTTATTCCTTCAAAACCCGCAGTGTAATATCATCACTGGCTTAGCGGGACAAAAACTGCGTTTTAACCCCAAACAAAGCCTAAACTGGCTTTATATGAAGCTGTAAACGTCCCTGTTTTCTTGCAACCAGCAGATTTGTGGGATTCGCTGTCAGCAGTTTACAGACAATATGCCCTGTACTATACAACTTTTTAGGCCGCCTATGAAAAAGTTTTCCCTCGCCAGCGACACCAATCTGTCGGGAGAGATAGGGGTAAAACTTGTGATATAGAAAGATTCAATAACACCCTGAGGCCAGGGATATCTCGCTATTGTAATAAAAACTCTATCATTTTATTATAAAAAGCTCTCCAATCATGTGGGAGCTATCTGGTATTTTATCTATCCTTAGAACGGTTCTTTACCCCTAAAACTGTTGAGGATTTTTCCGGGCTATGCAGAAGAACCCAAACTTTTAAGTTTGGTAACTGAACTTTCCTTGGCATCTCCAGCTAATTCAATCCTAACAAATGTCGAATTTAGGACAGTTGGTAGCAGGAGTGGCTCACGAAATCAACAACTCCGTCAGTTTTATTTACGGCAAGATAGTTCATGTTAATCAATATGTTTTAGATTTATTCAACCTGATTGAAATTTACCAGACATACTCTCTCGAATTCGCACCATAAATCCGATAAAATGTAAAACATATTGAGCTAGATTTTATTATAAATGCAGAAATATCGTAAATCCTGTTGAGCAGATAGCAGGTCTAAAAGCGTTTATCTAGTTTCAGTAAATAATATTATTTATGTAGGGGCTAATTTCAGACAGCCCCTACATCATCTTTAGTCCCACTGGCTTATTTTTGCAGCGGGTTGTGTTTCGTAACCGAGCTTTCCTTTGCATCTTCAGCGCTATCTTTCAGGAAAGCAGAAGCATCCTGGAAGGCGGCGCCTGTTCTCTCTAAAATTTTGGCATTGGGATCGCTGCGATCGACTACGGGTTGAGGCTGAGCTGGCTGTCCGTCTGGCGCTTGTAAGAGAGCTTTATCTCCGCCGAGTTCGGGGTCGAACTTCTCAGTTTTCAGCGGTTCAGAACCCCGATAAAGCAGCTTTGAGGAGTTAGAGTCATCGGTAGTCGCGGCCAGAAGGCGATCGCCCATTAGCGACAAATCAGCCCGATTATTTTCGGCTTTAGCAGGCGATTGATTGACTTTAGGGTCGGTAGACATTTGATAATTCGCGGATCCATCTCCACCGGCCTTGTGGGGGTTATTCATTCCTCCCATTTGAACGGGAGGATTCTCAGGCCGGGCACCTCGAACATCGCCGGCATTGCAAGCTGTGCTGGTAAAGAGCAGCAAACCTGCCATAAATACAGTCAAAAATTGAGTCAAAAATTGACCGATACGCAGTCTTTTAAAAAAAGCAGTTAGAGTGTTCACAAAATTTTTCCGATTTTTTACTACTACTTGTTAAGAGTAAAAATAAACTCCCGATCCCTGCCTCTAACGGCGGTGATATTTTGCTGGGAATTGCTATCGATTATTTTATACCTTTAGAGGGAGTTAAAAAGTGCGATCGCGTTCGAGAGATTATTTTGGTAGGACTTACACGCGGGTATCTAGAAACCCGGCTTTTTTACCGTGTTTCTAGAGTTAGTTTGGTGTAGACACTTCCGACGGACAAGAAAAGGGTCCAGGTAGTTTCAAAGCATAGTCTTCGGGTGCGTCAGTTCCAATAATTGCTGGATGTCAAAAGCTTTTCGGTTTTTGACCCCGCCGACAAACGGATACTTGCGATCGAATCCTGTCGTGGAGATATAAAAATTTTAGACTCTTGTTCAAGATACCAGATTCATCTTTGGAGTAAATCTAACATCTAAAATCTCAAATCCAGTGACGCACCGTACCAGCTACTAACCTGAGAACGCTACTGCTAACTTGGGAATTCTTCGACTTTCGCTTCTGCTTGCAAAGTCAGCACACCAGCTTCCACTTTTAGCTGCTGAATTCGCAGGGACATTCCCTCAAGTTCAAAATTTCGCAAGTTTAAAACTTCACCAGCTTTGTCCGCCAAAGCAGCAGTAAACTCAGGCGAAAATTCCTTGTTTTCGGGATACTCCACATCCTGAAGAGAAATTGCCCAACCGCCCGCTTCGAGCTGAGGTTTTGCTGTAAAATAAATCTTTTCAGTTGAGGCAGTTTCCCGCACCAATACCTCAGCATTTATAGCGATTTTTCCGGTTTCCAGCAACTGGCACTCCATAGTTTGAACGTCTATTGTCAGCAGTTTGCCGTCAACAGTAACTTTTAAGTTGTTCAGTTTGCGGCTGATGTATTCGGAATTAAAAGCGCGGTTAAGATCGCTTTCTGTTAAAACTGCGCGTGCGGTACCGAAGGCAGGGCCGTTCAGTTCAATTTTGCCAAACATAGCGGTCAGGGGATTGACAGCAATATCCTTGATGTGAATTTGCAAATCTTCCACGCGCAAATCTTGTTGCATTACCAACCCTTTGCCCTCAACCGCAACGGCCTCTACAGATCCCTGGGCTAGCTGGCCCGGATCGGTGTCCACTGTCACAGACAAAGTTTCCGATTCGTCTAATTTGCTAGCAATAGCAATCTCGGCCACTTTGTCGATCGCCTGTTCCCCTAAACTCCTATTTTGTTGAAGCACGCTCAGAATTCCTAATAACTATTGTTTCAAAAATAGTAGTTAATACCTAATAGAGTTAGCGTCTTCCTCTTGGCAGGTTTCTCGTATTAAAAAAACTCAGCCAAAGACAGAGGGTTTCCAGAAAATGGCTAAAATTAGTAAGGTGCGCACCCGGAGTTGAGTCCGTTGCTTTCGCGGTGAAAAATCAAAAACTCGGATTTTTGCCAAAAGTCTTTTCGAGAAGTTCGATCGCCCGCTACAATAAGTAAGAGCAGGCACCGCTTTTTGCAGTCAGGAACCTCAGCCTAAAGGCATGAGGCTTGTAAGAGATTCTTGCGAGCCGTCCTGACCAGCCTAAGACTTTCGAGGTCTACGTTTTTTGAGTCACGACACCCGCTTGATGCGAAGCTAGTCCCCTGCTCTGTCATTTGCAGTTAAACAGTTTTAAGGTCACTGAAACAGTGCTGCAAGTTTAACAAGCTCTCAAAACATTGGCGAAGCTAACTTTACCCGTAAGGGAGTTTTGGAGAAGACCACATCTCTACGGAGGGGCAACCATACCCCTCCACCCCAATCCAATGTAAAGCCGTCCTAGAAGGACGGGGTTTCAGGCTCATTTTTCTGATGAATTCAGAATCAACTCTCGCTAGACTACAAGCTACACTTCCCGACGGAAAACTGCCTTCTAGCTACGGGGTATACTTCAAAAACACCCTAGTAGCCCTGTGTCACGCCCTAGAAGACCACATTTTACAAACCAGCAGCGGGGACAATATCGAACTAAAGCCCCTAGTTTTGGTGACGTTTCAGCAGGGAAAATGGTATTTACAGGAAGCCGATCGCTACCTAGATATTGCTAATGCCTCTCGGCGCGTTGTCATCGGTGCAGTAGCCGACAGCGGTTTCGCCACCCACCAAACCGGTCAATTAAAAAATGTATCTTTAATAAATCTCGATGAGAGCGACCCCATAATCGAAGAATGGAATTTAATCATCCTCGCCCCGACATACAAAGCAATGGTGCTTTGTCGCGAACTTTCAGACCAGGAATACTTGCCCGAGGGCAAGCCAGAAGTAGATACAGAACGAAAGTTCTACGGTTTGTGGTCGTTTGACCAGTCGTTGGTGTCGGCTGCTGCAGAAATTTTTATAGAACAGACGCGACATTACAACGCCGCCCTAGCCGACAGTTTGCTGGAAATGCACCACGAAATCCTGGCTACCAAAGGCCCGCCCTTGGCAGATATTAGTGGCGTAGTATCCCGGATAGTCACTTACCTGCAAAGTTCTCAGCAGCAAATGGTAGCAATTAACCGCCAAACCCGCGAGTTGTGGGAATTGGAAGGTCAAGCTTTGCGGATCAGCCGCAATTTGAACGCTAACAAACTTCAAGCTTTTCTGCGGATGGCCCAGCGCGTGGACGAACGCGATACCTCAAATCCTACAGCGTCTTTGCAGGTGGCGGCTTTGTCGGAAACTTTGGGCCAACTGCTGGATTTGCCGGCTTTGCAGTTGCGCAGGCTGCGCCTGGCTGGATTGCTGTTTCGAGTCGGCTTAGTTTCGGCCCCGAATGAGGTGTTCGATCGCACTCCCGATGCTTTCGACCAAGCAACTTTATCTTTTTGGCGCGATCGCAGTTTCATCGGTTCCCAACTGCTGCAAGCAATGCCGGAACTAGCACCTGTGGCGGAAATTGTCAAGCACAAACTTGAATATTGGGACGGCAGCGGCAGGCCAGAGGGTTTGCGAGGCGAAGCGATACCCGTTGCTTCGCGGATTTTGGGGTTGGTCGCTTATTTTCAAGAATTGACTCAACCGCGTGGCGATCGTCCGGCTTTGAGTTTGAGCGAAGCTTTGTCCAAGTGCCGGGAACTTTCCGAAATTCGCTTCGATCCGGCTTTGGTGGAAACTCTCAGCAACGTCGTCAGGCTGGCAGAAATGGGTTTGATGGAGTTACCGAGCCGCCCGAGTCAACTGCCGAATGTATGGTTGGAGGATTTGGGCGATCGAACTTCAACGGCCGCATCGGCATTATAAAATAACTGGATTGGTAAGGGGCGATCGGTAATTGGTAATTGGGAATTGGGGATTTAGGACTCGGGCACAAATCCTTTCCCACAGAAGAAAAAATCAGCCCCCTTTACTTCGTGCGCACCCTACCGCTTTCCAAAACTAGAAAAATCAGCCCTCTGTGCTGGCTCCGCGCGCACCCTACCGCTCTTAGTGGGATCCCCAGCCTCTCTGTGCTGGCTCCGCGCGCACCCTACCGCTTTACTAATGACTAATGACTAAAAACTAATGACTAATGACCTCGAAGCCATACGCAAAGGCAAAATTCTGATGTTGGCCGGCACTGATTTAGCCGGCGCAGACTTAGCGGGAGCCGATCTCGCGGGTGCTGACTTGTCTCAAGCCAACTTGAGTGGAGCTAATCTCGCCGGCGCTAACTTGCAGCGGGCCGTATTGCGGGCCAACCTCCGCGGCGCTGACTTGAGCGGCGCTGACTTGCGAGGCGCAGATTTTCGGAATGCCGATTTGCGGGGGGTTTCCTTCGCTAACGCTTTAGTCCGCGACGCAAGTTTTGGGGGTGCTTTTTTGACAGGCGCGGCGATCGGCAATTTGGATTTGAGCGGTGTCGATTTTCGCGGCGCCGATTTGCGGGGCGCTTCTTTGGGTCGGGCAATTTTGCTTGGCGCCGATTTGAGCAATGCCAATTTGTCCGGCGCTGATTTGTCGGGATCTGACTTGGAAGAAGCGCTCCTCAATGGCGCCGTACTGCGCGGCGCTAACCTGACGGGCGCTAATTTGCTTTGCGCCTTGATCGAACAAACCGTTTGGGATGGAGCCCTGCTCGATCGCGCCTGTCTCCAAGGCACCCCCCTGAGCCTTTAAATTTCAACACTGTTGTTTTGAAGACAGACAAAAAAAACAACATCTGCTTATGAAGTGAATAAGCACAAGCTATTTTTACATTTCTTAATAGAAGGTTATAATGGCGACTGTAGATGAGCAAACGAATAAATGGTAGCAGCTTTGTTTAGCGGTACATCCTTTCAAGGTCAAAGTGGCGATCGCCTTGTCAGCAAAGTAGCAGGAGCTGCGATCGCAGCCTTATTCAAGCGTTCTGAAAAGGCCGAAGCCAATATCCGAGTCGAACCAGTAGCCAAACTCTTGCAGGGAAGCATCGACGGTTTCGACTTCGTTGGCAAAGGTATGTTGATGTACAACGGCCTGCGCATAGAAGTGATGGAACTCTACCTGCAAGCACTCTCAATTGATTTTGGGGCAATTTTTGCAGGTCAAGTAAAATTGCGGCAGCCTACCCAGGCAAATATGCGAGTAGTCTTAAGTCGATCGGATTTAACCACCTCATTCAATACACCTTTTGTAGTTGAAAAACTCCAGAAGCTGAAGTATCAAGAGCAATCACTGCACTTTCAAAACACTGAAGTCAGCTTCGGAGCCGACAAATCAATTCGGCTTCAGTCCGAAATTACCGTAGGCGATGCCAGCGAACCGGTCAAAATAGATATTACTGCTCAATTGCAAGTAGAAGACAGGCGCAAAATCCAATTTGTCAGCGTTACTTACGGCGGTAACGAGCAAGCAGTAGATTTGGGTCAAGCTATAATTGCCCACGTAAATAACTTGCTCGACTTAGACAAATTTGCCTTAGAAGGCACTCAACTGCGGGTTGACCGCTGCCGAGTTCAGAACGACGAGTTGGTTTTCTATGGTTGGGCTGGTATCGAACAGTTCCCCAAAGGCAAGCGCTAAACCTCAGTCTGCTGAGGTGGGCAAATTAGATTTGTTTGAGGAATTTTATAGCTTAACAGCACAACCCGCGCAGGCGGGTTTTGCTATTTTAGCTGAAACAAAAAGAAGCCTCTTGCCTCGCCCGTTGCGGAGGCGATGAGATGAATTTTTGGGCGATGACGAATTGACCCACAACCGATTCAATCCGTAGGATTGACTTCCCCGGTGGGTCGAAGAGGAATCGCCATTTTTAACACTCATAGCGAATCTATAAAATCTTCGATTACATGAGTCATGGTTTTATCGTTTTGAGACGAGTATAAGCGTAGTTTGTTTAATCTACGCTCGGAACTCCTCAAATTTAATGCTTTGTTTTTCATCAAGGTCTACATAACGTCTTTGCATGGATATTATACTTTCTGTAGGTCGAAAACAAAGGATAGCAATGAGAACTTCATACCAGTACAAAATTAAACCAACTTTCATAGCAAGTAGAAAAAATCGCTCGAACGCTCGAAATGCTAAGTTGTCAATATAATTATCTACTTGCTCAAAGGTTTGATTGGCATGAGCAAAATCGTTGTCCTCTAGATAGATGTCCCTTAATTTGCCAGATACCAGAGTTAAAATAGCAGCCTAACTATTACAGTCAAAAGGCATCTCTCACCCAACTTAAAGTAGATAGACCTTGGTATACAGAGATTCACTCTCAAGTATTGTAGGAAGTCCCTAAGAAAGTCGAGATAACTTTTGAACAATGGTTAAAAAGTGATAGTAATGGAAAGAAATCTGGTAGACCTAGATTTAAAGGCGTGGGGCAATACAAAACATTTACGTACCCTCAATTCAAGAGACATCATTTTGCTAACAACAAAATCACACTGTCAAAAATTGGGGATGTTAAGGTAATTGTTCACCGTCCAATACCTGTAGGGTTTGATATCAAGACCGTATCTGTCACCAAAAAAGCAGATGGTTATTATGTAACCCTAAGTCTTGATGACCAAACGGTTCCCACAATCAAACCGGATTTTAACTCTGACAATATTGTTGGTATTGATGCAGGCTTAATCGATTTCTATGTTGCTTCGGATGGTTCGAGAATTAACGCGCCAAAACATCTACGTAAAGCTGAACGCAAATTGAAATCAGCGCAAGGTCGTGTTGATCGGGGAAAAAAAGGTTCTAACCGTCGCAAGAAAGCTATTAAAAAACTAGCTATCCAGCACAAAAAAGTTGCGGATACTCGTAAAGACTTCCACTTTAAGACAGCTAGAACGCTGCTCGATAAGTACGATGTCATAGCTGTGGAAAAGTTGAATATCAAAGGACTCGTAAAAACTCAACTGGCTAAAAGTATTAATGATGCTGGGTGGGGACAGTTGATCATCATACTTTCAAACAAAGCAGAAAATGCTGGCTTGAAAGTAATAAGTGTAAATCCGAACGGCACAAGCCAAGAATGTTCTAACTGCGGTCACAAAGTTAAAAAGCGGCTATCCCAAAGAATGCACAATTGCCCGGTATGCCATACAAGTTTGTGCAGGGATTTGAACGCGACTATAAACATAAAGGCGCGTGGGACGCACGCCCTCAAAGCTCAATTAATGTCCTCATAGAGGAGTCGTTGAGAAGCCCACACTCACTCGAAGGGGAGTGTGTGGAGTAGGTCACTTGAGTCACTGGGATTCTATTCTCCCCTCAAAATCAGCACTCAGGTTGATGCGATCGCACAACTTACCTTGATAAAGTTAGATTGTCCTCAACCCAGAAACCAGGTTTGAAGGACTAAATTCTCTGGTAAAGGGCGATCGCCAGGAGTTGAACAACCCGGTTGATGAGAGTCGCGAGGGCGTAAGTCCTGTGAGAAAATAAATAACCCCAAAAGAGGAAAAATGCTCGGAATTTATTTATTTTGTATCTACGTCGCAGTATTGTCCGTGTTGGCTGGCTCCAGTGCCCGCAGCCCCGAGAAATGGTGGGTAGAAATTGTCACAGATTGGCCCCGCTGTACCTACTATTTTGGCCCCTTCGACACCGACAAAGAAGCCTCCAGCAATATTCCGGGCTACGTCGAAGACCTCGAAAGCGAGGGAGCCAAAAGAGTTAGCATCCGCATCAAACGGTGTCAGCCTTCGGAACTCACGATTTGCGACAGTGAATTCTCAGAGGGTATCGCGGCTTAATCATGTTGATACTCCAGACAGCAGAAACCGGGTTTTTTGACGAAAATACTCCGTCTATGGCGAGCGGTATCCGTTAAACAACCCGGTTTCTGAGCGTCAAGAGTGTGTAAGTTCTCTGGGAGTTTTTCATAAACGGAAGCCTCAACAATAATATTAAGCATCGTCTTGTCCTAGTCCTTACCTTGCGGACTTTGTATTTGTTTTGGTGGCTTAAAAGTCGGCATATTCTCCACCCAAATGCAGATTTTAGCCACCATTAACTGCCGAAAATTATCGGGATCAAATCAGCACTGAGGACGAGCCGAGCGCTCCCGTCGCCTTGATAAATTTAGAACAGTAAAAACTACTTAAATCTGCCCAGAGGTACATATGTTTGAAATCTCTATGTTGGGTATGTTTTTCACGGCTTTTTGGCTGCTAGCTCAACCTGCTAGCAGCACTCGACGCGAGGAATGGTGGGTAGAAGTTGATACAGATTCGCCAAAGCGTACCTATTACTTTGGGCCCTATGATAGCAGACAGGAAGCTTCTGACAGATCGACCGGCTACATCCGAGACCTGGAGAACAAAGGAGCTAAAAAAATTACCATCAACCTCAAACAAGGTAGCCAACCTACTCAGCTAAGAGCTAGCGAAGAGTCTTGAGAAGGTGGAATGCTCAAGTATGAATAGGTTGATAAAGCTAAATCCGCTCGGAGGCGGGTTCACCAATATCGATGATTTCAGCTCCAGGATATTTGTAAACCCGCCTAAACCCGAGGGAAGATTCGCTCTTCTGATTTTGTCTGGTACGGGCAATGCAAGTTTTTTCAAAGTAGCGCTTGGTTTAAATTGCTCCGGGGATTAAAAGTGCGATTGGCCTTGATTTTTTCATAGCATTCGCGTTCTACAGTGCTAATTTCTTTCGGTGGCACGATCGCAATTTTTACCAACAAATCAGTCCGCTCGTTTTTCTTCGGTTTCGGCCATCCTTTGCCCCGCAACCGCAAAGACTGACCCGAACGAATCCCCGCTGGAACTTTCACAGTGATCGTACCTTCAGGCGCCGGCACTTCCATTGAAGCTCCCAACACCGCTTCGTCGGGAGTTATGGGCACTTCGCAGACCAAATTTTCTCCCTCAAACTGGAAGAAAGAGTGAGGCAAAACTTCTAATTTTAGATACAAATCTCCCTGCTGCTTCGTGTACGGGTCAACTTGACCTTTGCCTTTTATCCGAATTTTGCTGCCGGTTTTCACTCCCGCAGGAATCGAAACTTCGCCCGTGGCGACTCGCTTGGAAGTTCCCCGAAATGCTTCCCCCAGAGTCAGGGAAACCGCCACTTCGGTGTCGAGAGAGCTTCCTGCGCTGCGGTTTTCGTACCCCGCGAAATCTTCAAATCCGCCAAAACCGGTGGGCCCGCCGCTGCTGGTGCGGTAGTTGCTGTAATTCCACTTACCGTTGCGCCCACTACCCGCACTGCTACCTGCGCGGCCTAGCAAGGCATTGATAAATTCATCAAAACTGCCGTACTCGCTGAAGTCAACCCCGCCAAAGTCTACATTCGTAGCGCCCCCGCCTGGCCATCCGCTTGGAGTTGTGGCAGCTTGCTTCCAGTATTGACCGTATTGGTCGTATTTTTTCCGTTTTTCTGGGTCTGAGAGCACTTCGTAAGCTTCGTTTACTTCTTTAAAACGAGCTTCGGCTTCTTTGTTCCCGGGGTTCATGTCCGGGTGATATTTCCGGGCTAGTTTGCGAAAAGTTTTTTTAATTTCGTCAGAGCTGGCAGTTTTGTTGAGTCCCAAAATAGCGTAATAGTCTTTAAAATCTGTTGCAGCCATTAAGCAATCCCCTCTTTATTAGTTGTTAGTTGTTAGTTGTTAGAAAAAATAAATCCCAAATTAGCAGGATGGCGAATTAGCTTGATGCCCGGGGCAAAAGTGCCTGCGGCATCTGATTCAAATTATAGGTTATCAAAGGTTTGGGCTCGATCGAGTTCGGTTGTTGCTTGGCGTTCGATCGCAATTTCCGCACTCCGCTACTGTTTGAGATTTTATAGCATTCGGCTCTCTTGTGCTGAAGGCAGCCGGAGCAGGTGGCTTTCTTATGCTTTTGGCCTTCGATAAGAAAAACAATGGTTTCATATGAATTAAGAACGTCCTCACCCCACAGGGCCGTTGCTATACCTTTGAGCTTTTAGACGGTGAAACTCTTGCCACGATTAGTTTTGAGGAGTTGTGTGCCGAAGGGCTTGTCCGAGGCGGGGAGAGCTTTAGGCTGCAGCCCGGTTGAGGCGAGCCGGGGAAAGCTGCTGCTGTTGCTCTTTCGAGCCAAATCCGGGTTGACTGGCGCCGACGATCGATCTTTTTTTGCTGTTTTTTTGCGGTGTGCGGTGCGATCGAACTTCTCGATCTGAGCTTTTCACCCAATGCAAATCCTAGACAGTTCTCATCAGCAACTCTGGTCGAATCTGCTGCCTGAATTCAGGCCAACTTATACCCTAAAGCCCGCAGTTATTCCACCACCTTTCGAGATATTTCCCCCTCAGATCGGAGCGGTGCTATACAATCTTATTTTGTCAGTATCATAATAGATTTAAGTCCAAGTAATATAACGTAATCTCTCGCGTGTCTGTTAACTAGAACACACACTTTTCAAAAAATTAAGATAGGATAGTAGAGCGATAAGCTTTTAACGCTACGAGAGTGCTAACATTATGAATTATTTGCTAAGTTGGCCTTGCGGCTGCTGCGACGATTGGAAGGATAGTTCCGAGAGTTGTGTTGTACTCAGAAACGGGCAGCGCATTTGTCAGTCGTGCTACGATCGCAAATACAAGAATCAGAAGCTATTCGCCAGACGCAGGCGATCGAACATATCTGTATCACCGCAGACCCTAGCAGAGACTATCCCTTATTAATGGGCGATGCCCTTATTAATGCGCAATGTTTTTAATAAAGCGAAGTATTTCGACAACCTCGCATCAGCGGTTGCCCTTAATAATCAACTTGAAAAAAATAATTTATTTCGTCATCAATCATCAGTCATCGGTCATTGGTGATCGGTCACTAATTTAGTTATTTATCATCAGTCACTTGAAAAGCAGGTAACAGATTTTAACTTAAAAAACTAATGACTGACGACTAATGACTAATGACTAATAACTAAATGATAGTTCCATCAGGAATCGTGGCATTTTTCAGGACTACGATAATGCCGCTGCGGATGTAAAAACCTTGGTTTTCGCGGTTGGCTTCTTCCACTCGGTCTTTATTAATTAATTGAACATTGCGGCCGATGCGGGCATTTTTATCCACAATCGCGCGGCGAATTGTAGTATCTGCACCGATACCGAGGGCGACGCCGCCGTTGTCCAAACTCGAATGCCGTTCGGCGTCGGGTTCGTAGAAGTCAGCACCCAGAACCAGAGTGTCTTGAATCGTACATCCAGCTTCAATGCGCGATCGAACTCCCAACACAGAATGGTCGATCCGGCACTCTTTGAGAATGCAGCCTTCAGCAATAATCGATTCAGTCACGTGAGTATTTAAAAGCTTAGTCGGCGGCAAGAAACGCGGGCGAGTGTAAATCGGCGCCTTTTCATCGTAGAAACTGAAAGGCGGCTGAGGCTGTTTTGTCAGAGCCAAGTTAGCCTCGTAAAAAGCCTCAATGGTTCCGATATCTTCCCAGTAATCGTCAAACAAATAAGCTTGAACGTTGTGGTCTTTTGCAGAATTCGGAATTATCTCTTTACCAAAATCAGTTTGGTTTGGAGATTCTTTCAGGAGTTTAATCAGAACTTCTCTTTTGAAGACGTAAATCCCCATCGAAGCAATGTAAGGACTTTCCTGAGCCTGCTGCGCTGTCAGTCCCAGTTTAGTAGTATCCACCTGCATTTGTTTGAGCGCATCGCCTTTTGGCTTTTCGCTGAAAGAAACAATGCGGCCGCTGTCGTCGATTTTCATCAAACCAAAATCCGAGGCCCGCTTCTCGTCCATTGGCAAAACCGAGAGGGTGATATCGGCGTTGGTTTCGCGGTGTCTTTGCACAAACTTCTGGTAGTCCATGCGGTAGAGGTGATCGCCAGAAAGAATCAAGTATTCATCAACGTCCCACTGTTCTAGCAGCGAGAGATATTGGCGAACTGCGTCGGCTGTCCCTTGAAACCAGTTGGGGTTTTCCTGAGTTTGCTGGGCGGCGAGCACCTCGACAAATCCCTCGGTGAAGCCGGAAAACTGGTAGGTGCGAGAGATGTGACGGTTGAGGGATGCCGAGTTGAATTGGGTGAGGACGTAGATTTTGACTATTTCGGAGTTGATACAGTTGCTGACAGGAATATCGATGAGGCGATATTTGCCTGCGAGGGGAACTGCGGGTTTGGCTCGCAGTTTGGTTAGGGGGTAAAGGCGGGTGCCTACACCGCCACCGAGGATGATGGCTAAGACTTTTTTCAAGGAACTTTCTCCCTAGGGTCGATTAACTCTCCAAGTACAGTGTCGGATGGTGAGGGCTTCTTGACAAGGGGGGGGAGCAAGGAAGTTTTGAGTTTTGAGGTATGAGTTGAGTCGCTTACCCAGAAACCGGGTTGTTTAATCCAAATACTTCTTCCCACCCTGAATAAGAGTTAAAAAACCCGGTTTATGAGAGTTAGAGTGCGTCCGGGACTAAAGTTAGGAATTGTGAGTTGTGAGTTAAAATACTCATCAATAAATAATGGATATTTGAAAAAGTTTTGAGTTGTGAGTTAAAATACGCCTCAATAAATAAGGGCAGTTTAACAAAAGAATAAGGTTCGGGGTTTTGGCTGTTAATTATAAGTTTTTTGGGTAAATTCCCCGTTCTGGCAATTTCTTCATCCAGGATCATCGCGCTGTTGTTCTTTTTCCAGGCTGGTCGATCGCACCGCCGCGCCCGCTGACCGAAAGCATCCAGGATACAAGCCCCCGGATTCATCCGTCCAGAAATAAAAACCCTGTATCCGATGAAACTTGCCCCCCGAATTTATCCGTGGGGTCAATGCTTCAATCTAAAATCTAAAATCTAAAATCTAAAATCGATTGACGCTCTGTTTGGGCCCTTCAGAGCGCTCTGGTTCTACTTGAGTTTGATCCGGTTCTTTTTGCTGGCGTTCCTGTTATGTGAGTTTGTCCGACTCCACAGCAGTCAGGAAGCGCCGCCCGTCGGGACGATAAATTTCTAGGTAGAGTCAGTTTCCCATCTTAGATTGACTGCAAATTTGTGTAATATTTTACAATTGGTCGATCGACAACATTGGATAAAATGTCTATTCTCTACCAAAAGTTAGATCCCCTACAAACCTCTGCTACTGTAGCCTAAGGCGTAAAAGCTAGCAAAAGAGTATGCAAATTCAAACGCCGGACTGGGTTAAACACGCGGTATTCTACCAAATATTCCCCGATCGCTTCGCCAAAAGCAAACAGCCCCGCCAACGCCTCCTGCAAAACTTCATGTGGGAAGAATGGCACGAAATCCCCACCTTGCAAGGCTACAAAGGCGGGGACTTGTGGGGCGTTATGGAACAACTAGATTACTTGCAAGACATAGGCATTAACGCAATTTACTTCACCCCCATATTTCAGTCGGCCTGCAATCACCGCTACCATACCCACGACTACTATCAAGTCGATCCGATGTTGGGCGGCAATCCAGCTTTTAAAGATCTTCTAGACGCCGCCCACGACCGCAACATCAAAATCGTCCTCGACGGCGTATTCAACCACGCCAGCCGCGGCTTTTTCTTCTTTCACGACATCCTCGAAAACGGCCCCCATTCTCCTTGGTTGGATTGGTTTAAAATAGAAGGCTGGCCGCTATCTGCCTACGACGGCAATTTCCCTGCTAACTATGCTGGTTGGGATGGGAATCGAGCCCTTCCTGTATTCAATCACGACAATCCAGAAGTGCGAGAATACATCATGGAAATCGCCGAATATTGGATTAAATTCGGCATCGATGGCTGGCGGCTGGACGTTCCTTTTGAAATTAAAAGCCCGGGATTTTGGCAGGAATTTCGAGAACGAGTTAAGGCAGTTAATCCCGAAGCTTACATTGTCGGCGAAGTTTGGGAAGATGCGAGAGAATGGCTCGACGGTACTCAATTTGACGGGGTAATGAATTATCTTTTTGCTGCGCCGACAATTGCTTTTGCAGCGGGCGACAGGGTAGATTTAGCTCAACTTGAAGGCCGTTCTTACTATCCCTATCCGGCGCTTTTTGCTAAAGAGTACGGCGCTCAAATTCAGAAGGTTTTAGACCTATACCCGTGGCAGATACAGCTAACTCAACTAAATTTGTTGGCCAGTCACGATACCGCGAGGTTGTTAACAATTGCTAGAGACGATAAAGCTAGCGTCGAACTTGCAACTTTGCTGCTGTTAACTTTTCCTGGAGCTCCCAGCATTTACTACGGCGATGAAGTTGGTTTACCAGGTGCTCTAGACCCCGATTCCCGCCGCGGTTTTCCCTTAGAAGCTGACTGGGAACGTGATGTTTTAGATTATCACAAGCAGTTGATAGCTTTGCGGCACAAATACGCTGCCCTCCGCACGGGATCGTACCACATTCTGTTTGCTGAGGGAGCGGTTTACGTTTTTGCCCGAATTTTGGGGCATGAGGAAGTAGTTGTTGCTGTCAATGTCTCGACAGAACCAGCTCAAATTAGCTTTGAGCCAGCTAATTTGAAATCTACTCACGATAAATTGCTGTATGGAAAAGGCGAGTTTGTTTGGAAAGGTGACGGGGAAACTCGGCATTTAGAATTGAGCCTGCCGGGGCGCTCGGGGTTGATTTTAGGTTCGGATAATTAGTTTAAAATGTAGGGTAAGGTGCTCTGGGTACACCTACATTTATAGCCGTAAGGTGCGCACCCGACATTTATAGCCGTAAGGTGCGCACCCGATATTTATCACTGATTTTCCCGGCGCATCCTAAATTTATTATAGGCGTAAGGTGCGCCTTGCGCACCCGAGATCGATCGGCTAAAATACAAGTTTTCTTATGCTGCAACCAATGCTGGTATTAGCACCGCATCAATGATATGAATGACGCCATTGTCGGCAAGAATATTGGGAGTGAGAACTTTAGCATCATTCACTTTAATGCCGTCTGAAGTATCAATTCCCACCACCGAACCTTCCACTGTTTCAGCAGAACTTAACTCAAGCAAGTTTTCCGTTAGTACCTCGCCAAACAAAATGTGATAGGTGAGAATTTTCTTGAGCTTGGGTATATCTTCCAGCCAAGAGGCAATAGTGTTCGTAGGAATTTTGGCAAATGCCTCGTCAGTTGGTGCTAAGACGGTGTAGGGGCCCGGACTTTGCAAGAAATCTAACAAACCAGCCGCTTCAATAACAGTCACGAGTGTTTTGAAAGAGCCGGCATTGGTGGCAGTCTCGACAATATCAGCCATAATGTTTTTCAGGAGTACAAGTAGCAGAAATTGAATCAGAGGCGACAATCATTTTAGCAATTTACAAATAGCAGAAAATGGATCGGAGGGATGATGATTATTTTAGCCATTATAAGTTAGTTGGGTGGCCGGCCCAGATGACCAGGCGCGATCGACCTTTTTGGCTTATCCTTGGCTCGCATCCTCCCCCTTGCGGAAAAACTGCTTTAAAATCTCTCCGGGAGCTCTGTCCCAAGTGTCGATATGTTCGTAAATTAAGCCGTCTTTATCGAGTTTATAAGTAGAGTAGCCGTTAAAAAAAATCCGAGCTTTCCAGGGAACCCGCAGGATGCCACGAACAGTCCAATTTGCCACAATAGTATCAGGGGCTGTCTGACTTACGTCGTGCAGGTCGAAGTAAATCTCGCTAAAGAATAGCTGCCCGTGAAATCGCAAAGTCCAAAAGATAATGCGATAGTTGATTTTTCCTTTAAATTTGTTAACAGGATCTTGAAAATAGACACCTTTCGTGTATATCTCGTAGGAGATGTCTTTTTCAAAAAGCGTCGGGAGATCCGCTTTCAGGGTATCTACTGCTTGTTGTACCTGCATTTGATATTCGAGCGCGCTCACGCTACCACCTTGTGACAGTATTAAGTTATAACTTTAACTCAATTGGCGTAAGTCCCACGCTGTAATTGTACTCAATTGGGCGTTGGAATATAAGCTTTCGCAAGGTCTAAGAAATAATCGAAAGTTTCCCGCTCTTGTTGTCTAATAGTGTAAGATATAAATGGTTGCGACCCGCCCACTCGACTGCAAACAACAGGTCACAGTAGCAGTAATATGCTTGACCTTGGATAACTGCGAGAGAAAGGGGGAAAAGACAGACCGCTGGTTGGCAAGGTAACGCTCTACCGTAAAATATAAACCAAGTTTGTCATACGAAAATAGTTTTTTGCCTTGGGAAACAGGGCGAATGCGTGGGTTCCCTACGAAGGGATAAAGGCCCAAAAGCCTTCTTATGCTGTGTCAGACTCGGATCGTCTTAGGTGACGAATACCCAGTAATGGGATACCTAACAGAGCAACGGCAAATGAGACACGAAGCCTACACGCTTACCGCAAGGTTAGTGTTAGGTATTTCACCAAAGAACGGGGTCTGAAGCCCCGTCCTTCTAGGACGGCTTTTATTCTCTTCGATTTTTCTCGATTGTATCAATAGTACATGGTATAATAAAGTAATTCAAACAACAGAAAACAATGAAAGCCAGGTATCAGTACAGAATCTATCCGACCGATAAACAAAAGCAGAGCTTAGCTCAGTTGTTTGGTTGTGTTCGGGAGGTCGGTCATGATGCCTTAGCTCTCTGCAAGCAGTCTGAAAAAAAGCCTAAATCCGCAGAGCTTCAGAAAATAGTAATTACTCAGGCAAAAAAAACTGAAGAAAGAGCTTGGTTGGAGGATGTGTCATGTGTTCCCTTGCAGCAGTCTGTGGCAGATTGAGAAATCGCTTTCAAGAATTTTTTCGACTCCTGTAAAGGAAATAGAAAAGGACGTAAAGTTGGACATCCTAAGTTCAAAAAAAGAACTAGCAGCCAATCGGCAAGACTTACCCGTCGTGGCTTCTCAAGGAAGGAAAACGGAGGTGTATACTTAGCTAAGATTGGGATTGTCAATCCAATTTGGTCAAAAAAAATGCCGTCGGAACCGGGTGCATCTCACTTTTGCACATACATCAAATTGAAAGTTGACCGTTGAGATAAGCACAGCGAAGAGCAAGCATAGAGGAAACGTTCTCAATATTCCATTGCGCTCCCGATATTTTCACCCTTAAT
>Ga0247770_1001320_pt1 | contig 19956 bp, 21 predicted proteins | sample UWRJL136409B6_FD_179943 | JGI IMG/M metagenome (GOLD analysis project Ga0247770, IMG submission 179943) | Plant litter microbial communities from Arlington Agricultural Research Station in Wisconsin, United States - UWRJ-L136-409B-6 | ecosystem: Environmental > Terrestrial > Plant litter >... | reverse complement strand
GCTCCCCCCCCCCCGCCGGTGGGCGGGGCGGGGGGGGGGGGGGGGGAGCTTGGTCGATGGCGTCGTCTGCCATGGTGCCACCTGAGGTGTGGGGCCAGACGTTGAGATTCTGGAGGGGACGTCAGGCACGGGCAGCTACATGCCCGCTGCCGCTGCCGCTGCCGCTGCCCATCTCACCTCCGGTCAATGGATTAATCACGATCCACAGGGGACGTAAACTTGCTCAGTTCGATCGCAGCTTGAAGGCTCCCCGAGGTCGTTCGCAGAGAGGCGGTCAGGCCGGGTGCCTGCTCGCCGGTTTACGCCTGCCAGGTGTTCCTGCTCCTTCCCTCCTGCTCGAACACGGCCTGTTCCGGCATTGAACCTTCCTGTGTCCGAAGCGGCACCGTTCTGAGCTCTGTCGTCTGTGCGCTGCATGCATGAAGAAGAAGAAGCCTCCAGGCATTTTCCAGGCTTGCGGCCTGGCCTGTTTGGGCGACTTCGAACACAGAAAAGTTCTCTCCTTCCGATCGTCAGCCTGGGTGGCCCTGCCTGGCCGCTTAGGACCATTGCCGACTTCTCCAGGTCTTTCTTCTTGTTTTCTTTTTCTTCTCGTGGAGCGACCCTTGGTTGCTCTTCAAGCGCGCCTTGATTCCCGAGCTCCGACCAGGTTGCACCAGCCCCACAGCACGGTATCTAATCGCCGGCAGCGGAAATGGCACTCCGGGGCGTTTGGTGTGTTTCAATCATACCAATTAGCTAGCTGACACCCCCGTCGCATGTACTCAAGAGTAGTCTATCACTCATCATCGAAGCAGTGGCTAACCGGTTCGAAGCTGAGCCGGTGGTGGGACTAGTGTAGGCAAGGCAAAGCTACCTACCCCACACTCGAAGCTCTCGCATGGTCGGTTGTCCAGCAATTTCAGCCCCGATCCGTCCCATCTCAGATCTGAGCCGTAGGGTACGGTTGGGGTAAGAAAAACTGATTTTCTGAGCTTGTTTATGGTTCACCCAGAGGTCACGAGGAGATGGGACGGTGATGTCCAGTCTGTTCGCTCAACCCAGACCACTGGTCAGCAAGCAGGGAAATCGTGCCGTAATTCTCGGGCACACCTCTGGGCTGTTATCGTGCCGTCCAGTCCATGCACTTGCATCCAGCTGGCACGCCTATTCCGTATGCTCATCTGCCCGCCCGCTCTGGCTAGTGTCCCCCCTCCATCGGCGTATCGTCCACTGCCGCTCCTGCATTAGCGGCCTAATTTTTCCTGACGGTTCCTGAAAATCGACGATGTACCCGGCCCCGCCTGCGAGTGTCGTGTCGACTCGTGGCAGTTTCGCATTGCGAGTGCTTGCAATCAATATACCCCAGAGAGAAGTCCTTCACGGGGAGGGCCGATGCTACATGGCAATTAATTCATCGGAGCAGATGTTTGTGGTTCAGGAAGCACCCTGCCCGCCTTGCTGTCCACCCATCGCTGCGTACCTGTCGGCCGATATTAATTGGCCCTGGGGCTGTCTGGCTTGCATACACCACCACTAGGCGTTGGGGTCGACAAGAAACATGCAGCTTTTGAAGCCAATTTCCTGCTATCAGCGATGCACTTTGCGGCGTGGCTATTTCCCGTGAGTATCCGACGATGCGAATCTGTATTGTCTTTGCCCATTGCTGTGGTGTCTGGCCGGCCTTGTTGATGGAGCTCGCGCCAGCAGGACTTCATGGCTTGATGCTGGATCGCCAGGCATCAATGCCCAAGTCCCTTTGTTTCCCAGGCGTCGACCTTCTCGACCTTCTCGAAGGCCAAGACGCGCGCACATCCACGCACATCACGCTCATCGCACACCCGCCAAGCCCTGGCCACGCCCTCGCCCTCCTTCGCGCGCGAAGCCTTGTCCGTGCCTCGCGTCATCGACCGGTGTCGAATGTCTGAAGAATCTTCTAAGGCAGAGGTCAAAGCGACGACGAAGTGCGAACGACCAGGGACTAGGGATCGAGCGTTGATGCGGGTCTCTGCCTGTCAAACGAACACAATTCGGCAACGTCCGCGACTAGAACAGGTCGCTGCCAGTTGGCGCGCTCAAGGGCTCCTCCATGTTTCAGCCCAGAGCTCGAATGCTGCATTGATGATGGGCGTCCATGACTAATTCGAGTGGCTGGATGTCAGGCCTGAAAGCCCAATTCCGGGTGTGTGTATTCCGTGCAGCAGCTCGATTCTCGATCAGAGCTTGAGAGAGATTACGGGATCTGTACTTGCCTTACGCTTACGCTGTGCGATTGGCCGCCCTGGAGGGCGGGCTGTTCGACATGTCGTGATCCCGGGGCCGAGACAATCCGTTTGGCTGGAAAATTCTCACAAATGACGGAGAGGTCGGTCGGGCTGGCTCGTGTCATGGGGAGCCAGCCTCAAGCTGCCTCCAAGTTGCCAGGCTCACAGCTTGGCCCCTGTGTCTCGGAGTGGTGTTTGCATGTGTCCAAGACCAGATGAGGCTCTCAAACATTTCTCCAATGACGTTAGGGAACCGGCTCTTTCGATCTTGGTTCCACGCTTCCCACGCGGCTTCTTTTTCCCTTCTGGCACCATTCCTTTCTCAACCAGGGATCGGAAGGTAAAACATTTGGAGAACAATGTCGCCTCCCGGTCCAACCCTTTCTCCGCAAATCTTGGTTGCCCCATGTGTCAACCGCGACACGGGTGGGATGGCAGACAACTGAGTTGCCGTTGACGCGAAGAGATTGGTGGCTGCAAATTGCCATTGTCCTTAATGAAGAAAACGCGTATTAAAGAGACTTTTGTGTCAGCGTTTTGCGTCGCAACATCCCGGCGGCTGGAGGAGGTACACTAGATTTGGGCTACATCCTCCCCCAGGCTCCTTTGAAGCACCTTGGTCGCTCATTGGGTTTGCACAAACAGACCTAGGCATGAGTGTGGGTTACCCATCCTTCGGCCGTCCCGCCTTTCATCAGCTGCTGATCGAGGTTGCTGTGTCGTGTCTGGTGTCATCATTGTGTCGAGGATCAAGGATCTTCTGCCAGCCAGGATGATACATAACAGTAATATTCCATCCCGTGTGCACAGTCGTTGGGGCGCAAGCAGAGTCGGCCCTTCAGCCACGACAACAAATCATTGGCGAAATCAATGGCAGGAGATGACAGGAGCTGCCCGGCTGAGTTAGCGGACCCCGGGTTTACGTTCTTCACCACAGGGCGCTGATGAGTGTGTCAAAGAGCAGTTCTTAGCGGAGAGGTGGTGTCTGGACGGCAGGCCTTAGCGGACATCGTGGGCTGGGGAACTTTTGGTGTGATGCTGGGATCCGTCTGCGGCACGGACCAATCAACGGACTTGGCCACAATGCCTGCAGCACAGGCTGTGGATGGCATCGCCGAGATGGTGTCAACAGAAGATCGAACCTAGTGCAATCCGAACCGTTGCTCTCTGTCAGGCGGATACATTTTCTCTTCAGACGAACGGTACAGGGAGGGGGAGCGGTGGAGGGGTGGGGCGTGCGTGGCGTGACAGGCACCCATCTCTTTACACTAGAGTACTAGCTTTGAGACCCCTGAAGCCCCACCCGCCGACCGCGTAGAGTTGAGGAAGCCACAAACGCGTTGATGCATTCCCAATGAGGAAGCCACGCTAAGATTCGAGTTGCAGAGTTCTTGGAGGCATGGCATCCGCCTTGGTGAGGGAAGATGTGATGCACAGCTGGGATCTTTTTGTCATCGTCTGAACATCATGTGGACGCTGAATGCTCGCATTGGTTCTGGAACGCTCGTCAGAGGCCGCTTCCTCATGCTTCGGAGCTGGCCTCCAATGCCCGCGTCCAAGTCCCTGGTACTTCGATCGCCAAACTCCCTCCCGCAAACCCCTCCGCCAACCCTCCGGAGCGTTGGCCAACGGGTTTCTCGGTGGAGCTTGCCGAGCCTATGCGCAACACTTCCAATCGGCAGCCTCCCGCCGCCCACCCGATTTCTGAGACAAAGGAAAAAGAAAAACGACAAAGTTAAAAATCCGAGAAGAGCGGCGGCAGTCGCGATTGCAACGACATTCGACCAAGAGGCGCCAGCCAGCCCCAACCTCAATCGATCTCTGGCGTTTTTTTTTTCAGGCAGACGGCGCGCGAGCTACGGACCTTACGTTACCTTGCTTTTAGCCAAGGCGCCTCCGCGGTAAAAGTGATTTGCAATTCTTCCTGATCGACGGAGATGCCACGCTCCCCAGCATCGTCACTCCAGCGGCACCACAGCGCCGCAGCGTCAGTGGGCCGGAATTGCCAAGAAGCGATCCTGATCTCCAGTTCCTCACATCATGCATTCCCTGCTGGCCGTCTCTCCGTCTCAACTTCATGAGGCGAGTTTCCAATGACGTCGATCTTCCGTCATCCCATGTTGGCCAACCTGGAATTCTCATCATCTCAGAATCGCAAGCGAGCACTGCACTGCGCTGCGCTGCACCGCTGTGTCTATGCTTCCTTCTGAAGCGAGAGCAGAATCCCAGGTCATCGCCTCCCTCCAGAGTAATCAGTATCCAGGTGCATTTGCTTTCGCCTCTACCCGCCCGGTACCGGACAAGATGAGCTCTCGAACCAGGTCTGTCTCGCAGCCCATCCCGTCCACCCCGAGTACCAGCCAGGCATCTAGCGAGGCCAGAGACGCTGTCGCGAGGCAGCTCGGCAGTTTTCAGTCGGGTCCAGCATTTATTGGGCATATGAAGCCCCAAGGCCGAGCCCCGTAGGCCAATGACTGGTCTCGATGCCATCTATTCTGGGCGAATCTGGCGATACTTTGTGGAAGCGATTTTCTGTTCCCCGGAATGCACCGCCATCTCGAAATAGATACCCAACCAGCCGTACTGTTGGCGGCTGCTGGCTCTTGGTCGTCAATCAATCACTATCACTCAGCAACAACAGCTTCGACCTTGCAGTAGCACATGCCCCTCTTGGAGCCGTGCCACATCTTCCCCTGTTGTGGGGGGGGGGGGGGAGAGAGCCACACCTCGCACTTCGCACAACGGCCGGAACAGGACGAATCCATAATCCATGGACAGAGCCATCCCTCAAGAAAACCTCCACGTGTACGCGGCCGCTTGGGCTAGACCGCACCGCTTCCAAGTTGAGCAGGAGACACAAGGCGCGGCCTGGCAACCGGTCAACCGCTGAACGGCGCTCGAACGACTCTGCAGCCCGTCCCACACGCCGATGCTGCCCACTGTCCACTGTGTGGCATGCCTCTCTCCACAATATCCTCCGATGCATTGCGCACAGGCTCGGCAACTGGGACCGCGCATGGCAAGTCTAGGATAATTCCCTGTCGCCACGCTTTCCCATGTTAATCATTCCCCTCTTTCGATTACAGTGTCGCCCAGCGACCCTCGCGTTGCGTCACGACGACGTGAGCATCTCAGCGCATGCACTCGGTCTCGAAGGTCCAATCCCATTCAGTTGCGCCCTGGGCGGTGCTCTTTGCAGCCCGCAGACCCAACATCTCCGTGCCTCGCTGCGTGAAACCAGGATCTTCCCCGGCATGAACGGGAAACTAACCAGGTCTTAATACACAAGTTAATGCAAAGCAGCCACGCCATTGCGGTGGTCCTGTGGCTACCTGAACAAATGTTACCCCCAGCCCCAGCCCCGCTGTGTTGTCTGCTGTTGTCTGCTGCTGTGTTACTCACAGGAAATTGCGCCTCCGCCTTCCATCGTCTTCGAGACGACATCAGATGAGATTCAAGCCCATCATCGCCAATCTCCCCACCTCTCCCGCGTTACAGATTTGGGATCAAAGCACCCCGTGAGGCAAAGCGGGCGCCCAGGCGCCTGGGCGTTCCTCGGGCTAATTACAAGCCACATGTTTACAAACGCTGCTAACCTCTGTGCCGCCACAGCAGCAGCTTTTGTTTCAATGGGGGCTCGTGATGGATGGCGCTACTGTTCCCGCTCCAATCTCTCTGCCTCTGGGGCTCTTCCTTCAGGCATTCTGTCCAGTTACAATCGGCATGCTCTGTTCTGGAGCACATCTGGTCGGACACATCAGTCCGCATCTCGTTTCTTAATACGGACGCGCGAGACAGCCTCCTCCGCCAAAAGCAGCCGTCAAGGCGGGGTCAGGAGGCCAATGACGATGTACGGCTTTATCCTTCGCTCCTATAACATACGCATTAAGGCCTGCTCGAAGCTGGTACCCGCACCGTCCCAGGCCCCCATTTGCTGGTCTCAGCCGTGCCGTGCTATCGAGCTTCCCCGGTTTATGCCCCCTCACTACGTTTTCCCTTTTCGCGGACGTTGTGGTTGGATACTCGTGAGAGGCATATTCACACGGAGACGCCACTCCGGGCTGGATGAAACCACGGTGCTTGTGACACACATGCTCCAGGCTCGGCGCCTTGGAGATTTGGAAGATATTGCGACTACGGAATACGGAATACTCAGGACTTCGAACTCAAAGCCCGCATCACGCGGCCATCGCCTGATGACAGGCTCGGGAGAGCTAACCCGATCTCGGACGCCGGAGCGAAGACCGGTCGGGCAGCCGGCGCTAGCCATGAATCGGTGGCGGCGTCTCAGCCACCACTTTTGCATCCTGCACGCATTGAACTCCCTCTGTCGCCGAGGTTTCAGGTTGGTGATCGGGGGACGTCTAGAAGCCTTCCCCATGCGAAATACAACGGGGACATCAGCTGGATGTGTCTCCATTTTAATTGCTGGATGGCATCCAAGGGTCTTTCTCTTTGCGACGCGGGAGCAGCTGCCATTTTCTGGAGAACCCTAGCCCCGAACAGCGAACACGGGCATGGCTACCCCCTTGTCTGGATTTACATGCAACCCCGGGATCATCGACCTTCCGTCGCCGGCATATATTCTTTGTCTTGGGTTGGGATGGAATTCGAGGCCAGCAAGCCCGATAGTCTACGTCTATCTATCACGCTTTACAATGGGTACACGTCCCTCATGGCTGAGGCCTCTGGGTCTCTTGTCCACCAGTGTTTGACAGCCGATGCTTAGCCCATGATTCGCTTCTCAGATTCAGGGGGAAGATCGACTCCGGACGATGGGGTCCCTCTAACCCGGATTCCAGTGCCCGGGCGGTCTGACGGGCGCTCAAATCAGCAGCTGCGTGCCGTGGGTGCCTGCCAAAGGATACCTCCCGCTCCGCATGCCGCCGTAGCCACGGCTTGGTGGCTCACGCATCACACCAACACGTTGCGCCAGCTCTGTGTGTGTGCGTGTGTGTCACTCCATCTCTCCCTGTGGTTTACCACTCCACCCAAGGCTCAGCTCCAGGGCTGCTCCATCACGAGTCGGCCGAACCACGGTTCAGGTCTCCCCGGTTCTTGTTCTGACAACCTCCCGGTATGCCAGATGTCTGCAAGATAAAGGGTTTTTCTCCCATGACATCCATGTGCTGAGAAATCTCCTAGGCATTTCGCCAGATAGATGGCATATGCCTTGCTTACCCCTTCGATGGGGCCTTCTCGTCGACCTGCTGGTTAGATGTGCTGCGGTCGGCCGCCGAGAGCCTGTGCTATCTCTCTCTGTCGCGCCGGCAATTTCCCTGAACCAGACTCCCGTCGCTCCCGTCTCTCCTGCCTCTCTCCCCTCCCCCCCCAAGCCTGTCGCCGATTTTGTCGCGGGCGAGGTGCTGGACCCGTCGGCGCTGAAAAGGATTCAAACTCTTTCGCTTGCCCTCTCGCGGGTGGGTGCCAATTTGCATCCCGCTGTTGGGCACCCGCTCACACTGGACGCTCTGCATTTCGCGAGCCAAAAATACCTGCCGTATATGAATTGCGGTGGCGGTCCTGCATTGGTACCACATTCTTTTTGAGGCTCTTCCAGCTCGACAAACGAACGACACCGCCGTCTTCATTTCATGGGAATAGATCCTCGCAAGAGGGCCGCTTGGTCCAAGAGCCTGCCCCCCTTCTCTCCGAATCAACGGCGGTGCTTCCATGTGGGCCCTCGGTGCCGGGCGATTCCCTTTGGAAGGTACCGAGAACCTAGGCCGTTGGTCCACCTCCAGCAGCTCCACAGCGGTCCAGAAGGGCAGCAACCGGTGTCACTTGACCTGTTCAGCTGGCCTGGGTGCGGGCGCCAATCCCTGGTAAACTGCTACTCCATCGTCGCAGGCACAGCAAGTCCCTGGCGGCCCAGTGTCGTCGCGTCTCGCCAGGTGCTCGCTCACGCCAGCGCAGCCATGAACCGAAGGTCCCCTGATAGGGCCAAGATGTGGAGTGCCCTCCTGCTGCTGGCAGACACTTGTCGCTATCGGTGAGGCGACGGCAGGAGTCAGGACCCATCCTCACCCATCCTCACAGCAGGTCTCGGTCTGGTGTTGTCCATGGGTACAGCGTTCGACCGAGGGCTGCATGTCTTGACGGCTTCCATCCCCAGGCGCCATCGTCTGCTCGGACTCCTCAGACGTGCGCCGTTCGGTTCCATCCGGTTTTCTCGGGCTAGTTGCACGAACCTTCCATTCTCGCCCCCTTTTCCCCCCCCTTTTCCGTCGTGCTCCCTTGCGTGGACTGTCGTTGGCCCGGCGTGTGCGGACACGGGAATGGCTAGTGTGTTTTTGGCAAGCTGCCTACATACCGGTGTCCAATTTCGGTGCGCTGGTGGCAAGATAATTGCTGCTTTTGTCGACGGTTGCAGATGCGAGGGCAAGTGTACCTCACATTGCAAACGTCGGTCTTGCTATAGCCTCTGTTTATATATCATGACCAGCCCTATAAGCAAAAATGATGCAGTAGCCTCCTGCAGTGCCGCTTGGATCCTCTTCAGTTTCGTTGTTTGAAATTTGTTTGATGTTCTGCTCCACGCTATGGTCTCCAGGCCGTCTCTGGTCATTCCAGAGCTGGTGCAGGTCCCAATGGCAGACTTGGAGATGCCGTTTTATTTTGTGGCTCCCGTCTTGACCAGGGGTTAGAAACCCCGACCGTTGTCGACAACCTGGTTGAGTTACAGCTATGGGCGATTGGAAGTCAATGCAAGACGGAAAACTGGCGGTTTTACCGTCCACCCACTCAGCTTGAGCCTGGTTAGCATTCAATCGTCGCTTGTGTTGACATGATATTCAACATGACTGATTCTCCTGCTGCCGCCGCCCGCCCAAGCCGGCCGAGAAAATCAGAAATCAATCCACGGCACACGCCCTTAGCTGTCTGCTGTTAAGGGAGGCTCAGCCAATGAACTTGGTGGCTGCCCGATCAGTTGGCCGTGTTCCGTACCATGGAAACTATAGCCCTACCCATGCTTACCTCCGCATCCACAGTTCGGCCATCTTGGGCTCACCTCAGCACCCTGTCCGGGCCAGACTCCTCGGTTTTTCGTGTCCGTTCCCGCTGTCGGCGTGTCGGCCAGCGCCGCAAGGTACCCCAAAGCCTCCCGAACCGAACCAAACCGCTTTGCCAATCCCTGGGGAAATGGCTGGCTGCCCGCGTCTCGTACCGTACGGCTGCCTCTCCTGGCCTGCCCGCGCGACGCCCTCGGACGACACTTTGACTCGTTAATTGCGCCTTGTTAAGATCAAAAGAAGAAAATGAACGACGCTGCCAGGTAATAATATCAAGGTTGGTCATATTATCTCCGTCGCAAGAGGAGGGGGAAAAGGGAAAAGCGCCCAAAGTTGTGGCAATGCAGGGCAGAGAGGTTGGGGGATTTCGGAGCGCAAGCCACCGGACCAGCCAACCACTTTGGCTAGAGTTGACGTTGACGTTTACGTTTGCGGCAGCACCTGCTGCTGCTTGCTGCAGGTCGCCCGCATGTTTCAGGTGTAGCTGCGAACGTACGCAGTACGCAGTAGGTACGGATTACGGATTAGTGTGAGGCGGGTAGGTGTGTAAGAACCAAAAACCTCACATGACTTTCCTGACCTATATTCCCGACAGATTATAGAGGTGTGCGCCCTTTTGTTACATACACAGTAGGCATATTCTCTCCCACCACACACACACCCGCACGCACACGCACATGCGCCCAGCAGCACACCTCAAGTTTGGTCTCTTCGAGGACGGGAAGCGTCTTCGAGGATTCCGGATTCCTTTCTGATTTCTTTTCTCCACTTCTTCAACCACTGTTTGGACCAGCGCTTTGCATTCTAGTGGGATGCGAGGTGCTGAAATGAGCCGCAATAGTATGAACCCGATATCCCCATGTAGAGAAGCTGACTGATTGCTGTTCTTGCTTGTTCGCAAGATGATGTCTCGCGAGTTTTGGGATCGCTATTTTCTACTACTTTAATCGTCCACTGCCAGCCGCAGCCCCACATAGAATGGAATGGGCACTGGCCTTTGCTGTCTATATGCGGCATGGTTGTGTTCTTCTTCTATTTATTTGGACTTGGATTTGGATTTGCGTTTTATTTTGGGAGTCTTGCCTGGAGGTGCATCAATTCTCGCATCGAAAGTGAAGTGAAGTGAGCGCCAATCACGAGATGCCTGACGTATGGCAGGTACTACGTATACCACCACCGGATTACCGCGCCGGTCTCGACCGGTCAGCAACAGACAGGAAGGTAGGTTAGGTACAATTGCGGCACGCACGGCACTGTTTGCGGCGGAGGGTGGCCGCGGAGAATTTTTGATTGGGAGACGCGGTGCTCACCGGTTTGGCGCCAGGCGTTCTCGACTCTGAGTCTGTTCTATTTGCTGGTGGGTGGGTGGACGGTCTTCGAGATGGATGCAAAGTGAGAGGGACAGGATGTGACGTTGGCGGTGGTGGTCTGAATCTGGAATCTGAGTCTGAGTGAGTCTGAGTGTTTGTCATCCGATATCAGGGCTATCTCGGTGAGGTAGGCCGTGCCATGCGCATGCTGCTGCTGTGTAATGTTTTTGTGTGATCTTGGTTCACTAAGTCGCCAGGAAATCTCGCCCGCTCGAGGTGTTCTTGGCTAAGGCGTGGCATGGAGGCGGTTATATTTGGGATTTGATATAGGAGGGGGAAGTCCGCTGCCGTGATGTTGGTTGTTGCGCTCGTGTTGGCGATTCGCCGTGCGAGGCAAGCGGATTTATCTGTCTGACAGTCAGGATATTCAGAAATTTACTGAGAGGAATATGATGCTGCTGTAGCGGTGATGATGCGTCGGCGTGATGATGATCGTGGTGCAACGTCGCCAAGATAGGGAGGGACCTAGTCTACCAAACTCAGAGGGCCCACACTGTCCCGATCAATCTCGCTTCAAACATGGAATATCTTGTAATCAAAAAGAGTTAGCCTCTTGAATCCTGTAAGGGATAGCTTGGGAGTTCTCAAGCTTTATACTTACTACCGCTCGGATATGCACCGAGGTTTGAAACGCAGTTGGGTTTGTGCTTTGAAGTCAAGTCAACTTCTTTCAAACCAGTGAGATAACACACAAGAAACGCCGAATGAAATGACCAGCGACTATATACTCAACAGCTCAGCACTGACGTTAGATCTACTAGACCCTGTGTCACTGACCTCGTGTAGCCCCTTATTCCCCATGTCTCACAGATCGACATACTGGCACTATGTGCGACAACAACCGTGCTTCGCCTGGTGTATAAAGTGTTTCAACCCCCACATCTTAGCATTGTCATAGCTCCAAGCTAATAGGTTACTCAGGACTCAGTTCAGCTCGGGAATCTGACATTGAAGGGGTTATTGACAGGGCTAGTGGTCAGCGTTTTGAGGAACTATGCATCGAGCTAGTTGCTACGTCGTCAAGCACATTACCAACCCATTGTCTCGAAATCTCTCAAACCAAATCAAAAGCAATACAACATCAACCTTGAGCCAACGACATCGACCGCCGTCGCACAGCAGCACCGCATCCATTGTATCACAGCCGACCCTTATAGGATACAACTTCACAACACCCCCCCTCCCTCGGATAAGCAATTTTAAATCCGGGTAGACGCTAAATATACCCGCCTGCCTTACTCATTCAAACATTCAAAAAAACCTGTCGCCGTCCGTCCCGGCGACCCCTGATCCCTGAATCTCGCCTTTGATGGACAATAACGGCCTCCCAACGCCAACGACCTGACACAGCTGCAGCGATCGGTCGTGGAAGGGGTCGGCAGCGTTGCGTGCAAGAGGCCCCTTGCATGCTGACGACAAGTCGTTTCGGCCGGCAGTTCTCGGATGCGACTCAACAGCAAAAAGCACCGGCTGATTTTGCCCAGTCTCAGGAAGTAGAAATATTTAAAATAAAAATCAACAAAAGTCCGACCGACTGACATCATCAAAGCAAAATGCAACAGTGGGCTGAGTGGTGTGATGGGGATCCTTCTTCCATAAACTCGGTGCCCGGTTAGGTAGGCACATAATTGCCGTGGAATGCGGCACATGGGAAGCCGTAGTCGCGTCCTTACCTATGCGGTGCATCCGCTTGCTCCTGTGGTACTATCAATCGGACCTCAATGAAGCGGATCTTGGGAGGAGCAAATCATCTGGTCGTCATCGGGCTACTGCTGCAAGAAAGCACCTGTCTGTGAGCAGTCGCCCGGATCAGACCACGAACCAGCGGCAGGAAAGGGCGAAAAAGGTGTGGGCGGTGTTGCGATTTCTGGTACCGAAAGGAGCTTACCAAGTCGGGGAAACCTGGAAACCACGGCTTGGTTGTAACGGGCTCGATTTCGTGAGAGCAACGTCGGCGCGCGGAGTAGATTGTGGGCGGGCGGGTCAGATGTTTCCAAAGGCCAAGTACCCGTAACAAAAGGCTGGCTGTTTTGCGAGGAGATGAGCCCACCAGGCACCAGGCAATGAACGGACTGGGGCAGCTCGCCACATTCCCCGCCAGATGGCCTGCTGATGATAACGTCGACGTTATAGTTGCCCCTGATAATGCCTTTTCCCCTCCTCGTAGCATAGCACCGGCGCAATGCGGTGCTTGTCGGGGCGCCGCAGGCTCCGCTCTTCCTTCACCCTTCCTTCAGCGTGGAGCGTTGTCACGGCGCACCCACACTCACAGCGGCCGAGTCCGCGATGGGCTTCACCCACCCCTCCCCCTCATCAGCAGCAGCAGCGCCGCCGCCGTTTGGAGTTCGAATCGGTCAGATGGACGCGATGGGAGGGCGGGCAGGGATGGCCGGGAACGTGATTGGTGTTGCTGTTTGTTCGGCGCGATGTGACGACGGCTCGCGGAGGTGGGAGGGGACGTGGACCCCTGGCACATGGTGGATTTGCCTTGAACACAAACACCCCTGCCGCGTTGCACTCTGGCCGTTGTCAATCTCGCTGCAATTGCCCCGCAGTTGAGGGGGGGTGGACGCTGGAGAGCAGGGATTGCGCCTGCTGGCCAGCTCTGGAGTCTGCTGTGCTCGCTGTGCTGCCTGCTGCCGGCGGCTTGGTCACTGTGGACAAAGTCGTGGATGTAAAATTAGCAGCACCTCCCTTCACAGCGCACTGCGAGGGCGGCCAGAGTGCTACCGCCCAGCCCTGTCGGGTCCTGCCTGAAGAAACGCGGGTTCGGGTGCAATCAAGCAGGGCATGGACTTGTAGATGAACGATAGCTCGAATTAGAGCAAAACCGTGGCCGATACGAGGCTGGAACAAATGCACCTCATCGCTCCACGACCGCAACCACGAGCCACGAGCCACGAGGGGGTCCCCTAAAAAACAAGTGGGGGGAACGTCCAAGTCGGGGTGCGGAGAAGTAAGAGGCCATGATGAGGTGATTGTGGGAGGCGCCGGAGTCCGTTCGAGTTCCTCCTGTTGGCTGGCTTACACAGCGGTCGCCAACTAACGCTATAGCAGCACAAGTGTATACCAGCGCCGCACTTAGTTTCTTTATCACTCCACGCCCCTGCAATCTCTCGGACTCAATCAATCGAGCAGACGGCGCGCGGTCGGATGGCGGCCTTGTACTCTGTACAATTGGCGATGGGCGACAGCGATCCAGGTTCGAGCGACGTGGACTTGTTCCCGTGCCGTCGTGACACAGACACACGCACGCGTCAACGTCGCCGACCCTGGTCTTTTGGTTAAGCGGGCGGTGACAGCGGACTGAGGTGCGAACCTGGCGAGCGGGCCCGCAACGGCGACTACACTACCAGGCGAAAGGGCGATGATGAGGTATCGGCAGTGCGCGGATGTGAGCGGCGAGCGCGTGAGCGACGCACTGACGGACAGCTTTGACCGGCCGTGAAGGGCGCTCTCTGTCTCTCTCTCTCTCTCTCGCATACTCGCGCGTGTTCCTAGGGCCGCATGCGGGGCCGCATGACACACGCTGAGGTCTTGCGACGGTCGAGACGGTTATTCCCAAATTTCCGTGCCCTGGACGCTGGCGTTGACGAGCCGTCGTGACATCGCGGTGCGCTCAGAGGCAGGCGCCTGTGGCAGACTTTTCGCCCTCTGCCCTCTGCATTGCGCTGGCTTGCCTGCCATTTGCCATTTGCCATTTGCCACTTCAGAAGCCCCCGCCCTGTTGGAATCCGAGATGGGCCGAGAGGAGTCATTTGTGCCCGTTTTGGCACCCGCTCGTGGTCTCGATGGTCCGGATGTGGTTTGGCCTGCGCAGCTGGAGAAGCGCGATGCTGCCCTCGACCTCGCGTATGCAGGCACTCCACGGTCGCAGGCCAGCTCCAGCAGCTCCAGTAGCCGAACTCCTCACGCGGTGGAGCTTCCCGCAGCCCAGCGGAGCCAGCCAGCCCACAGCCAACCCCGCCGCCCACTTCCACTCCCACTGCTGCCACTTGCGTCAGTTTTCACGAATCGACACTGGCAAGATGGGTTAGACAGTCAGCGACACTGCTGCGAGCCAATTCTCCCGATGCGCAAACCTTGCACACCGATAGACTAGTGGACGTTAGATAGTGCCGCAGCGACGCCAAGGCTCGTAGGAGGGCGTTTTTCTCGATCGACAACGTCCTTGTCCCCAATCCGTCACAGCGCGAGTGGGCCGAACGATAACCAAACCACACCTTATTCCCACGTCCGCCTCCACTCCCTGTCGGGTCCGTCTCGAGCCAACTAACGGCTCGCGAAGTCCCGCAGCAGACGTGTCGTTTTCTGTTTCGGCTACCCTCTCCATGAAGCGGAGTCGTTCCAATTTCCTAATTCGAGATCTTGATAGTGCCAATAGAGGGCGAGGAGCTCCCACCCGCATCTAGGACTCTCAAAGGTCGCAATGGAGGGGAATCTCGCACGCACAGACCTACGGTTCATTTCGACAGTCGCGACTGTCTTGTTTAGCTATCCCCAAGCCATCTTTTCACTTTTGCCATTGCCACTCCAGAAAAAGATAAGAAAACGAGAAAATTTCGAAGAAGCTAGCTCAAAAAAGCTCCCCTACGAACCACAGTCGCACGCAATCGTAAAGGTGACAGCTCACATTCATCACACCTTCCTCAGCGCCTTGGCATCGGCGCTTGCCAGGATTTTTCTCCGGTTTTCGGCAGTCAGCCGCGGAGCTTGGACCAACTGCTCGCAGCCACACATCTTTCCTCTCTCGTGTTTCTGATGCAACGGTGATGAGTTGTAGAGTTTTTTTTTTCACTCGCTCAATCATTCGATAAGAAAATCATTGGGTTCTGGGCATCAGCCTCTTTTCCTCTTTCGGAGAAGCGGGAGTTGCCCGCTCACCTGAGCGCACGCACACACCGAGCGCTGAGATCGCCGATGCGATTACGACCCTGAGTTCAATATTTCAGGGGTGCTTACTTGTGCTCGTTGCTGATGGAAATGAAGAGCTGAAATATGCCCTGTCGATGATGCTTGTAAATGGCGCAGATGCCCAGTCTCTTGGAATTTGAAATTTGGCCAGCACCTAATCATCATGTCTTGACGTAATCGGAGGTTCTATAGCGGTTGCAGTCGTGAAATGAAAAGCCTACCTAGGCCTAAGAGCTCAAGCCAAGCACTCTATCTGTGAAATAAAGAATGCTTGGTAGTATTTGTGAAGAGAAACGGATAGGTAAGGCATTTGGTGGGGATGTCTTCCGACCTATTGACTGAAACTCAGATGATAGACACATGTTCAATTGAGAAATTTGAAGACAATCAATGAGAGAGCGAAGTCTCAACCACCTTAACTTCCTTTAGATGTAGCACCGAAGAACTCAACAGCCATCTCAGCCCCGATTTGAATCAACCTGAACATAGGCCACCTCACTTTTTCGGTAATTGGAGCATTATTCGCCTTACTACTTTGTGTAACTATTAGGTTACGAAAAACTTTGTTTTCCACGAGACACGCGACGTTTGAGAAATTTCTTCGAGGGTTTGATACGTGTCATGCCAACACGCCGTTTAGAGTCATAGGTACCGTCAGAAAGAGGGTTCAGGCTGCTGAAACTCAGGGCTGGCTGAGAAGGATAAAAAGAAGGGAGAGCGCAGCTTTCTGAAGGAAGAAACCATCACCTCAAAACTAGAATCCAATCGATCAAACACAACAACGAAGGCTCCTATCCTTCAACACCGCAAAGCCATCCTGGCTCCGGGTTTGGCATCGGATGGCTTCCAGGTTGCTTGTATGACAGTGGTTGATGGAGGTACCATGCTAGCTTGTCCTCGATTGTAAAAACTTGAATCAGCCCAGAACGAGCCGAGTCTGGAGATATCATGGGGAAACTACTCATCCTTAAAACCCCTGAACACATTGGCAACGACTACAACTCAGTGAGATGTTATCGCTATACCAGCTGATATTCTATAACCCTCAGGTAATCACCTCGTGGACCAGATAGAATCAAACTCGACAACTTCCATCCCCTTCCTTGCGCTCGACATTCCAAATTCTCCTTCCATACCTTCTGTGTGTACAGACATCATCCACCATATCCAAGCGAGTGGTATCTCTTTTATCCTTTCGCGCCGTAAGTCATGACAGCATAATATCAGTTTAGTGTAAGACATCACAAGTAACCACGCAACGCATCGCCAACAGTGTTCCCCGCTACCATCGTCGCCTCCGGGGCGTTTTCTCCCCTAAAGTAACAGCCTTCGTTGTGGGCATCCCTCCGGTACCGCCTCCTGTTCGTAACCGGATCGACGTTTGCAATGACAGACCAGTCTGACAGACACTCCCAGCAAAACTCAAAACGACACACCTGGCATGTCATATGAAAACAACCCCCTTTCTTCTCAACAGAAGCACCGCACATACCCGGGCATGGCTTGGTGTTCTGTCTCAGCCACTCCTCTGTCGCCTCAGACTCAGGATCACCGCGATCGGCGTCGTAGTCGACACATGTCTGGTCTTTGTGCCACGGTACCTGGTGGTAGAAGCACATCTCGAAGCCGCACGCGTCGCACACGACTCGACTGCGGTGACGCGTGTCTGGGAAGGATGGCATCCGGGGAAAGTGATAGACCTGTCCCATGTCGCAACTCTCGCTGAGACACCAACGGAAGTCAGGGAGCGTGGCGATGTGACCAAGCAAGCGTAGCTTATCGTATCGTGAAAAAACCTCGGAAGAAGCGAGCATCCGTATCTCTTCATGCGAGTAAGCATGCCCACATCCCGGGTAAGGACAGCTTAGCGACTCCAAAGCAGCACGGCCCCGTGACTCGATTTGCGTTGTGAGGTGACGCTCTAAGCATGCGTTACATATGTCAAGGGTGTGGTTAGTACTGCATGCAGGAAGAGAATAGGGGGTTGGAAACGACCGGACCAGCCATCTCCAGTCGCCTGGGAAGGCATTAGTGGCGGCCTCCCATCGTGCCTCGTCTTCTGGTGTTCCATCGGCAAAGTCAACGAGTGTCTCTGTGCAGACTGTACATTCACGACCATTTTGAGATTCGGTGCTGCTTGATCCGGCTGGGATTAGTAGGCCCGGAAAGATGGGCACCTGGAGGGTCTCTGATCCATCAACGGAGTCAACTGGCACCATTATCGCTTCTATGTCGAGTGCCTCCTTTATAGCGAAGGGGTCAGACATGTAGCCTCGGTTTTGTAGCCGATGCGCCAACCGAGAAGCGCGAACCAGGGCGTTTGGTCTGGGTACCGGGTCAAGTGCGCAAATCGCGGCGCGCAACGAGTTGGCGCGCTCGAACTGAGTGGTATGGATGAGAATCTCCGGATCGTTGAGAGACCTGAGCATGCTTGTGACTTCGACGTTGTATCTCAGGGGCAAAGTTGTCCTACACGGCGGAAAAGGACACTTGATCCAATATTCTGAGTCAAGGTCAAACCAGAAGTCTTTCTTGAAGCTTGAGCAGATCCCACGAGCGTAGCAGGTGTCGCAGATAAACTCAGAACAGCAAGGTGTAGTGCCCAGCGGCGAAGAGTGAAATTCGTTAAAGATATCGTAGGACTCTGAGGGTGGACGAACGAAGAGGGTCAGCGCGGGATCGCTGATCGGCGAGGCGACTGGCACACCCTGGAAACGAGGGACCTGACAAAGCGCGCAAACTTTGATCCAGGCTGACCGAGGAGCTAAGAGGTGATGGTGAGCATCGAGAACCCCAGCAAAGTCGGCTGCCTGTTTTGGGTCAAGAATCTTGTCGAGGTGGCTGGCGCCGGATGAGTCTTGTTTGCCCAGCTGACGTTCCAACAGCTTGAGGAGCAGTATCACGCGAGGTGTTGAGTTGCTTGCAGCCGATGGCAGCAGTTCTTGCTGTCTGGTGCCCATAGTTATTGTGGCCGTGTTGCATCGTCTCCCGAGCTCGCTGAAGGAATCGACCTCATAGCCCCACGACCTCAACGAGTCTAGAATCTGTTTGACATTGTCTTCAAGAGCCCTATTATGCTGCTCCAAAGCGCACTTCTCGCGCCGTAGTTGCTGGATTATTTCGCTTTCACTTGTGTGCGGCTTGGTTGCCTTCTCGGCCTTGTCGAGGCATGTAACTGCAAGGGATGATCGGATCGAAGGTTCTCCTGGTTCATCATGTGTGCGGATAGATGATTCACGAAGGGGCCCCTTGGAGCTGCCCGAGGAAAGGTTTGTATCGTCCGAAGGCTGAGTTGGCGTGTGAAGGCTACTTAGTGCTGATGGATGTGATTCTTCGGCGTCATGTCCGCTGGCGGCAGTAGGGAAGCTTCTTGGACCACGGTTGAGAGCATTTGAGCGGGTCAGATACGAGAGACGTCGGTCGGGAAACGGAGGGATGATATCGGTCGATAACCGAGGTCGAGGACGAGGGTTTCCTGAAACGCTGAGAGACCTCATTGTTGTCTCTTTGTCTCAAGACGGATGAAGATCGAAACCTTCGAAAGAATTTGATCTCAAGCAGTTACCGCAACCTAGAAGCGTGTCCATATGTGATGTATGAGATATCTCAAGTCCTAGAGAGCATTCTCAATCAGCGGCGAAGTTAAGGAGATAATAAGAGAGGCGCAATCGCAAAACCTCGTGGTATCAGTCGGCTACCAGGGCTTCCTCTGGATGGAGCAGTCTGATTCGCCCGAAATTGTTATACGGAACAATGCTGGAACCGCAGGCGACTCAACACAGCCAGGCATCCACAGCCCCCAAGCAAATAAACAGCGGTCGGAATTCCTCCACCTCCACGGCTGCCGATCATTTGCGGGTACATTAGGCTCCGTTTGCCTTCGTTTGCAGTAGGCGTGGGATGCAGAGCTATTCCCAACGCGACGGATGAGAACCTAGTAGGTAACGATACCCAGAGGTTGACGTGATGGCTGACACAGACTACCTAACAAATACCAAGAGCAAGAAAGAAAATAACCGCGAGTCGGTGAACAGGAGCAACAGTGCTCCACTGTTTGGAGAGGCTGCCGTCCGGAGCAGCTCCGAGGTGACGAGGCTATGGCGAGCCGTGTTGCGGGCGCTGACGGGGGTCAGACAGGCGTGACGGTTGTGTGAGTGGCAGCATCAATTAAAAGAAGGATTTGTCTGATAATCTACGGGTCAGCTCGGCCGTAGCACTTGGCGATTACCAGGTGCTCCTTTTGCACTCAACTATCGCATCACGATGGGACCCCGCGTGGTTACCCGCTCCTTCCCTGTTTGCTGGTTTCCAGCGACTTCTGGGCCGATTGCTGTTGTGGGTGACCGTGGAACCTGCAGGCTCCCCAATCGCGACCGCGGCTCAACCAGGCTTCCACATTGCAACTATTACACTTGT
>Ga0247770_1001318_pt1 | contig 19998 bp, 24 predicted proteins | sample UWRJL136409B6_FD_179943 | JGI IMG/M metagenome (GOLD analysis project Ga0247770, IMG submission 179943) | Plant litter microbial communities from Arlington Agricultural Research Station in Wisconsin, United States - UWRJ-L136-409B-6 | ecosystem: Environmental > Terrestrial > Plant litter >... | reverse complement strand
GGGGTTGGGGTTTTGGAGATTGATTGCAATCATTTGGATGCGCAAGCTTGGCATTCTTTTTCAAAGTTTGACAAAACACCAGAGAATAAATCGCGACAATCGGACTTCAATTCATCGACCTCAATTTGTCATGCACATCTGCGGAATACCAACCCTTCGCCCACAAACGAGGGGCGCCTTGAACAAATTGCCCCAGCCAATTCGGACCTCATCAAGCTGTTGCCCAATTCAAGTCACAGCTGAGCTGGCGCCCTGAACACGCGGAGATGTTGACGGCCTATCAAGCCTCAGAGTCAGCTTGGTGTTGCACACCTGGGCAAACCCTAACCCGCAGGGCGAATCAGCTTGGAGTTGGGCTCATTTGGGCAGCGCCATAAATCTGAGTCATGGGCGTCGCTATCAACATGTTCAACGAGCGGTGTGGGGAATAGCAGCAGACGGTAGGGTTCCTGGATGGCATCATTGGGCAAAGTGCAGGTCTGACGAGTGTTGGACGCCGTGGTGCGAGGCAGTTCCTCTGTGGCATTGTTCGTCTCGTCAATCCAGCTGAGAGTCTCGACTTTTTTTTTTCGTTCAAGTCTTTTCGTGGCATTGACCTCTCTCCCAAGGTGGTTGGGCACTGGTGTCTGAATTGGAGGATGAAACCGGCCGGTCAGCCCAAGTGCTCAGCAGACACAGGCACCACGTCTTGACTTGCATATTTCACATGCCCCTCATCCTTGGCTCCTTGCAGGTGTTCTGCGCGCTGATTGACGGATGCTTTTAGCCACAGGCCTGCTACGTGGCGGGCGCTGCCCAGCTCGGAGCAGGGCGACAATTGTTAGCAGCGGGAGCAGCGGCTGGGCATTTTGCGACTTTGCAATTCTGAGACGCAGCGTTGGGTCGCGGCGCCACGTGGGACACGAGGGCTCACCTGCCCTCGCGCTGCCTATTTTGCCTGTTTTGGCCGCTTGACGCCCATTGCAGCCCTGCCTTCACGACTGGCGGCCGGGACGGACACGGCCGCAGCGGGGCGGCATCCGATTGGGAACAACACCACGGCGTCATTGGCCCAAAAGTCCACGGGATTGGCATGGGCCGACATCGTTGGCAGCTCCGCGCTGGCAGTTGACGCCCAACCGACTCGATTGGCACCACAGCATTTTCCCCCCCACCGCCCCTGAATTCGACGAATATTAATTGCCGCCATCCGGCCCCTCACCTCCAGCCAAAGAGGAAAGAGACCCATCACCAGCACCGCTGCAAAAGAGCACATAAGCAAACGCAACACGAGAATGCCCATTCCCTGCGGCCTCAACGTCTACATCACGGTAGAAGCAGTCACCCTCCTCGGCCTCGCCTTCGTCGCCGCCACCTCCATCATCGCCAACGCCGCCATGGCCAAGAGGAAGAAGAGCGGCTCGGCCGTCCCCAAGCCCGTCATCCCCGGCCAAAGCCAGCTCCGGGCCGCCAATGCGACGGCTCAGAACGGCGAGCCCTCCACGCCGCCGGCCGTGATGAAGGAGTTTGACCCTCGCCCCGAGTCCTCGTGAGTCTCTCCTCTCTCCTCTCTCACCGCTTCCAGCCCGGAAAAAGGCAAAGCACGTGCTGACTGAAAACAGCCCCTATGGGAGCCCCCCCTGCACTGTGCCCTTCGCCAGTCCCCTCACAGTCCCCAACGACGTCCTGCTGAGGAGCCCCAAGCTGCATGCGGCCTTTGAGAACCAGCTGCCGGAGCTGCCAGAGATCACCGACGACATCGGCCACATCCTCGTGCACTACCTCCACACGGGCACCTACGAGTCCCTCAAGCCCAAGGAGGAGGACAAGCTGGCAAAGCAAATCTCGGAGCTGAGGACAGCCATCCGCGCCTATGCCACCGCCCGTGCCTACGACCTGCCCGACCTAGTGCGTCTAGCCGAGAAGAACATCAAGAAGTACGGTGACGGCCTATCCTTGCCGCATCTACTTGAGGTCACAAAGGAGGCCCACCCCACCCTGTCCGAGACCGACACATGGTTCCTCGGCTACCTCAGGGGGCGCATCAGGCCGCATGTCGAGGACCCCAAGGCACTCCTGACATCGAATCTGCTGGACCAAATCAGCAGCATCTTGTCCCCAAACCGGGTCCTTCTGCGGACCGTGCTCGAGATGTTCGTCGAGCGGATCCCCCCCCGTCCTGAGCCGGTGACTGTAGCAACCCCCCCAGCCACCCCAGTGAAACCGGCGGCGCTGAAGGCCAACCCAGTCACACCGAAGGATAGCCCGGCGAGTTCGAGGTCGGCTTCCACCCAGCCTCCCAACCCCTCCTCCACATCAGTCTTGCAGATGCGGACGAGGGCCGTGCCTAGAGATGATCTCTCGCCTCTGAGAAAGAAGGCAGTGCCATGGCCCTCGGCTGACGACTCAGCGCTTGCATCGTGGGGCAAGGAGACTACACCCGAGCCGGTGAAGGAAGTTGTGCAGGAAGCCCCCGTTGAGGTTCTTCCTCAGCCAACACCAGCAGCCGAGCCCACCCCGGCGATCGAGGATCAGATCAAGGCTGCCATCGAGACTGAGATCAAGCAGGTTCCGGCAACTCTCGACAGCCCCTTCCGCCCCAGCACTCCCGGGAGCCCCTTCCGTCCAAGCACCCCGGTCCGCAAGAGGGATCGACGGGACTCTGCCATGGTGATCCCCATGACGCCCGAAGTTGAAATCCTGCCCGTCAAGGAGGTCGACCCCGTGGCCGATCCCTTCCTCAAGCCGCGGTCGTTTCCGCCCGTCCTCAGACAAGCCGACTCCGGCTTCTGGGACTCTCCCTCTGAGCACGAGCAGATGCTCAAGGAGTCGACTCAATCCATCGTCGAGATCGAGCCCGATTATCACATGGTCAAGCCCATGACTCCTGAGCCGATCCACGTGCATGAGCTTGAGGCCGTCCCTGAGCTCCACGACGAGGTGGTTAAGGGCATCGACACCCGCGACTTCGTCCCCGAGCCCCTTGTGGCTAAGAAGGAGGAGCCGTCCCAGATTCTAATCATCTCGGAGCCTGAGCTCCCCTTGGCGCCCGTGGTCTCCTCCAAAGACCCCCTGGAGTCGTTCCCCGAGACCGAGCCCGAATTCGACCAGGTCTCGGAGCTACTGTCCGAGCTCGAGAACGAGGCCCAGAACCAGCCCTCGCACCAGCTGCCGGTCGTCGACCCCAAGGGCCTTGACAGAATTTCCGAGGAGGACCTCCAGCAACAGGAGTCAGAGCCCAAGGTGGAGGAGCAGCCTCAGCCCGAGGCAGACAAGGTAGAGCCGCCGCGCGATGGTGCCGAGAACAAAGCAGGGCTAACCGTCCAGGAGGTAGCCCAAGACCCATCCGTGGATGCCACTCGTGCGCAGGAAGAGCCAGAGCCCGAAGCCCCGGCGACACACTCCGGTGCTATTTCCGACAGTGCTGACGCCCCTGGGCCCGCTGAGGCCACGCCGGCTGAGCCCGTCAGCGAGCCGAGCACGAAGCCCGTTACGGCCCTCGACCTCGAAGCGCAGCCGGAGCACCTCCCCGCCGCGGACACCGACAAGAAAACCGTCGAGGTTGCGGCTGATCCTGCGCCACTCAAGAGCACTGTCATTCAGCAGACCATCAGCGCCGCTACCCCCGAGAGGCAGAGAAGCTGGCGTAAGCGCTTCCTGAGGGTCCCCGTGCTCTTCCGACAGAGTATGTGACTCCCCAGCGCCTCTCCAAGAGCGCCGCCACCAGAAGTCGCATCGACGGTGGTGGTAGGGGGTGTTGGCTCGACGATAACAACGACGACGACTTCAATCTGCGCAATGTGCAGTGCCGCCAACGGCAACAACAACAACCAAATGCAAGAACCGTGTACTATCTCCTTTGTCGATCATGAAACGAGTCACGAGTCTCCTTGCAAGCATCACCAACTTTCGGTTACAACGGGTCATAAGGGTCATCAACAATCATCGGTTTCAGTTTCGGCTTCGGTTTCGGGTCAGCAGCATCACTTCAAGCAACAACAACTTCGTCTTTCCGCCCCCTCTTCTCCTTCGAGCCAGGGCCACTTTTCAAACTCCTCCCTCGGTCTGGGATCGCTGGGAGTCGCCGTGGCCTTGGCGTTCGCTTCGGGGTCGTGGTCCTCATCGCCGTGCAATACTTTTTGCTGCGACTGCGATATGGATCCCGGCTCGGACTGGTTGCTTCTTGGGAGCCTGGCATACCAGTGCTACTTTTTCTATTCGGCCGCAAGGCACGGTATTGGTATGGGCATGGGGGAGATTCCGTAGACACACAACACATTGGCATTGGGAGGTGTATTGGTATTTGGTAGGACGGATATGGGTACTAAGATTGTGCATTAGATGGATATATCATGGATGGAACGGGATAGCATAGCGCGGGGTTTGGATAATATATGGAGTATTCTTTTGGGAATCCAGTATTCGCTGTTGATTTGCATGTGCATGTGAACGTCACGGTAAAGTGGGCTGCAGTAGTAACGTTTCAACTACTACTGCTGCGAGTATCTCCTGAACTCTGTTTGGCGCCAAAGAGCCAGATTCCTGAAACTTGAAAGGTAAACAGCCAACCGCCAATAATCCAGAAAGGTAGCTTGCGCTGTGACCATGTTGTGTACGAGAAACTCCGCCAACGCCAACCCCGAATCTCCTCATCCCAGCATTGGTATCATCTCAACTTGACCCTGAACTCCATCCGTAACTCCGCAAGCCAGCCCCGCCCAAGATATACGAAGAAACTCCCCAGACGTAATAATAAACACCACCCACCCACCCTGTACTATATGCACTTGTAATCAACTCAGAGTGCTAGGCAGGTAATCACCCCCTCGGAGTCGAAAGCGGAGACCAGTCCCCATCGCAGCACCCCCTCTCCGAACTATCCGTCGTAGACTCGGACTTCCTCTCCTTCCTAATACCACCACCGTGACCACCAATACTACCGCCGCCGCCACCGCCAGCGGTAGCGGTATAAACCCTCTCCGGCGGGCACGGGAAATTCAACGTCCCGCTCTCCATCTCGATGTACGCCGAGTCTTCGAACGATACTTCCGACGTTGACAGCGCGACGCCCACTCCCCCACCGATACTCCCCCTGCTCCCTCCATGAGAGTGCGAGTGCGAGTGCATACTAATACCGCCACCACTTCCCTTACTCCGCGAATGGGAATGATATTGGTATCCCGAGTCTGAATGCTGGTGGCTTTGTTGGCCTCTGGTCCCGGGGCGGGTCGCGTTGGAGCTGCTGCCTGGGGCGCCGGATGAGGAGTGCGTGGCGTGGGTGGTTTCGGTGTCTTTTCCTTGGATGTGCAGGAAGAAGCGCGGGAAGGAGGGCATGCAGCCTACGAGGATGGTGCCGCAGTATTCGATCATTCTAGGGGGTTGGGTGTTAGGGAGGTGGGGGATGGGATGGGATGGGATGGGGGGGGGGGAGGAGGGAGACGTACGTCCAGATGCCGACTTTGGTGATGAGCCAGGTTAGATCGGGGTCGGTGAGCAGTGGGACTCGAAAGACCACGCCCGCGATGGCAATGGCGCAGGTGCTGGACGGGATGTTAGTTTGGTTCAGGTGTGGGGTGAGGAGGGCCGTACAGGATTCCCACGCCAAAGACAGCCGAGATGCCGATCTTGCGCTTCAGGGGCAGCTGGAGCCGCCAGATGGCCCACAGGGGCGTGATCAGGATGCCGATGTCGAGGAATAGGTTGATGGCACCTTGCACGACAATGGCGGCCGCGACATCGATGCAGTGGCCTTCGAGGAATGGCGTCCATGTCTTCTCGCGGGGCGTGCACTGGAAGGTGAAGGTGAATATGGCCGAGGTGTAGTAGGCGGCGCACATGAAGAGCAGGGCGTGTATCATCCAGAAGGTTGAATCGCGTATCTGGCCGGGACAGAAGAGCCGGCGGAACTGGAAGAGGATGGAGCATTTGGCCGCGAACATGGTTGGGGCGTTGGTGATCTCGGCGAGGTAGGACATCTGTGTGTGTCAGTGTCCGTTTGCGTGGCAGCAAAGTGTGGGACGTACGTAGGAGAGGTGCGAGACGTCGACGAACCGCACGTCCCAAAGGTGGCGGGAGAAGCCGTCGGCCGAGACGTTGATGAACATGGCGTCCCATGTGATGATGCCGACCTAGAGACTGTCAGTATCCGCGGTGCCCTGGTGAATTTCTTCCGTGTACATACCGTTCCGATGATGGCAAAGTACTCTTCTGCTCGCATTTCCTTCAGCAGGACTGCCTTCGTGTAGATGCGAATCGCCAGCGCGGTTATCGTCAAGATGATTGTCGCGACGCCCACCCCAAACACGATCGAGTGCATGTTCTCGGGGTCCTCGAAGTTGGATTGCTGCCCCGCCGGGGGCAGCATCGCAGGGATGCTATCGAGGTTGAAGGCCGACATGGCGCCTGCTTGCCGTGTTGTCGCAGTACCTATACTTCAGTGGAATCCGGATTTCACTGTCTCAAACGCCCACCCTTCCCGAGCGCTGGGCCCTGACGTCCATGTTCCGAGTCGCTTGACTGCAAGGTGTTGAGTACCAAGGTAAGGTGAGTTTCGTTGCAGATTCCGGGCTCCTGGAATTGTACCTGGGGAACCCTGCAAGGTTAAAGCTCGCGTTGGGACCTGGCATTCTAGAAAGAGGCGAAAAAGGGGGACTTTTGCCCGTGTTTGCCCCCCCAAAGTCCCGGACCAGTGAGGCCGCTCAACGGCCCTCTCGGCGGCCCCCGGCGCAGCCACCCAGCGTGCAGAACGGGCGCCCTACCGCGCGATTGGCCGGCGCAACGTGGGGCAGCACGGCGCCAACGCCATCAAGCCGCGGTCGGCTGCTGAGTCTCGCTGGCCGACCAGTGGCAGCGCCAGGACCGCACCGAGCCCAGCACGGTCCAGCCCAGAAACGGGCAGTGGGATCGGAGCTGGGGTGCTACGCCACTGCGGGCGGCCCCCAAGGCCCAGCCATGCGGCCTGGTTGGACCGCCGTGGCGGGGTCGCCAAACTCGTCACGGCAGACCAAACAGGCAGGCCCCGCTGGGAGGCCTGATTGGGAGCCCATTTAGGGCAGACTCTAGGCATCACGCCATGCGCATCACGATGGGGAGGGGATCACAATCACGGGTAATCGGGACATTTATGCTGGGCGTGATATTGGAGAGATGGAGATGGCACATGCAGGTTGAAATGAGTCGGGTGTGATTGTTTTTGGGCGACGTGTTGCGATTGGGCCGTTGCTGTGGAAGTCGCTATGGGTTGTGGTGGGTTTGGTGTTGGGCGACATCTGGGTAGCGGCCCGCGCCATCCACATTTGCTCTCTCCGCCGCACCGACGCGTCGACCCCCACACAGTTCGCGATGGGCTCCTGGGTGAAACTATCTCCAAAGAAGCGATTCAGCTGACGGGGAAAATTGAAAGGACGATTCTGGCCGATGGAAGGATGGTTGGTATCCAACTTGCTGTCGTTGCCAAGACCGTTATGGATTGCGCGGAGCTGATTCTCCTTCCTGGCTCGTCAGGCGGACCGGACACAGCACCGGAGATCAAACGCAATGCGAACGGCGAGCACACCGTAGAACTACCCCTCCGTCCACCAAACCCTCGACACCGACAATCCTCTACCGATCTCAGTCTTGCCATTGAGGTAACGTTATCGCTCTCTAGCTACAACATTCAGGCACTGTGACCCGACAGATTTACCGCGTTCGACGACGGCGAGGTTTGGGGACTAGCCTGAGTGAGGACGACCTGTCGGCACGCTTGTATTCGGGGGCGGACGCTTCCTGTGCCGCCGAACTGACCAAGGTTCCTAGCCCGGATCGATCGACTTACTATGTGGCTCGGTTCTTGTCACTTTCCCTAGCCAAGTTTTGGTCCCATTATGCAATTCATTAGGAGGCGCACCTAATCAGGAAGTCCGCGCCAAGCCACCAACAAACTTCGTCCCTCACCGACACGACTTCGACCTGTCCAGCTCGTCTTCCCTCAACATCCTCGAGCTTGTCTTACAATGACCCATCGTTGGACTTTGTTGTGATCAGAGCGCGACGGCGACAGAAGCCCGATCGAATCATAAGCGCATAGATGGGCGGGCCAGCCATCACCATTCTTGAGGACATTTGCGGCGACCCTCTCCTCCTCTGCGGTGCTAGCCTGTCCGACATATAACTCTACAATCTGCCTGCAGCGTTACCGCGGGAAGGCATGGTAACGATAACGACAATGCCGCCTCTCGCCGGGGATGGTGACACACTTCCTACGCCAGAATTGGTCAGGCCTTATCGTTTATAACGGCGCGAGATCACCAATCACTCGAGGACATATGGAGCGCTAGAGTTGAGCTTGCCTCTCTGTGCTTCCAATGTCAGTCGCGCCGGAGACCATGTGAAAAAATTCGGTCCCGACGTCGATTCCGGGGACAAGTTACAACTGGCATGTCCGAGCCGACAACTCACTCGCCGATAGAGGGCGGACGCCGGAGGCCCAGGCCAACAGCATGGACCAGACACATAACACTGAACATGGTTCTCCAATAGGGTATCGTCTATCCCCGTTGCAAGCCCTGCTTTGAGAGTTGAGCAAATTGAGTCATTTTCCTCGACTGTGAACCGTGAATGCGTCCGAAAGCGGCTCATGCATGGAACATGCTTCCATGATGTTCTGGGCTAGAACAGCCTAGACGCCGCGTGGACACGCCTCTGCACTGGCCGTTCCAAATTTCTAGATCGTGCAGTGAGAAGGTGTGGAGATGGGTCCTGATCGCAGTTCCTGCGTGCGCCATACAGCTGCAGCATGTTCCAGTGTCTGCTTATTGGTTAATTGTTGCCGTTATTGGTGTTTCATCAAGCCGCCGCCAGCTGACCTGCACAGTTGACAGGGGCTGGAATTTAATCACAAGTAGAGCACAGCTGTGTTCTGGATTCACCACCTGATCAACCGCTGCCTAGGACATCCGATGACGGCTACCTACATATGAACATCGCAATTTCCGGCTTACGCTCTGGAGCAGAGAATAAGTGTAAGGAGCCGTCAGTGAGCGGACTACCCTGGTAGTTACCGCAGGCTCATGTAAAGCTCCTATGTCTGAAGCGCGCGGAGAGACTTGAGAGGCATGTCAAGCAGCTTCAGTACAATCACTCCCTCCTCGCTGTTAGAAAGCCTCACTTGATGGGTCGCCTCGAAGTTGACACTATCGAGCTCCTCTTCCTCTTGTCTTTCACTCATCCATCCCAAACACCGCTTCTTCAATCTCCCATCAATCATGGGACAAGCAGCGTCAAAAAGCAACACGGTCTGCTATCTCCCCGACGGGATTGCTGACTTTGGCTCAGTCGGCGGTAAACTCGTACGTTCAAGTCTTTTCCACATGTCCACCTCCTCCCACTTCCTCTTTCCCAACTCCACATTCCATTCATTCTCGAGCACCCATGCTCAAACACAACTTCCGGTTGCGCTAACCTCGAATCCACAACAGGTTATCAGCGCTCAAGCCGAGATAAGCCTTGCGGCCGTCATCATCACCGGGGCACTGGCGTGGTACACTGGCAGGAGATTGAACCATGCCATGAACTCCAACCTCACGACGCACCTTCGGCAAGCGGCGCACGGGGTTTCTGCAGTCGGCCTCTTCATGAGCATCGGGACACAGATCTTCGCGCTCAGCAATCACGCCCTCCCATTCCTCGTCTGGATGATCTTGGACCGCGAGGTCTATCTCCCGCTCATCAAACCCGAGCAACTGAAGCTCGGCTTTGGTCAGTGGACCGCGATTACACTTATTAGCACAACGGTGGGGATGGCGTTTGCCCACGTCGTCGACCTGGCAGGTAGTTCACTTCCTGTGTTGTTGCGGCTCTTTTGCTCTGCGATGCTGACCCATTTTATGCAGGGAAGTTCCACAGGTGGGTAGGCCTCGAGGAAGAGCCTGAGACTGGCGGAGAGGACTGGGATCTAGAATAGGGCACAGTGTTCCTAAGGAGTATCATAAGGATAGCTTCGACATTCTAATGTTCCAATATATATGTATTATTTACCCATAAATGTTACATTTTAAGTACTTGTGAATAATGTTTTCGCTTTGGGGCCTCAGATTCTTACGAACTGTATGAGGACTGATTTAGGAGTGGTTATTTGTAAGGCTTTTCCTTTTAGCCCTCTTGATAACAGCATCTGCTGAATGAGACGTCTTTGATTCCAATTCTATTCTGTATCTTAGCGTTTTATTAAGGATGATGATGAATTTAAGGTGTTGAATAATGGAAATAAGAGTGCTTTGAAGAAGGTGAAGGTGCGAGATTTGGAGGGTAGAGGTTAAGTACTTGACTAGAGTTGAAGCAGTTCAGCATGCTGCGACACACCGCGCCGAAAATGGTATTTGGCCTGAGCAAAGGTGGGCAAGCCTGAGCAAATCCTAAGGTAATGCTGAGCCGGGACTGAGCCGGGGTGAGCCGTGTTACGTGGGCGAGGTACAAAACAGGAAATTTTGTGTGCCTAGATTCGTCCCAACTGGGAGCCGCGGGAGGACATATCCGAATGCTCAGAACTAAGAATGCTTTTGATGACGTCGTTTAACACAGGATGTGACGACGAAAACGGGGTCGTGGGCCTCCTACTGCACAGAGTTACTGATAATAATTTCCATGTTTGTGTGTGACCCTGAGCCGCTCCTGACTTAGGGTGAGTTATAGGTGAGCCTAGCCTATATAGCCGTGTAGCCCAATTTTGGACCGTCGACTAAAGTTGCCATCCGGAGATTCCGATGTTCCTCAGTTTATGCTAACCATACGGCATAGGGTACGGCCACATTAGTGGCAATGTTAGTTACAAAATAGGATTTTGTCGGCATGTATTGTAGCCTGGACGCTTGATTGTATGTAGTGAGGCGAAGTACGGAAAGGGGTTGAGGAAAGAATTTTCTCGATGCCAACCCGCTTTTAATTTAAAGCCTTAAGTATCTCATTAACTACTCGAAGGATGGTTCTCCCGTCGGAATTAATTCAGCCATGGGAGGCCACTCTCCAATACCTGATTGCAGGAGACAGTTGAAAGGTATTTGCAGCCACGTCAGAAATCAGAGACCCCGGCGTACTAGGAAGCCTGGGCAACCACAGCTACGTAGACGTAATCCTATGAATGGATATATAAGAATACACCTCCCTGCATCCGTAGAAGTATAAGAGGGCCTTACAAGGGTGGTTTCGCTGCTCTAGCCTTGGCCAGTTCGTCTCCTCTTTTGTTGCCTGTGATGCCTTCGTGGCCAGTGGCAAAAAAGTGGGACAATGCACGGCCCACTTTCTGCCGGTGGTGTTAACCACCGTCACATTAGTTGGAGATAGTTTGGCGTAGAGTCTGCATTGCATTGAAAAAGCGATTTTGCAGCTTAAAACGGTATTTTACAATAAAAGGTGGGTTCCCGGTGGAGCACCAGGGGTGTGTATGGCAAGGGATATGCCTCAAAGTTTGTGGGTGTGTGTGTGTGGATTTCTCTTTTTTTTTTGGTTGCCATTCCGTCTTTGGCGTTCTGACCCAGACTTTTCCCACTTTTCGACGCCACTTCATCCCGCCATGGCGTTTTTCTATCCGGCGAGCATTCCAACCTGTATGCATCTCTTTTCGTCGCTTTCCGCTAATCAATGAACGAGGAGCATCAAAAGTACCTAAAGATTTCCATCCCTGCGTGTTATCGTCGGCAATTAGGAACTGCAGGTGTCCAAAGATGACGAGCAGATCACTGGCTACCCCAGCATAATGGACTAGGGAATCATCAACATTGCTCACGATCCATATAGTGCGCCGGAGATGCCACGGCTTTTTTTCATTGTCCCCGGAGATCGGGTGCGCTCATCCTGGCCGCGGTGTTACCTCGGCCACCAAACATGCTTGAGCTTGGCTACATGGGAGAGATTTTGGAATCGGATCTTATGACCAGGAGCATAGCTGCGAGCAGGGGCTGATGGCCAGCCCAGGGGTTATTCATATTTAACAGGCCTTGGGGAAGCCGTGCATGGATGTACAACATGTCTGGGTGCATTTTCTGGTTGGCTCGGGGCTAGGACGGGAGTAGCAGAAGTGGTGGTTTTTGTGGACGATAAGCCAAGCCAAGTGGCGATGCGGCCCGGCGGATCTTGGCATAGGCCTCGCGAGATGTTGTGAACAAACTAGGCGTTTCTCATCCTTTACTGGCTGCGTGGGTTTGGAGGTGTGGAGATTCGCGCGTTGGGCTTAGATTTGGTGGATTTCTTGGATATATCCAGCGGTTGGGTAATGCTACTTGCCAGTAATACATATTTTGATTTCGAAGGAAATGCAGCTATCTAGTCGTCATCAGAACATTCCCAGTCATCTGGACCAGACCATCCCCCACTTGATGATGAGCTTTCCAAGTCAGAAGCGTCATCCGAACTCAAAGCATCGCCCCACTGCTCAATGTCTGAAAACTCGTCAACTGTAACCCCATCCTCCATAAGCTTTTTATCCTCAAGCGATAGGTTCTCCAATGCTGTAAGCTGTCTGTGGTCTTTGAGAATATGAACCACTACCTCGTGTCCGTTGGCCTCTGAGAATTTCATGGCGCGGAGATATTGTCTCTGCCCTCTCCCGGTAGTCTTGACGCCGTAGGTGAGCAATAGCTTTACCATGTCGATTCTTCCATGCTCTGCAGCACCTTCTAGAGCGGTGCGACAACCAACCAGGGTACGACGTGCGTCAATATCGGCTGGAGGCTCAAGGTCAAGAAGGAGCTTGGCGATGCCCAAGGAGCCCAATATTGCTGCCATCTGTAAAGCTGTGGCGCCGTTCTTCCTTGCTGGTTTGCCGTTGACATCCGCCCCGGCTTCTAGGAGAAGGCGGATTATCGCTAGGTCTTCCCTTTCCACGGCGAATTACAAGGCAGACCGGCGACCAGGGCCTTGTGGGTCTTCGTTCACATCTTGGCCATTTTCGATAAGCAGCTGAATCATAGCCACATCCCCCCCCCGAATCGCAATATTTAGGGGACTATCGCTCGCCCACTCCCTCTTCGGGCCAAACTAAACAGGTATAGGCTTTGCTTTAAGGAGAGCTTTAACCAGTGTCATATTCCCCTTCTTAATTGCATCCACGAGGTCCGATCTGACTGGTTTGTATCCCCTCTCAATGAATCTGCCGAAGATAGATTCATCACAGAGCTTCAAGATGGTGGAGAAAGTAGAGGCATCGTCTTCGTAGTTCCACCTCCAGTATTGAAACCCCCAATTCCTTCGTTCAAAATCAGATCGAGGAGCCCGACACCTCATTGAAATGGGTAGGGTACTTAGCAAAAGGTGAAGCAATGGGTACTGCCCCATGGAAGCGGCCATCACGATTGCTGTACCTTCCAGTATATCGCCGTCTCGACTGGCGGATCGATTGTCCAGAATGCTCTCCACAGTTGTGACCAGCTCTTTGCCGGAAAAACGTTGGATAACGGCGCAGAGAATGCCAGAATCGTATCCTGAAAGGCATAACCCTAGGGCCTGATCTCGAATATCCTCATCCCCATGAAGTAATGCAACTTCTAGAAGTGTCTCCCCTGTTGTTGATGTATCCCATACGTCAAGCTGATCCTGGAATATATCGGTCTTGAGTTCCCCGATATACTTGTCGTGTGACTTCATGATGCTAATGGCTTCGTCTGTCTCGATCTGGGCTCCTGCCGCCAAAAGGATGTCAACGCATGACCTCCAACCATAGGCGATCACCAACTCAAGACAAGATATCCCGTCAGCATCGACCTCATTCAGATGGCCACCAGCGGCCAGAAGCTTACTCAACAGGTCATCATCTCCGTCTCAACAAGCGTCAGCGATGTTCCCTTCATGCAGTTCTTCTTCGTTATATCCCAGCAAGCTTTTACAGATATCCCAATCTTAGTGCATCAAATCCAAGGACCAATCCCCTCTGATTTGCTACAGAGAGATATCCATGCAGATACTGAGCGGGTCTGTGGAAGAAAGCCCTGCTATAACGCGATCGAAGAATCTACGATTTTTCTTTAGGCTGTACCCTAGTCCACCCCCAAACAAGTCAATAGGTGAAACTCTGCGTAATATGCCACTCCTGGGACCTTTCGTAAAGACTAAGTTAACATCTGCGCCGTTATCGATAAGAAGTTCCAGTATTTTATAGTGACCTCGGAACGCGGCAAGGTGAAGTGGCGTTACGGAGTCTGTATCCACTGCCTTAACGTTAGCACCGTTATCTAGAAGATAGCTGCACATGGAAACTTCTCCGGATAAGACCGCAGCGTGAAGTGGGGTGTTACCGAAACAGTTCGCCAAGCGTAAATCCCCACCAAGATCTAGAAAGTATTTGACGGCGTGTTGATTACCGGCGTGGGCTGCGCGTATGAGAGCATCCACATATGCTGGGGGATGTCCATGTGGAAGTTCAACGCGTGAAGCTATCGTGTTGATGAATTCCAATGCAACATCCCCGATTCCGGCTGCGGTGGCGATAGCGGTGTCCCTGTCTGTCATCCAGGTCCTCCCTGGAAGGCTGTAGCAGAAATTGGCGCCATGCTCGTCGAGAAGTTGGATAATCTTATGCAGCTGTTGAGAAATTGCCTCATTTAGGTAACAGCCGAACCCCGTCGCGGGCTTTCCCGCGCCTGCGGAAAGAAGTAGAGCAACCAAATCTTCCTGTTCCTCATGTGTTCGCCTCCAGCCATATTCGAACGCGAGCGCAAGCGGCGAAAGGGGGCTCGATTGCGTCTTCATGTCTACGTTTGCCCCAAACTCGATGAACAGCTTCGCCGCCTGGACAGAATTCCGGCAAACGGCATGCTGCAGTAGGGTGTGCCGTTCTTCACCACACTCGCAGCATTCGTTCGGGGGTACTGTATTAGGGTCTTGCCCCGCATGCAACAGCCACCGAAGTACTCGGAAAGCCGGATCCTCCTCAGTCGATTTTGCGGCAAGGAATCTCTCCAGGGCCACAAGGAGAAGCTTCTCCTTACATGCCTTCCATGTGTAGCTCTCATTGTCTAGGAAGCCGCTTTGTTGCGGTGTCATCGCCGGCCGGACATTCGCGAGGAAAATTTCAAAGACCGTGTCCCAGACTGGTGAGTTAAACGAGGCCCCTTCCTCCGCGTGCAAGTTGTTGGAGAGTCGGAACATTAATATTTTTAGTGCCTCTTGAAATCGATCGGTGGTCGTACCAGAGGAGATGGCCACAGCTCTGGCGATATTCTCCCCCATGTAGCTTTCGGGCATAGATGCGCCCAAGTCGGCAGCAAGTCGCGACGGGTTCAGTATGGATTTGGTCTCTGGTAACAGTAAGGCGATATTGCCAGAGAGGCCAGATACCTGGATACCACCTAAAGCCGACAAGGAAGAAATTACTGGATGCGGTCAATATGTAATTTATGAGATAATTACCCAGCGATGAAGAACGAGCTTACCGATTTGCATGCTCGTCGTCTGAAACTGCAACCACGGCAAGTTGGCTGGCCATATGAACTCCATTGCAAGAGCGGGAGGGCTGCATATGCTGACATCAATGTTTTTTGGAGGCGCTGGGCTAGCCGCTGCTTGACCTGTCAGTGTTTGAGATCATTCGTAAAGGAGCGTAGAGTAGGTGCGGACATCTTGCGAACTTAGCGACAAGCGGCTGGGCGCAATTGCGGGATAACCCGCGCTCAACCCTGACTCGCTTGAGACGAACACCTGAAGCGATGACGTCGCTCTCCTTGCCTTGGGCTTTCCTCTTGGCGACATGGTGGCCGATGTATTTCCACGTATCAGTGGTAAGGTTTCGCCTGAAATCCCATAGCTTCAGTTTATTCTCCAGCTGTGCTTTGCTAGGTATGCCGTTAGCAGGGGAAATGCCATGTTCAAGTTGAGTTTGAAAGCGTTCGTAATACTAACGTTGCGTGGAGGCCTCGGTGAGCCAAGTCAGTGACTACCTGCGAGAGTGAAAACTCGTGATTTAGATACAGGCTTCGGATGAGTGGTTTGTAGGCCTCCAGCTTTGTTGCTACATCATCGTGTGGTATCGAGGCCATTGCATGGTATTTCAAGGGTGGAGATGGGCACCTGGAGGGGACTCGATGGTTGGGGAAAGACGAGCGAGGCGCCGGGGTTTTTTATGGTCAGACAGCTTCGTTTGCGCATTTTCCAGGCGTCTTCCTGCCTTGATGCCTGATCGGCTTGATTTGGTAAAGTTCATTGACAAAACGGGAACGTGGCTGACTGACCTCCGTCTCACACATCTCCGACATTCTTGCGCAAGCTGCAGCACAGAAATAATCAGAATAGCTGCCAAGTTAAAAGAAATGAAGTAACGAGGCTTACAGAGAGCTGATACATAAGTAGGAGATCTGAGAAGCTCTGTTGAATAGGTACGTATGGACTAGTCTATCTAAAAGTTGAACCGGCGACCCATCGCGCAAGGCTCCATAGCGCTCAAGCGTAGATGTAGGTACTCCTCTGCCGGGGTAGGAAAGGTTAGCTCGGACAGGGACCCACTGTTACCCCCTGGCAGAGAGAGCACCAAACCAGTAACAATGGACCCCTGACTGAGCTAACCTTTCCAACCTCGGCAGAGGAGTACTACTGCTACACTACTTCGGCCGAAATCAGGATGAAACAGAACCCTTTCTACGATGGGTCATCTCACAGCTCTGTAGCCACGCCAAACACATCCCACCCATGCTTCTAGACTTTTACGACAGGCCGCAATATCCAAGCTACGGCAACAGTCTTGAAATCCTCGCTCAGATTATTTGGAAATTCAAGAAAGATACGTGGCAATTGACGCCGTGGATGAGAGCAAGCCGTATACTGGAATGTTGAGCCTTCTCGTCACTCTCATGACGGAGCCTCGGTTTGCTAACCTTCGGCTTCTCATCTCAAGCCGTGAGTATCTGGATATCGAGCAAGCCCTGAAACCCTACGCCGTGTCCGTCTCTATGTCCAACGAAGCGGTGCAAGAGGACATTAGGCTCGTTGTCAGCGTGACGCTGAGATTTAACCCGAAATTTCAATCGTGGCCAGTCTCATTGTACAGGGAGACCGAAATCGCTTTGGCCAAGGGTGCAAAGGGGATGTAAGTCTCGAATCGAACCTCCACCTTTCCGATGGTTTGAAGACTTTCTTATCAAGACAGGTTTCGGTGGTCAATATGCCAGATCGATATCCTTGGCGGGCTCAAGTCACAGTCGGCAGCTCGAAGGGCGTTAGGAGAACTACCCGAAACGTTAGATGCCACGTACGAGAGAACCTTGAAGGCCATACCGGCTGAGCACCGCGAATTTGCCTAGGTAACCCTCAGTATCCTGGTGGCCCAGAGCGAGCTTGGTAGCAAAGAGGCCCAAATGTCACCGCGTGCTCTCCTCAGCATGATCTGCGAACCCTAAAGCTTGACCTGTCGACAGATCACTTCTACAATATATTCGACATCAGGGAAACCTGCGGCTGCCTTGTCACATTCACGCTTTACCTACCACTAATAGGAAGCTGTGTCGAGGGGCAGGAACGAGAAGTGGTCCTGCTCGCGCACTACACCGTTAAGGAGTTTCTATGTGCCGAACGCACAGCCTACAGTCTCGACACGATCATCCTGAAACTTGTACTCGAAGAAGATGCCGCAGTCGCCCACTGGGCCAAGACGGTACTTGACGTTGCGCTTGCGGCGCCGCCAACAGACAACCCAATGAGCAGCGATTCCCTCGATGACTACTGCCAGGGGGTTGCTCCCCTAATTGTAAAGACTTGGGATAAAGTCCTGCCGACTCTTGGGCTGAGAGGCGAATGCCTGCAACTACTCAATCCTACAGGTGCCCATCATTCACGCCGAGCGAACAAACGAACGTTATTTCTCGAGTGGGCGTCAACACCGGCGAATCCCACCTTTGGGGCTCTTGCCGGATGTTTCTACGGCGGCTATTGGGCACTAGCGAGGGAAGCCGCTCGTCTTGTCGACGCCAGAGAGATCTTGGGAACGACCTTGTGTTTGATCACCGCCACTGGCGTCTATCCATCGACCGATTACTTGAAATGGAGAGGAAGGAAATCAGAAGTGCTTCTCGAGGCGTCTTTGGTTCTATCCATCTTCCTCGAGAATATAGAGCGGGTAATTCAGAGGGAGCAGCTGGATATATTGGCTGAATGTGTCAGCCCTGACGCACTGCTCTTTGCTGTGATAGGCAAGCCCGAAAACAAAGACTTGGCTCGGGGGAACAAGCTGTCGCTACTGGAAAAGATGCTGGAACTCGGCGCGGACGTAAACTCCACGGCGTGCCAGATGACACCTTTACAGCTCGCGGCCCTGTTGTGGGACTTTGACAGTGCCACGTTCCTCATCTCCGCGGGGGCGGATGTCAACAAGGTCGGATCAGCGCAGGGCTTTCGGGTCGCGGGAACCAACATCGACTACGAAGGTCTGATCGACGATAGCCCCCTCAGGATTCTGAGAACGGCGCCATTCACGCTGCCTTGGGCATCGATCTGCGTGAGGAGAGTTGGGAGAGGGGCTGCGGCGAAATCGAGGATGGAGAGACTGCTGGTGGAAGCAGGGGCTAGGGATTTTCGACACTAGGCGCCTAGCTGCATGCCATGTCTCTGTCTTCACATGCAGGTCTCGAAATCCTCACTGGAATAAGACTTCCTCCCCCGCAGAAGGAAATAAGCAACCTAGGTAGGTAAGCTCCATCCATGTCAAAGCCAGAGAGCGAGTCACTTGGCGCGGAAGGGACTCGGCGTTGCATCGCAGCCCGGGTCTGAGTGCCAAGCCGGGACCGCAAATTCGGAGACCCCCCCGGCGCATGGTGACTTTTTCAGGACTTTTACAGTGCAACACGCCGGCTTCGCGACCATTGATTGTTCGAGCCACCCATTCGAACACACGATTCCCTCCCTCCGACCAGTGGCCAAGTTGTGAGTTCACTGACTCTTGACACACACTTTTGGGGCTTCTTTTCTTTCCTGTTTTGTGTGCGAAAATTCTTATCGCAGCGTTTTGAAACAGGGGTTCCGTCGGGAGCGGGTGGGCGGCCCCCCATTGGCCGAGCCATCACCGCCCCTTTGAAACAACACCCCACGGATGTTTCAAACGCTGCACCACGGATTGGCTGGCACCGCATTCTCGGCGCCCGAGAAGCAAATACGCTCCTGACGTCTGCGTGCAATGGCGGCCGCTAACAGGACCTGAAACCCGGTCCCCGAGCCCCCGGAGGCAATCGCTCCATGGCCGCGGAGAATACGGCCGACGTCAGATCGTGCCATGGGAATAAATTGGATGCAGGCCCCATCTGCTCGGCCTGCCCGGGAGGGCAGCATCTCCAGCCGGCACGCACCCGAGCACATTTTCGCCGTGGTCACTTTGTGCAAGCATGTTCGGGTTCCGACCCATGGAGACCATCGTCGAGTCGACAGCTTCAAATCCCAACTCGAACCCACAATCGCCCATCATGGCTCAGGACCGCGAGGGCGACCGCGAGCACTCTCTCGACGCTCTGCTGCAGTCGCTCGGGAGGCCGACCAAGGACTCGGACCTGTTCCCTCTGGACTTGCCCTTGCGGAGCAGCTCGACGTCCAAAATGCCGTCACGCAACCCCAGCCAGCGAGTGCGCGAGTGGATGAAGCGCTCCAACACCGTCCGGTAAATCATCTCTCACTCTATCTAAACACATGCTCAGCTACTAACACCGCACAGCACCGCAAAAGTCGCCGAAGCGGTATCCCCAACCAGGGGCCGCCACCGTATCAACATCGCCCACCTCGGTGGCGGCCGCGTCGGCTCTGAAGAGATCCAGCCCGCCATAACCGTCGGCCTCACCCCGCGCCTTGTCCGCCCCCAGCGAAGCCGCGCCGGATCCGACTCCGCCGAGAGCCGCATCACGCAGTGGATAGACCTGTACCCCGAAGCCTTCGAGAGCTTCAGCCCACCGCTGCAACAAGAGCACAACCGATCCGAAACCTCCAAACCACCACCACCAACACAAACCCAAATCCAGTCAACCCCGAATTACCCCCAAAAGCCAAAGCCAAAACCAAGCGTCGAATCCGAATTCCCCGAGC
>Ga0247770_1001317_pt1 | contig 20021 bp, 24 predicted proteins | sample UWRJL136409B6_FD_179943 | JGI IMG/M metagenome (GOLD analysis project Ga0247770, IMG submission 179943) | Plant litter microbial communities from Arlington Agricultural Research Station in Wisconsin, United States - UWRJ-L136-409B-6 | ecosystem: Environmental > Terrestrial > Plant litter >... | reverse complement strand
GCAGGATCCGTTTATCGGGAATGCCGTGGCAAATGACCTCGTTGACTGACGTGCAGACGGACTTGGGGAAGTGGTTGTAGTTCAGGGGTGACGGGTAGGACTGCCCAATTGTCAGCGCGCTGTTCTCAGCCCATCCAAGTGGAGAATTCTCTCACGTTCCGCTCGATGCAAGCCTTGTGCACGATCTCGTCGATCTCGTCTGTCGTAATTCCGGGTCTGAGGGCGGCAGCGGCGATGTCGAGAACCTCCCGAGCCAGCCGGCACACCTTCCGCATGCCATCTTGTTCCTTTGCGTCGAGTATATCAATCTTGTTTGAGCGTGAACGGGCGTAGTTCGGGATGCCGCTCTGTGCGTAGTCTGGATGCGGGATCGATTTGGGAACTTCGCGACGAGGAGAGAGCGGGTAGACGGGCCGAAGGGGGCCGGTGAAAGCGAAGCTCGGGAACGGGTTGAAGTAGTTTGTCTCTGGGTCAATGTAAGAAACTGCCTTCGGTGGGAAGATTCGTCGGAAAATACTTGATTCTTGCTTGTGCATATCTTTATGTGTGTTCTGAGAGAGAAGGGAGAGTCAGGCCACAGGTCGTAGAGAGGGGCGCCTTGTTGTTCCACGTACCCAGTTTTTCTTGAAGCACTCCTGAGAGCAGAAAAAGCTATCCTTGATGCCCAGGCTCAGGCACTTGGGACATTGCAAGGTGCCACTGTCATTGTCGCAATCGGCGCTCAGACACTTCCGCTTCGTGGGCGGCTCGGTGGTCATGGTGATCGCGGAGACTGATCGTTCGGGGCACGGTATACTCGAGCTAGACGGGAATATCCTCGTAGTTACACAATGTGTCGTAATAATATCCTTGCTGCAGACTCGGATCGAAGGTGGTTGCTGCTGGTGGTTTGCTCGACGATTTTTTGTCAAATGGATGTGAGGCAAAAGGCGCCGGCGGGACGTGGCGGGGCACTTGCGCCAAGGACAGGGGTCCTGTTTTTAGCTGCCGCACGGGCGGCCAAGCATGCTTACCTAACCCAGTCTGGCCTGTCCGTTCGTCGCGACAATTGCGTCCGACAATAGCCGGCGGACACTTGATGATCGGATCTAGGCCGCTGGTTTGCGCGACTGTCTCAGCACTTCGGCAAACCCCTCAACTTCAAGATGGGAGACACAGAGAAGGTTATCATTGTTGGCGCAGGGCCAGTGGGTTCTTTGGCTGCGCTGTATGCCGCAAGCAGAGGCCATGCTGTGGAGATTTACGAGCTTCGAAGTGGTCAGTCGAGTCCCGCAGGTCCCGCGTTTGCTTGCTCATCAGCACAACCCCCATTCGTCACTTGTGCCTCTCAATCTCCTTTCAGTTCTGGCCATCATCCCAACACCACTGTGCCGGCTCATATCCCCAGGCCTTGTAGTAACAATGTGCAGATCTCCGGGATCCCTCCACAACGCCGCTCAACTTCACAAGGTCCATTAACTTGGCCCTCTCGGAGCGCGGCATCAATGCCATGCGCCACGCCGGCCAGCCGAAGCTCATCGACCATGTCATGGGCGCAACCATCCCCATGCGCGGCCGCATGATCCATGGGCAACGACCAAACGGCGACCTCTATGAGGAGTCTCAGGACTACGATGTGCATGGTCGGGTAAACACCCCCACTCTCCTGGCCTTCTTGCTGGACGCGCGCTCACACCACAGGCCATCCTCGCCATCGACCGCGGCGGTCTGAACAAGAGACTGCTCGACATCCTTGAGGAAATGCCAAACGTCACGTTCTTCTTCAACCACAAGCTAGTAGGCGCCGACTTCCGGAAGAACAAGGCCTGGTTCGAGGTGCTCGGGAAGGGCGTGTCGGAGACGCAGCCTCGGGAGAAAGAGGTGAACTTTGACCTCATGATCGGTGCTGATGGCGCACACTCAGCCGTCAGGTACCATTTGATGAAGTACACTCGCATGAACTACCAGCAGGAGTACATCGACACGCTCTGGTGTGAGTTCCAGATCCAGCCGGAGGAGGCGACGCCTCGATCGACACCCAGTTCAAAGTTCAGGATATCCCCTAACCACCTCCACATCTGGCCCGGCCGCGACTTCATGTTCATCGCCATCCCCAGCGAGGTATGTCACGGCGGCGCTAGGAACCCGAAGTATCCAACTAACACGGGTCTAGGACGGCTCCTTCACCTGCACCCTCTTTGCCCCTGCCGCGTTCTTCGAGTACCTCGAGGCCGATCCCAAGGGCACGCAGATCCCCATCGCCTTCGACAAGCACTTCCCAGGCGTTACTTCCCTGATATCCCCCGAAGAGCTCATCACCTCGTTCCGAGAAAACCCACACCTCCCGCTCATCAGCATCAAGTGCCAGCCCTACCACCATTCGTCTTCGGCCGTCATCGTCGGCGATGCCGCTCACGCTATGGTCCCTTTCTACGGCCAGGGCATGAACGCCGGGCTGGAGGACGTCCGCATTCTGTTCGACATTCTCGACAAGCATTCCCGCGCTGCTGACTCTTCTCTGGCCGTTGAAGCTGGGGGCATCTCGCCTGCTGCCGCGCGTGCATCGCAGCGTGAGCTAGCACTGGCCGAGTACACCGCGGTGCGTGTACCAGACGCGCATGCCATCAACGATTTAGCGTTGCAGAACTACGTCGAGATGCGCGCATCGGTGTTGTCTCCTATGTACCGGCTGCGGAAGGCGCTCGAGGAGTGGCTGTCGGTGTACGTCCCCCGGTTGGGCTGGCAGACCAAGTATTCGCGAGTCTCCTTTGGGAATGAGCGGTACTCAGAGGTCGTGGCGAAGAGTGAGAGACAGGGCAGGGTTCTGGTGAGGGGTCTCATCGGTGGCGTCGGGCTGCTACTCATCGCGGGCGGCCTAGTGATGTACATGCGGTATAGACGGGCCATCGAGACTGGGTTCAGGAATTTCCTCAGCTCCGCTACCCTGTATATGGTGGAGAAATACCTGTAAATGTATGTTACATACCATGGGCCGTGGAGTTGGGTTCAGGGTGTTCGTTTTGGGTAGAGCATTGCATATTCACTCTTCACATCCCCTGCCTTCCAACCAACTTATCCTGCCACATCTCTACCCAGCGACTTGCCCGGGATTTGGCCCGCTTCCGGGATCGACGCCCCCACAAACACAACCAAGACAGCCGCGTACGCAGCCGTCGCAATCATGAGCTCCAGCGGTGGCTTGGTAGGAGAGAAGTAGGCCGTTGCAACCGCGAAGAACATGGTGCATACGCCAACAGTCAAAATACTGGCCAAAAGCCCCGGGACATACGCCATAACCACCACCGGAACCACGATGATCACACTGCCAAGGATCGTCAGCGCGTACCGCTCCTTGCGGTTCCGTTGCGAAGACGGATAATCCCACGGGCCCCCGGGCAGCGTCGGCGTCAGGCGGTCTTCGTCCGTGAGCATCTGCGCTTCCGGCTCCACGCCCTGTGCCTGGAGATACTCAAACAGCCCGTGCTCCATCTCCCGCTCAGACTTGAGATGGAACGGGTTGCTCTTCCAGTCACGATACGCCTGGTCGCGCATGCATTCCCGGTCCCGAACCGCCGTACCTGTCGGCATCAGATGTCAGCCCCTTCCCTTCCCTCCCCCTCCCAAGCAGCACACAAGGTAGGTAGGTAAGATAACAAACAGTAATCCCTCATCAAATCCGTCAAAACCTTCGAGTTGTCGTCGTCCATGGAGCCTTTGGTGAAGATTTTTGCGGACTCGTCGATCAGCCGCTTGCGTAGGTAGTGCATGTTCATGCGGTGCAGTGCGACTAGGTTGAAGCGCACGCCGCGCGAGTTGGCGTAGAAAGTGTGGCGCCGGCCGGTGTCGACAACGACTTTGGAGATGGGGTCGGTGGCGTGGATTGGGGTGGCGGCTTCCATGTCGGCTTTAGAGGGGGAGGATGGGGATGGGGTCGGCGCTAATAGAGGAGGGGAGGGGGAGGTCATTTTGGGTTAGTAGATGGGTGGGTGCTGTGGTGTTGTGGTGTTGTGGTGTTGTGGTGTTGTGGTGTTGTGTTGTGGTGTTGTGGTGGAAGGTTGATGTGACTGTGAGAGGGGTGGCGTAGGAGGGTGTTTATGAGAGAACGGGGGCTTGATTGCTGCCTTGAGGTGTTGTTCCCCTTGCGCCATTCCTGCTGACATCCTTGGTTGTGAGTGGCTGAGGGTGCATGATGTAACCTCATGCCTCGGACTTTCGAGGGGCTAATGATTTAGCGTTCGCATGTCTTTGGTCTTGCCACCATTTTTGTTTGTATCTTACTTCACACAAAAAAACGAAGGGTTACAGGGCGAGGTGAAAGAAACAAGCAACAAGATAAGTTTTCAAATTGAAAACTTGACACATAATTAAGACATATTTGGTAAGCTCCAACTTCGGTGTTCAGTTTTGAGCTGAACTCAACCTACCTTACCTTACTTTTCCATACATCACCTGATTACCTCTTTAGTCACCCCCCACAACATTTTCTGACCAAGTCCGGATTATTCGCATTGCCTAAGCCGAGGGTGAAGCGCAGCGAGCACCTCCCTGAGCCGAGGTGAGTTCAGCGAAGCGATCTTTGGCCCGGTTATAGTTACTATGATCTAAATTGGGGCGTATGTGAGTTGCGGACCCAGTTTTGGGTCACCAGTCCACCGCTAAGTACTACTGTTTTCCTTTGCCCATATAAGCAATCACCATTAACAGTCCTACTTAAACTACCGTTAGTTCTTAGAGCGTAACTCTAATGTACCTGAGCTAAATTTTAGTTCTCCAATAAACAACCTACTGGAGATATGACGTTTACTAATACAGGCTAACTGTGTTGTAGAAAGGGAGTATCGAAGAGAGCAGTAGATAGCGGTGTACGGTGGAAGTATAACGGTAAGCAAATGAAGAGGCCTAGGGACAGCGTAGCAGATTGACCGTCAGTTGCCCTAACGTTACTATTTCGCTCGGTAATGGGACAAGTACCACAGGAAACAGCTGCCTAAACAGGGGGCATAGGATCGCTTTAGTAGGACTTAGTTATGAATCTGATCGGATCTGGAGCTGGGAAACCGCCTGCTGGATATTTCCAAGATTGCGGCGCAGAACAATAAGATCTCTCTTTACAGTATTCTAGCGCTCCCGGTCGGCGTTGGCAAGACTCTACCTACTGTCGAGGAGTAAGTTACCCTTCGCTGAAACCGTCTTCAATATGTTAAACGTATAAGCTAACTTGGAAAGGCTCTCTAGCAAGATCAGAGAGCTACAGAAGAGCAATAGAATCACGCAGTTGCAACCCTATCAATTTCACTGAATCTAGTGTGCAGTGTTTCTGACAATTATTCGATCTTCCTCAACTTGCTATCAGCTACAAAATAATTGATGAACTAGGCGACTCAATTGAGCTTATCAATTCTTGCAGCGGTAGGATTTCTTAAGAGAATGTCTTTTGCACTATGCCATCCGTCTCACTTGCACTATGTGGGACCACATCCACCATATAAAACCCTAACCCTCTGTAAATCCATCTCATTGCATCAATCCCAACGCCCGTCATTTAGCGTAATTGATTCTTCCACCAAACCACAACGCCGCCATCGCTCTCCAACGCCAAAATTGACGGTTCCGTTGTCGAAAAGGTCAGTATAGCGATTGCGAATTTTTTCCCGGGCTAACCAGGCGTACAGATGGCCTCCAACAGCCCGGCACTCGATACCGTGAATGACAAGGAAGGGAACATTGAGAATTAGAGCATGGTGTCGGCCTTGTCTTTTGAGTCTCGGTTGTGACTGATATCCACAGACCGAGCGACTTCCAGTTTGACACTAGGCCTCCATCCGTTGTCAGACCATGCTGGGCACCTCCTTCCCTCTGAATGAGGGTCATGATGTAACCCGTCCTTCTCCACAAGCAGGTTGAGAAAGTACGAAGACAGCTCTTGCTTGATATTGCGAGATGCCCTGCTAATCAAAACCGCTGGAGAGCCCCCGGATTTTGGATTCCCTTCTCTTCTTCCTTCATCCAAATCCTAAAACTCGCCCGCCGTCCGCCAGCGCCGCCCCCAGCGATTTTTTTGGGAAATTTTGATTATGAAATCATTCTTTTCATCCGCTCTCCTCCCCCTCGTCCGGGCAGGGGCCGAAGCCTTTGCGGATTGCGTACTCGACAGCGCGAAAGGTTGGGTTCGGGGCGGCCGGTTCAAGCTGTCAGTAGGGTTCGTCCTGAAGACAGTGTAAGTGCCCCTTTCCATGCAGCATCTAGCCCTTGCAACACCTAGCGGTGTCAACCCGATTTGAATCCCTCGACCCATTGGCAGCTGGGCTTTTGCTAGCTCAGACTAACCAAGCCTTTTTTTCTACAGCTTGACCGCAATCGCCGTCCGGGCAGCTCAGCTGCTCACTAAACCCACCTTTCGCCTGTTGAACCGCTTTCTGCCGGCGACACCTTCGTCAGTTTTTGAGCTGACGCAAGGGAGGCCCTGAGCCCGGCGAGACTCTCGACAACCCCGGTACCGGCACTGCGGTCCAGCCGGGGGCCCATCTTCCGCTCTATCGGCCATCGTCTGGTCGGTGCAGCTCAACCTTATTCGAGCATCATGTCCATCCATGACACAACCACTGATTAACTCGCTGCACTATCTGGCGTCCAACACCGATCATCATGCCGCAGCATCATTTCGCACCCCTTGCCGTTCCCGATCAGGGCTTGAGAGCGGCATGTAGACGCAGCCTGGTGAGTCCAGCCGCAATCCGCCACAATCCTCATGTCTCAGTCACACTTCTAACACTTGCTCCTCTGGCAGCCCTTCTACATGTTGAGAAGGAAGATGTAACCGGCCCATCTTCCGCTCTATGGTCCCCGGCTGATGATTCCCATACACATCTCTCTCTCTCTCTCTCTCTCTCTCTCCCTCGGGAACATTGGCCCATCTTCCGCTCTATGGGTCTTCTGCATACGGCCTCTCTCATTCTGGAACAATCGGCCCATCTTCCGCTCTACGGGTCCTGGGAGACAACTTATCAACGTGACAGCTTGCTCTGTTCGCCCGTTCAATGTGGGTCATGGACTCCCTTTTCATTCTCAAAGGGAATTGGTTTCTTGGGACCTGCGTCACAGCATGTACGTGTGGAAGGTAGCGGAAATCATGTCAGCCACAGCTCCGCACATCTTGGGTCATGTGGTTATATACAGTGAGGTATTTTGGAAGAACATGTCAACAAACCAATCGCCTGTACATACCTTCCATAGAGTCATGCAATTGAATGAAGTTGCTCAGGGTCCGAAATTAGAGGTTTTCTCCGTGGACCGCCCATATCTCTCGCGCGACCCCCCCTCTCCACCCTGAGCCCACCTGTGACACCTGCAGACTATAATTTGTATGCAAAACTTGAAATTTCCAGGTCATCGCATCCAGCCAAATCTTGGAACTTCTACCACCGTCGCAGCATCATCGCCATGGCGGCTCGCCTCGACCACACTGTTGCAAATCGGTTGCAATTGCGGCAAGATTGATTGCCTTTGCAGAATGTCGATCCAAAAGGTTCACTACAGCCCGATCCACGGCTTCGGTGCAATCTGCGGCTTCGGTGCGTGGCCGCGGCCGGCGCGGTGCGGCGCCAGGGAAATGCGGGGTGCTCGGATAATTTTGGAACCCCACTGTACGTCATTGTGAGCGGACGAGCCACACCCGTTCAAATTTCCATTGGCGGAGGCATGTGGAAAAAGCGCCACGCCTGGCAGCGAACTTTGACACGCCTCTACTTTAGTAAACGCCATGTCTGATGCACCGAAAAGGGCTGGAGTGACTCATAGGCCTGCCTAGGTATTTATCCTGCCAATTCTAACTTCTGCACTTGCCCAATCAAATTTCCTCGTACCTAAACCCCAAAGGTCGACCAACTCCAATTTACCACCACATACCTGGCTACATAGGTACCTTCTGCATCAATACAACATGGACCAATTATACTGGGACACTTTTGGCCATGAAGACGATGTGTACGACGACGTGCTCTTCTACCAGGCCCTACAACTCATTCGACAGTGTCCCTGCCGCCGATTCCAAAACTCAGGCTCTGTATCGCACTGCGTTCGGTGCAAAGCCTTACACGCTCTGTTTGCCCGTCGACTCGAAATTGTCTCCTCTCAGGCATCCGCTAGGTCAGACCACCTAGCCGTTGAGGTAGCCCTGTCGGAGGAACTTGGGGACGGGGTCTTGGATGAGCGGTGGGACGAAAACGACTCTGAGTCGGACGACGAGAGAAGGCTGGAAGAGGTCCCGGACAGGCCGCGATGGCGAGATGCGAGCGCCGAACAGTCTGATTATTCATTCAACACGGCCGACACAAGCGACGCCGAAACTGAACAACTGGGAGCAGAATCCGATATTGGGAGCCCAGAATTCAACTTGCCTGCCTTGCAGCTCGTATGGGAAACTTTCATGTCACATCGGCAACAAATCCCACACAGGCCAAGAAACACCACCAATCTACGGCGAGCAGCTCAAATCACTTTTGGGCAGTCATATGGAAAAGGGACGGCCCATGCAGTAGGCCTGTTTGCCAACCGCGACGATCCGAGTATCTGGCTCAGACTCGGTTATTGGATTCGACGGCAAAAAGAGACATGGCTTCACACGAGCCGAATCGGGTATTTAAATATTGCGAGCAACCCCGTGACAGGGTCCTCCTGTATTTAGGCTCGGAACCTCTCCCATAGCAAGTAGAAGGCCAGACATGTTATTACCATCATACCAACCAATTGCTTTGAGCCCATTCACATCACAGACGTGTCCCTGTGAGCTGTGAGCTGTGCTCCTGATCTGATTCCTCAGAGCCCTCTGAGCCTCCGCTGCCTCTGGCGCCTCTGTTGCCTCAGAGGCCCTGCATGTGATGGCCCGGACCCTCCGAGCCCTCTGATGGGCCTGCACCTCCCAGCCTCTGAGAGGCTCGGAAGGTGCATCTTGCAGCCTATGGCTGCAGGATCGGCCTGGCTAGAGAGGTGCCGCAAGGCTCCCGCCTCTCCCCTCTCCTGTTCTCCCTCTACATGAGCCCCGTCTACGGTCTCCACCCAGGGGTTTGCAACTACATTAACGATGTCGGGATAGTCCTGTGCTCCCCCTCAGTCGCTGGGCTGTAGGCCCAACTGGCTACGGCCTACTCGGCCATATCGCGATGGGGCGCCGAGTCCGGCCTCTCCTTCCGCGTACAAGACTCCGAGTTGGTCGTGGTACGTTCTAGAGGCAAGCGCGGTGAGCGACTCTGGACCTCGCCGCCGGGTGTCCCGAAGGCGGCGCTCGAGGCATACTCGCTTGGGCTGATCTTCGACCAGAGGCTCGACTTCAAAGCCCACACCCGGCACGTCACCAAGCGTGCCGCGCGGCTGGCTACCTTCCTCGCCCGGGTCTGCAGGTGCTACTCCGGGATCCCGCCCGACAAGGCGGTCCAAGCGGTGCGCACCTGCGTTCTGCCCGCCCTCCTGTACGGCTCCAAGCGCCATTTGGGAGGAATCGTATATGTTGGAATCCTTCGGCCGCCCCTTGACGTATTCTGTGCTTAGCTCCTTTGGACAGGTGTCCTAAAATTGGGTCCGTAACTCACATCCTATTTTAGATTATGGTAGCTATAGCCGGGCCGAAGATCGCTTCCCCGAACTCACCTCGGCTCAGGGAGGTGCTCGCTGCGCCTCACCCTCGGCTCAGGCTCTGCGACTAATCCGGACTTGGTCAGAAAATTTTGTGGGGGGTGACTAAACAGGTACACAATGACACAACGTCCCAAAATACTTTTTGCGCAGCCCTCGAATGCTTAATTCGCGGCACGTCAGGGCACTGGTGTGAGGCTCTAAACGCGCAGGCTGTCTCAAAGGAGCTGCATTCCTTCGTGATGCGATTCCTGTCGATGACTCGGAACTAATACCATAGAGGAGGCGGAAACCGGCCGGGACGGCTGGGAGAAATGTGGAGAGTGGCGAGGACATGTTAAGAAGAAGAGATAGGAGTGCTGGGATGGGTTCAATGTTCTGACAGCGACCTCAGATGAAGGAAAGGGGCCGTTGCCGGCGTTTAATAAACATATATCTCCTTGAGAACTGGCTGGCGAGGCTCTGCGATAACGAGTGCCAGATGATCTACCGGTAGTGGCGTAGGATATTTCCGCCCTCTTATTATCGATGGCGTCGACGCCCTGCTTCTCGGCGTTAAGGCTGACCACCTTCCACCCAGGTTACCCATGTACATCGCGGGATATGTACGTTTTCGGAGAAACATCAGCCCTTGCCGCTCGCCAATCGGGCGATCCTGGAGTGTACTTTTGGAGGTAAGCACACTGCTGAGCCGCATCAACGACATACTGTACATACCTATCACATGTGAACTCAATGGTAAGGTAAGTAATTCTCCTCAAAAGACGTGGCCATCATCGAAGGGCTTACTCAACCAACCCTAGCATCGGTGCCACCCGCGGTCTCCGCAATGTCGCCGACTGAACAGCTGATATGCTGAAGCAAATTGGGCTCGAATCCATGATGCAGATGTATTAAAGTCTATACATGTACCTGCCAACACGCACCTAGTACCTATTATATGCAGCCATCCCCTCTTTTTGAATACAGATTTTCCCCCGGGCACCTTCAGCCATGATCCCTTATGCCATGATGGCAACCACTATGCCGCAGAGGAGCAGGGCAGACACTGGCACCAACGTCTTGAAAGAGTCTGAACCGGCTAGTGTTCCGGTAGGCTTGCCGGTTGATCCTGCACTTGTACCCTGACCGCTGGAACCACCACTGCCACCGGAGCCCCCGGAGCTGCCGCCGGAACCACCAGAGCTACCACCACCACCAGAGCTGCCACCCGAACCTCCACCGGAACTACCACCGGAACTGCCACCCGAACCTCCACTGGAACCTCCACTGGAACCATCACCGGAGCTACCCCCACTACCACCCGATCCTCCATCCGAACCGCCACCACCACCACCGCCCGTCACAGGCGTCGCCACCGGCGGCGGCACCGTCACAATCCCGCCCGTCTTCGTCTCCCTCGGCGCGTCCTGCTCGCCCTCAAAAACAGTCTGCTCCGCGCCCAGCGCCAACCACCCTTCATCAAACTTGGGGTTCGCCGTTGCGGCAATGCTCGAGTGCGCGTTGGAGCACGACTTGACGACCGAGTGCGGTACGGCCGTCGGGTTGGGCAGGGCGTCGACGAGGGTGTTCATGTCGGCGTAGCCGGACAGGGCGAGGGTATAGCCCCAGCCGAGGACGTCGTTGGCGAGCTTGAGGTCTGGTTGGGTGCCGCCGGGCTGGGGGTTGCCGAGGATGGGGATGGAGGTTGGTTCGGCGAGGGTGATGCAGTCGGTGGAGGTTTTGTTGGCTACGGCGAAGGTACCAGTTACGGCATAGGCGTCGTTCCAGTCGTAGTAGAGGGAGGGGAAGGTGCTGTGGGGTGTGTTAGTGGGTTGGTTGGTTGGTTGGTTGGTTTGGTGGGTGGGGGAAGGGAGGGGGGCTTACACGGAGGTTGTCTTCCATTCGTCGACCTCGAAGTAGGAGACTTTCTGGATTCGTCGTCCGGACGAGTCCGTTACGGGGGCGGTGAATCCTGCGGGGACCTTGGCCCAGACGGTGCTGGTCTTTGTTGTGGAGAGGACGGTGTTGATGACGGTGACGACCGTGTAGGCCGTGAAGGTGTTTGTTTTGGAGGCGTCGATGGGTGCCCAGGTGTACTTCTTTGCGTTCACATCGGCCGTGCAGGCGTTGGCTGGGCATACGGCGTCGGCTCGCAGCGCCAGCTTGTCTGTGAAAATGTCCCCGGCGGAAGTCGTGCTTCCCGTCTCGGCTAGGGCGAGGACCAGAGCACTGATGCTCGCGAGCGAGCTGGGGGACCGCATTTTCCCTGTTGAACGAGTGTGTGGCTTCTGAGGGAGAGCGAGTCTGTTCGGGAAGCGAACGTGTGATGTTTTACTGAAAAGATCAAGAGGGGACCTTGTTGGCTGGCGGATATTTGCGGGAACGCTCTTGGGCGTGTGTCCTGCTCTGCCAAGAGTCCATCGTGCGCTTGTTGACCCCTGAAAGCCGCTATGCAGTGGCGGCGCCGCCGCTGTGACATGACGTTACACGTTTGTGAAAATATTGGATCAAGATCTGCCGAATTGCAGGAGCATCCGATCCGGCATGAGAAAGGATGGACAAAAATAAAACTTTCTCTTAACACCCTGCCGGCAGTTTTCAGCGGGTGCAAGTTAGCCGAGAAACAAGCTCAAGGAGCATTGGGGGTCTTTCTGGGCCTGGGCTTCAGCTGATCCTCTGCCAAGTCAATGGTCGGTTTCTTGGTGTTGTGCGGCTGGAGGCGCTTGTTGCCGCTTAACAGGCCAAGCCGAAATCGCCGCCGGGAGCAGTTAGTGTCTCAAATCTCTATTTTGCTGCCCCTGTCCCCATTGGATGCATGGTGGCTTGGCCCTGCACGCGCCAGACAGAGGAGATTAGCTTGACCAGAGGCATGGAACATGACTGCCGACTTGCACTAGGCGTCGCCTCCTTCGCGCTGGAGGCTACTTGTAGTTAGGAAGCCGCCCGAAAGTATGGATGCTGCGAGTACTTTGACGGGAGGCGTCCGCCATCGAAACGTTCGACATGTTGCCCAGTGCCCGCTATTCCAACCATCACGACGACGACAAGATGCTGCGGCCGCCCCACGAGATGGCCATGGGCCCAAGCCATGTACGAAGCGAGCATAAATCGGGACGCGGGATGGCGGCTTTGGGTCAACAGCTGGTCGGATGCTGTCTCGCAACCGCGCTGTTGGTGGGTATCGTCGTGGTCGTCCTGTTGACGGAGCAAGCTGAGCACGTCTCGGGCGAGAAGGGCGAACTGCCCAGCTACCTCACTCTTGATGTCAGCACAACCATCACGATAGTGAGAGCCATGCAGGGCGTCCTCGCCGCGATGGCGACGGTGACGGTGTCGCAAAGCTTCTCATACCTCCAATGGGGATTTCTCCGCAGCTCGCGCGGTGGCGCGCCCTACGTCAGACAGCTCGCTCTCTCACCCACAACATCAATTGCCGGCACACTCTCACTGGTTTTCCATCAGGCGTCGGGATGGAGCCCTCGGTTCTGGGGGCTTCTTAGGCTCACGCTGATGCTTTTGGTCGGTTTGGGTGGTGTGCTCCTGTTCTGTAAGCCACTGATCCGCTCTTCTCTCCTGGGCATGGTCATCCTCTGATCTCGGACTAACCTTGACCGTCTAGTTCGAACATCACTGATTGTGGTCTTCGACACAACGCACTCGTACGCCGTAACGGCCGGAGTGGGCCCATTCAATGCCTCCTTAGTCGCCCCCTTTTTCGAGGACCTTCGTGATCTTGCGCCCGGTTACCAGTTCAACACTCTGCCGTATTCTTATTACGGACTGGTAAATGACCTGATCACAAACCCCTTTTACACTACCACTGCGGAGCCCGTCCAGTGCCAGGCCGCCAAGGAGGATGGGGCCGATGACTGTGCTGCGTACCTGATGTCGGGTGGTGTGATGATGACAACCCCCTGGATCCCAACTGGCTTCCCGGACCATCCTCAGATTCTGGTTGAGAACGTCCCAGCAGTTCACGTCGAGTTCTCACCCCTCCCAACAGAAAAAAGCTTCGATGATGCATCGTGCCGCCTCTTCGGATCGAACACGACAAGGATCGGCGTGAAGTTCTGCCTCTCGCAGTCAGCACCAACAAAGCTCGACGCAGGGATGTTCATCTGCTCAGGAGGCATCGTCAACGGGCAGTGCAAGACCACCGACCCAGCACCAAACATAACCACCAGCTTTTCCTTCTACCGGCGCTTCGGTACCATTGTGGGCGCCAAGTCGAACTACACCATCATCTCAGCGTCTAACCTCACGGAGCCATTGCCCGTCTCTTTCACCTCTTCCGACCTCGAAGCCTACAACACCGTTCTGGATTGGCTCCTCGACTACTCCAAGGCCGACATTCCCGCCCCCTCCGCCATCATCGAGACCTTCTGGTCGTCCAAGAACCAGCTGCAGCACGAGTACACCCGCGCAATCATGCAGCGAGGCTTCCGGAGCATCCTGACATTCCCCCTCTGGCTCTTCAACGCTAACAACGTTGGCAACTCGGAAATCACGGAGCGCGTCATCTCTCCAAATCTGCCCCCAGCGCACTACACGACCGCGTCCCTGGTCCAGCCGTACACCAAGATCAAGTTCCACCCAGCCCTGGTGGCCACCTTCGTTGCGTGTCTTGGCATCGCTATCATCTTTGGCTGGCTGGTGTTGGTATGGGCGTTCTCGGTGCGGCGCTCGCTGCCGGAGATTTCGTCGTTCCCGATGTTTGATTCGGAGTTCAAGTCCGAGGCGCGGGGCCAGAGCGTCCCTGATGCGAGGAATGTGTGGGGGTATCGGGATAAGGAGATCTTGGATGCGATGAGCGGTGCTAAGGTCGAAAGGAGGGTGATATAGGTTGATAGTTTCTTGTGTAGTTACTCATAATGGTATGTGGAGCCTGAATCGGAATTCAAAGTAAAATCATTGCCAGCTTGAAGTACCGTCGACCGCGTCGCTGATGAATAGATGTCACTTGGGCATCGACAAAGAGTCTCAGATCGCATTAGTGCTTGTATGCTGCCATGATGATTCATACCTACCTATTACTAGCGAGTCGTAAACGGGGTTCCGCCCTTCGACCCGCGTATGCGAGAGGACTGTCTCGGGCAGTCGCCGGCAGTGGGGACTTCGTGGCAGTTGAGACACGGGTGTCCACCTTTCTCATAGTAACAGAGAAAGTTAAATGAGACATTGAGAAACAGTGCTGAGAAACGAAGGATTTCAATAACCGCCAAGAGAAGAAATGACCTGCTCAGAGCCTGGGTGAGGTTCCCCACCTCGACCAGTGCCAAAGATACTTCGTACTAGTGCTAGGAGGCAGGTGCGTTCTGTGTGCCTTCCTAAGATTGCATCCGATCTACGTACAGCTGAAAGGCTCGGGCCAAAAGAAAGGGCCTCTTATGTCAGTGCGGAAATGCGTTCTTGGAATCCTCGCACGATCCTGTCCTGGAGCAGTAAGGCCTGGGATTATCGCATCACAGGCCTTCTTAATATGCAGGGAGACCTTTTCAGTATTCATGAAGTGTTCACAGAATGGGAGATGGTGTATGATAACGAAAGCTACGGCCGGCCTTTACAGTAGGAAGGCAATTTTTTGCAGTGACTGATATTATGAAATTGAGTATATTATCGACCTATTCCAAAACCCTTGTGTCCAAGTCCCCAAAAACAACAACGCAACCATCGGATCAAGCCCCCAACTTATACAGGCAGCACGCATGCGTTGCAAACCTCCTGTACAGCGGCAAGAACGGCAGGAGTGCCCGCGGCACCACACCCACCAATGACGCAAGCACCGGCGGCCGAGCGGATGGCCGCAAAGTTCTCACACATGCAGGCGTAGTCATTGGCTTCGCACAGGGTCGTGGAGGCATCGAAGATGCATTGACTCTATTTTGTCCGCCGTGGTTAGAAGGTGGGACAAGGTGAGGTTGTGTTTTGAACAGGGACTTACGCCGCAGGACGGGATGGCGTCAATCTGGGGGCAGGTCGCATCGGTTTGGCGGCGGATGGTGCCGGCTGAGGCCATGGTGGCAATAGCTGCGAGAATGAGGGTAGAGAACTGCATTGTGGCGAGTTTGGATGGCTCAGGCGGATGATATGTGATGTGTTGTGGCGGTGGTGCGGTGTTGAGGAGTTGGGACTGAGATTGGATGAGTGTGTTGATGTGAGCTGTTGGATGATTCCAGACTTCGGAAGGGAGCCAACTTAATACTTATTTATGTTTTCCCAGTCTCACTTCAGTCATAAGTAACTCTTTGCTGTGGACCTTACCTGCTCAGTCTGGCTGACGTTTTGCGATTTGCATGTGGCCAATGTTATTGCACGCACGTGTATCAGTGTTAGTTAGCAACGTGAATTTGCGGTAAATTCTTCTTCCCAGTCCTTCATTCCACTAGCACAGAAGAACCTGGAGATCGGCAGTCTTAGTGCCCGCTTCCCTGGACTGCCGGGCGCACATGCATCCGCAACCCCTCCAGATCTCACCATCATGCTTCTGAGCGGATGGTCCCAATGCAGCTTGATGAGGCTTACCCCGGATTTGCATTGTGCTAGCACATCACGAGAGATGCATTCTGTGGGGAGGGCCGGGGTCGCGTCATCTTAATCTGCACAGACACGCAATTTGTCTGGGGAGGGTCACATTCGGATTGCGTCGCAATGAACAACACCTGAATCTTGGGCCAACTAGCAGCCGAGGAATGCGACTCTATAACACTTGCACATGGAACTCTAGGACTGGCAGCATGTTCGCAAGGATGAAGTCCCCATGTGAAGACTTGACAAATACATTTGGCCTCAGAATGGCAACATCATGTGAAAATATCACAACATTTCCCTCTGCGAGGAAGCGGTCGACGTTTTATCTGAAACTTGGAAGTGGCAAGGGGTGAGATTGGATGTTTGGGAAACTCCGAAAGGAATACCAGCAGGACCTGGAGACTTGAATCACCCGCCAGGTTATATCCCTCTCTCAGCTGTGAGCGACGTGCCCTTCTTTTTACATGTACCTAGAAACCTTTTGGTGCTCGGCCCGAGGGCAGCTCCCGCAGCCCTTGCAAGTGGACGCCAGAGCGGTGGGGATTGCACCCTTCGCCACGACAGCACTCCTGTCCAGAGAATCGACCAATTGTTCCTGTCAATTCAGCTTCAAACCCCGGAAGAGGCGGCATTCCATGATCATCGGATGCACACCCGATGCACTAGTGGCCTTGGGGAGCGATGTGGCGTCAAGTGCTGAGCTGAGAGGGCCTAGACCACAGCCCGCTAGGCCACACGCAGCAGTCCAGACAAAAACTTCAACCCCGAACGCTGTCACTGATGAAGATTCAGCAGGCCATCAACAATGCGATACTCCTCAAACCACAACCGAACAACCTCGCCCCTAACTCACCGGCATTTACCTCCCTCATCAGGGTTCTCTGTTTGAGACCCTCGAGACTGCCAGATGACGGGTCTACACCACGCGTTGGATTTCCCGGCATGGAATTCCGCGAGGTAATGATCAGGGTACGTATTTGTCCTGAAAACCCCCTTTCACCCTCATGAACCCTGGTAGGCAGGCTATCGAGCTTGGGGGGCAGGGGAGTCACCTCAGCTCGCCACCGGGCCTCAGATTATTCCGGCGAACGAGAATGAATGAGCGGCTTCTCCTATCACTGACAGGGTTAGAGCGCCAATAGCACGGGAACCAGCTAGCCACCACCAACAGCCACCCTGAAGTGTGCTTGGGCCGCTCATCTCAGCAATAACAATAGCGTACGTTTGTACAGAAGTATTTGCCCACGCCGCTGCGAGGCGCTCATCGACTGGAGCTGAGAGAGGCCTAGAACGCTAGCCGTCATCATCACCGGAGCTTCTTTTCCCGAGCAAACTGATACCAAGCAACTTGGTATAAGGAGGACCTGACCCGCTCCCCGAGTCCACAGACATGCATCCTCTATCTCGTTAACAAGATCCCCGGTGTCGACAATGTTCCGGTCCGTCGGCCTTGCGACCCTCTTGGGGGCAGCCAGTGGGGCAACCAACATTATTTCATCGAGCGGTGGTGGCCAACTCATGCTCGGCACTCCCGGGAGCATCGCGCCTAAGGGTCTGTACACGCTCAATCATGGCTCGTTCGGCAGCGCAATCGAATTCGGCACCGACTTTCCTATCAGAAGCCTCGGGATGAACGACATCAAGCCTGTGCGCAACCCCCTCGACGACCACGACATGGTGTGCTGCCCCCCAGGAACCGTCTACAACGGCGAATACTGTGTCTTCCTCGCCTCCCAGATCTGCCCCAAGGGCTTCTCTCTCGACACTGCTACCAAGAGCGTCTGCATCAGCACGACCCCTCCCTGCCCTGAGGACCTACTTCTCGAGGACGGCCTCTGTGTCTCCCCCAAGCCGCCCAAGTGCGTGGACCTCAATGCTGTCTTCAACACGGAGACGTTTATGTGCGAGTCCACCACCGATCCCGCGTGCGACTCACCACTTGAGGTCAAGGGCCGCGAATGCATCTCCCCCTATCCGCCTTTCTGCGGTCCCGGATTCGTGCTCGGGCGCGGAAAGTGCATATCAACCACCAAGCCAGCTTGCAGCGGCAAGTTGGTAGTCGACAAGAGCAGCACGGGCAAGCTAATCTGCGCCTCGACGGAACTTCCCAAATGCCCCGATGATGCCGAGCCGATCGACGGAATGTGTCGCGTTATCTCGCCGCCAAGTTGCCCAGAAGACTTTAAAGCGGTGGACGGAAGTTGCATCTACACAAAGACCCCTTGCCCCGCGGACTCCACCTTCACGTCGTTCGCCGACCACCGGTCGCCAGTCTGCCGCACAGAGAAGTCTCCCATCTGCCAGCTTGGCGAGTTTCGGAATGGACAGTGCGTGTCCAAGGAACCGCCTTGCCCCGCAGATTATACTTTTGACGAGGCCACCGGAAGCTGCACTCGATCAACGCCCTCTTGTGCTGCAGGCAAGAAATCGGTCATCGTTCCCTCGCAGGGGTATGCGGATACGGATGTCCGCGCCGTCTGCTGCCCTGACGTCGCCGGTGTGACCCTGACCGCCGAGGGACAGTGCATTGTCCCTTCTACGACCGACGACTGCCCAGTGGGTATGGATCCAGACCCAAACAACCAGAGATGTATCCACACACCAACAGATGCCGACTGCGGGAAGGGCAAGTTCGATGCCATCTCGGGTCTTTGCGTCACCGACCCAACTTGCACCATTGGCGTGCCAGTCAAGGGGGTGTGTGTTGTCAGCGAGCCCATATGCCCAACACCTGGCGCCAAGTTCAACAAGGACACAGGTTTCTGCCACATGATAGAGCTGCCCAAGTGCCCCTCCGGGTCAATCATGGTCGGCTCCCAGTGCATCTCCGGGGAGGGCTCGAAGTGCCGGAAGGGAACCAAGCACTCGATTGACCTCAAGCACTGCGTCTACGATAAGCCGCCCAAGTGCCCTCCAAACTCCGATTATGACCCGGCCGTGCATCTCTGTGTCCACCCCAACAAGCCTGAGTGTGCTCCCGGCACTGGCCACCTCGATGGCGATGACTGCGTATCCCCATCTCTTCCGGCCTGTCCCGGCGCCGACAGCAAGTTCGACCCAGAGTCGAGCAGCTGCGTCAGCACGAAGCCGGCCAAATGCGAACCCGGCTTCAAGATCCCCGTGGGTGGCGACAAGTGCATCTCGGACAAGACCCCCGTCTGCGAAGGTTCGGGCTTTAAACTTGTCGACAACAAGTGCATCTCAGACAAAGCCCCTGAATGTCCACCCGACTCGACCTGGGTTCAATGCAAGAAGGCCTGCATCAGCAACAAAGGGCCTTGCCCCGAAGGCACCCCCGACGAAAACGGCAACTGCGTCACGCCCGAGCCCCCAAAATGCAAAGACCCCAATACCTACTTCGTGCCGGGGGTTGGTTGTAGATCCGACGAGAAGCCCAAGTGCCCTATTCCGCAGACCACGCTCAACGAAGCGACAGGCGAGTGCGAATCCGAAAAAGGCCCCGAGTGCGGCCCCGGCCTCGAGTTGCGAGGGGATGAATGCTTTTCGCCGAAGCCGCCGCACTGTCTTCCGGGGACGACGCTCAAGGATGGCAAGTGCGTGACGCCCAAGCCGCCTGTTTGTGAGAGCGATCAGCTCACTTTCAACCCGGCGCTGAATATGTGTGTGGGTAGGCCGCCAAAGTGTCCTGATGGGACAACTCTCGATCAGGATAAGGCCAAGTGTATCACGGCGAGCTCACGGACGTGCTTTGTAATGCTGTCTTGCCCGGATGTGGAGGATGACCTTTCTCCGCCGGCTATTGACCCCGGATATCCGGTCGTCGACGAGCCGCCCATTGATGATCCGCTTAGCTACGGAAGTGACAGAGGTTCTGGTGGCGGGTACGTTGATGGCAACGGCGACAATTACGGTGGCGGTGGAGATTATGGAGGTGACGCGAGATA
>Ga0247770_1001315_pt1 | contig 20057 bp, 22 predicted proteins | sample UWRJL136409B6_FD_179943 | JGI IMG/M metagenome (GOLD analysis project Ga0247770, IMG submission 179943) | Plant litter microbial communities from Arlington Agricultural Research Station in Wisconsin, United States - UWRJ-L136-409B-6 | ecosystem: Environmental > Terrestrial > Plant litter >... | reverse complement strand
AGATGAAGAGAGCACTGCTTGATAGGACGCAACCCCGCTCAGAGATACCAAAGACTGCGCAGTGCAGAGTGGGCTTCATAAGCTTCATCGTCGTGAGACGCCATAAACCTCGACCTTTCCACTCAACTTTAACGACCGTGATAGTGAGAAACCGGGCATCATGTCTTCTCGAGGCCCTGTTCCAATATACGGAAACGAAAATTTGCCATGGTCGTTCCACCTCCCGTCGGCGGAGCCGATAACCTCACCCACATCCCGCAAGCGGCCCCGCGGGGATGAATCGCCCAGATCCGACAGCGGCAGTACAATTGATGGCAGAAGCAGAAGGCTTTCACTCACCTCAGAGTTTCGCGGCGTCCCCGACACATACACAGCGAGAGAACGTGTCGCGAGTATGGGAAAATACTCCGTCACCATCCAAGACCCATCGGTCACGGCCGAAGCAGAGTTTGAACGTGACGACGATGGCGACAATGACGACGACAACGATACCGGTGGTTCGCCACAGACGCTACTGCCCCCTTTTAGGGACGCCTTCAACTGTATCAACCAGGAACTCCGCAATCTCGACAGCTTCTTCCTCTATCGCCTCAGGAGTGACGCGAGGCGGCACGTCGACGATATCAATGAGCATCTCAACATCATGGAGGATTCGCATCGCAAGCTGTATTCCAATTTCCGCAACCAGGAAGATCAGAAGAAAAAGCTCCGGGATAGGCTCACCCAGCTAAAGGATCAGACCGAGGCTGCGATCCAGGAGAGGGACCAAGCGTATCGTGAGATCGAAGAGCTTAAAAAGACCACAGCCAGGCTCAAAACTTCGATCAAGGATTTCGAGAGAGATAAGATGGTGCTGGACTCGGATTCGCCACCTCAGAGTTTGTCGCTGTCGGTCCCGCCGGCCCATGCGACGTCGGTGGTGGGTGACGCAGGGGACCATCACACGCATCACAAGTACGACCAGCTTGGATTCGGCATTACGAGCTTCCTCAGCAGCCTCCTCAAAATCGAACTCGCTCACGACCAGCAGTCAGATGGAAGGCGCCTCAACTCTGTCGTTACGGAGTACATGTTCAACTTAGGGTCCTTCGCTGACAGAGCCGATGTGGCCGTCTCTTCCGTCGAGGGTTTCTGGAAACTTCGCCTGCCGTGGACGTCGAAGAACAACGCTAAAATGAACATACGGCCAAGCATCGAGGAGCGGTTTGCTCAACTCTGTTTGTTGATACCACGCCTGAAGTACAAGAGCCAGGGTAGAATATGGTGCACCACAGTCGTACTCATAAACGCGCTCATGAGTGCTGACCACGCGTCTGCGCCGCACGCTGGCATGGCATTTCTCGCGGCCATGTCGTCGACCAACCCAGTCGCGGAAGTTCAAAATCTAGACATTCAGAACGTCGCACTCGCCATCGCCTTATGCGAGCTGTGCCGGTTCCTTCAGGACACCTTCACAGAGCTCCCACAGGCAACATGGGATATCAGCAATATCCTCGGGTCTAAAGCACAAGGCTCCGTGTCGGCAACCCCCCTTGGCAGACTCAGCGCGTGTCTTGCTAATCTGCACGGATCCAACACTTCAGCTCTGCGAAGGCAGCTCGCCATGGCATGCGGCGATAAGTTCTGCTTCACTTCCCTGGACACGCAATCGGGCAACAAACTGGAACGTGGACTCTTGTCATGCGACGATAAGAAAACCTTCCTGCTGCTTGAATTTGAGAAGAGCTCATTCCGTTTTGTGGACAGAAACTTTGCCTACGCTCTCCAACCCGAGGATCAGAATAAACATTTAGTGATTAAGCGGCCTAACGGGGAGGTTTTGCTTGATATCGGTAACGCAGCGCAGGATGTGAGGGTCTTCTGGGTCAAATACGTGGAGCGCCCTTGATTTCATAGAAAGGGAGCAGTTGAGAGTCTAGAATGAATTAGGACTTTGGAAGTAATTTGTGGGTGGGGAGGATTTGTAATGGTCGGGCGCGCGGATCACCCTTTCATTCTTTTCCAGGGACATGCGGTGAAAATATCCTAAGGATGTCTACGTCTGCACAGGTTTAGAGTTATACATGCGATTTTTTTGCCCCTGAGCACCTAAGCTCCCTGAACACAAGCAATTGCACGCAATCTACGCAGTAAAACAGCGTTTTCAGGCTTAAGCTGTATTGTAACAACAGGTTAATTACTTTATCTATTTATACAAGGCTTATTGCTGTCAGCACCATGCTTTATTGCGCTAGCTAGTTACTTTCTTATCGCCAGCGCTAGCCTCCCTTATCTTCTTATTAACGTAGAGCTGCTTATAATATAAATTAAGAAAACAGTTAAATTACTGTTATTTAACTGCAATAAAGAACTGTTAAATTACATGTAATTATAAGGCCTTATAAGCCCTTTAGGCTTCCAGTTTAGAGGTTTATAAGCAGTATAAGGATTACTACTTTAATGTGTATCCTCTAGTGTAATTCAAGCAACCTTATTACAAGCTATAAGCTTATAAGGCCCTATAAGCCTGCTAGGCCTATAAACTATAGCCTTTATAGGCTATATTGGTTACGCCTGCCCTAAATAGATAAAGAAGATGGATAGCTAAAGGGATAAAACGGCTGCCTAGTTCAGTCGGAAAGTTATGCCTTTTTAAATAAAGACAGTTAACTATAAGAATTATAGATTAATGTATTAAAATAATTGCTTAAAGACGCTGACGTAGCTACAGTACAGGTTAAATTAAGTTATATTAATCGTGCTGAAGTCTTTTTCTAAGCGAAATAGATCTTACAGGTAACTTGAACCTATTTTTAAAGTGAATTATTTTCGAAAAATAGGTTTAAAACCTCCAGTTAGCCGCTGTGGGTAGGGTAAAGGGAAACTGCTACAAAAATTGCCAGACAGTGAAGAAATAGAAAGTATAAGTAAGCATAAACGGTTAGCCGCCTTCTTAGCGATACGGAGGCAAATTAATGCTAAATATAAAGATGAGTGGCAAAGAAATGGAAGATTTTCAGAAAATAATCGGTCGGCGCGAATGGCGCAAGCGAGGGTGGGGTGTGGGTTTGAAATTGTTTAATCGCATATCTTTAAGGCGGCCGAAACCGGCAGAGAATTTGCAGAGAAATGACATTACATTTCAGCAATCTCACCGCACCGTCCTTGCAATGTTCAAGCGAAGTCTTGGCATCGTTACATCGCTACCACACACACTATGGGTCTATTTCGCCATAAGAAGGCCCCTACGCGGGAGGTTACCGGGAGCTCAGAGTCAACACCGCCAGAGCAGTCTTCAGGAAACAGACTCAAATCATTTCTGTACGTGATTGCCTGAACTCCTTGGCCGGCGTGTGAGAGGGCTCCACACTGGTAAAGACATGGAAACGGAACGCTCAAACTTTTTGCTTTTGCTTTCTCGAAAACAGCAGGGAAAATATCGCCAGCGGCGTGTCGGCCGGAAAAGATGGCCTCGTCAAGGGCAAGATGAAGGTCCAAAAATCACTCGGTCTAGGCCACCGGCCCAACGTGATCCCGGCGGGATTGTCGCCCAGCATTCGGGACGAGCCCCGCACCGTCTACATCGGCTGGCACCCCGTCGCCGGCTCCATGGGCAAATGGTTCGCCGAGACCGGGCTGGGCAAGCTGGTCACCGACAAGATTCACAAATACCCCGATCCGACGCAGCACTGGGCCGTGTTGGTCGGCGACTACGGCCACGAGCTGTGGATGGTGCGTTCAGCTGAGGGATTTATTTGCGAGCAACATTGCGACACGCGCGCTGACATAACCGGGACACTTCCCGAGAACTTGCCTAGGACGAAGAGCTAAACATCATCTACGTCAACGAGGTCGTCGAGCGGGCCGAGTGGCAGACGTTTGAAGTCGGCACGACGCGATTCAACGACGAGGCCATCAGGCAGAGCAGCGAAATGGCCATATTCAACCTGCGCACCGAGCGGCCCGCCTACAACCTCATCAGCAACAACTGCCAGACCTTTGCGCTCGCTCTTCTCGCTGCCATCCAGGTCGGGTCGAGCCGCGAATTCGCCACCAGCTATGAAGTCTATCGCAAGGCCATCGGCCCGGGCAGCGTGGCCGGTCTCTTCGCCCCTGACGCAGACGCACAGGCTACGCTAGCTAACGGGGAGGCCGGCGTGCAGGCTGCTGCGGAGGTTGACGCCGAAGCCGAAACCAAAGCGGATGCTGAAGCTGGTGTGCAGGCTGTGGTTGGGGAAGAAGTGGCGGGCAAGCCTGTTCCAGCCCAGAAGCAGCGCCGGACTATTGTCGAATTTGCGAAGCAGTTGATGGATGAGCACACGACCGAGCTCGACAATCACCATTGCGTTCATTAGCGTGGGACACACTGTACTTTGGGCGCTTTTCCTAGATCGAGGTTATGTGTGCAGTCCTCGGGTTTAATTATGGTCATAATTTGAGATTTCTTCATATGATTAGCAGCAGAGAAATGAATGTTTTACGCAGTGGTCTCTACTTCTGTCTTGTCTTCTACCAATTGTATACATCCCAACCACCCATTCCCTCCCCAAACTACCCCGCAGCCTTCATAGCACTTAGTGGGGCTGCCACGCTGCTACAGTGGGGTGACAAAGTCTCGCCCAAACCCTGTAATGCCGACGCGTACTTTTCGTGTCCCGCGTTTTCCACCCACACCACCCAAACTTCAATTATGCAGGACGGCACGAATACAACGATGCATACTCCCAATACCGAGTATTCGCCTCATTTGAGGGCCAAGATTGCAATGGGCTTCGAATTAGGCCTCCAACGGCCTGCGTTGAAGCACAAAATCGGCGTTAATCCAGCAAACGTTTTGGGGCTCATTGCGCGATACAAGATCCAAAAGTCAGGAAAATCTCGCCCACGTTCTGGCAGGCCATGCTACCTTAAAAAACACGATCTGCAGAAGGTATTCGCTTTAATTAATAAAGATCTATTTATTTCTAATAACTGCCTACGTGTAGAAGCAAGTTTAACTTATTATATACGTACTTTAATAAGAGAGCTAGTCTAACGTAAGATCTAATATATATACGTGTTTTAGAAGTTAAAATTAAGTGATGTTTTTACTGTAAAACGCTTAGTTTTTGCTAAGCTATATATGTGAAAGCCTCTCTTTTAGTAAAGGCGAATTATAATGTTAGATAAGTCCTTTATTACACGTAGCTAAGGTAAGTGTTAGGCTTAGGTTTTTTACTGTAAAGTTAGTATTTTTACCCTTTACATTAGCCTTTACTAATAATACTATAAAGTAAGTGCTTTAATAAAAAGTTCATATAGTTAAAGGTTAAACCTACTTATCACTCTTAGATGTTTTAAGGCGCCTTAGCTTTAAAATCTATACGTTATTAGTTCTGATAATAGAGGACCCTGAATCGAAACGTGGAAGCGTTACTAGGTAAGTTATATTTAAAGTTTTATAAGAACACCTTTTAATAATCTGCTCCCTTAACTTTATCTTTATTTAGGATAATGCCTTAATATATACTTATAAGCTGGTGTAGGTGTGGTTAAAAGAATAAGTAGTGGAAAATGGAGTTAAGATCCTTAACTAGCTAACTTACTCCTTAGACCTTAATCCGATTAAGAACGCCTAGCAGGTTTTAAAATCTGAAATTATAAAGTAGTACCCTGAACTGGCCGAAATGCCTAAGAATAATACCGTAATAGAGGCTCTTATAAAGGTGGCTGTTATTGTGTGGGATAATATTAAAGAAGAGGTGTTAGATAAGCTCCTTTTATCAATGGTTCGGAGGTTGGAGGCTGTAATTGAAGCCGACGGTTAGTACATCAAGTATTGATTGGTATTACAGGGAAGGCTAAAGATTTAGCTATCTAGAAATACAATCTATATGGCTTTGGCTACTGATATAGTATAATTGTAAAGTATTAAAGTGGTGTGGTTAAATGGGGGTTTTGTTGGCATTGCGGGGTTTGGGCGAGACTTTTGTCACCCCACTGTAAAGGCTCCTGTAATTCAGAGGGCCTCAGCTCCTGTTGGAAGCGCGGCACTCTGGATTCTGTGGAATTGTAGGGGTTGCAACTGCGTGATTCTGTTGCTTGTGTTCACTTTGTTCCTCTAGCTCTGGCTGGAAGCCAGAGGCTTCTTTATAGACTATTCTGCAGGATTCAGGCTTCGTCACTCTGGTGGTTGAGGCTCACTGGCGTACTGGCAGTGCCAGGTATCCAGTCAGCTCCGCTGACTAGATGCCTAGGGCCTCTGAACCCCCTTCTTTCTGACAGCTCCCTGAACCTACCCTGGCCACTGTGGGGATACAGCTCCCCCTCTGATCAGCACTGATGACTTAGAGGTTGCGTAAGCAACCACGTCAACAGAATCTGCTAGAATTAATATTCTTCCACTACTGTATTAGTAATAGAAGGCTCTGGAAGAATTCCAGAGCCTCCCACAGCTTATAATAGGCCCTCTCCGCTCCTGTATCTAGCCTTTCGCTAAGTAAGCATAATATAATCTTTTCCTCAGGCCTCTTTGTTGCTTCCTACAGCGCTTCCAGCGCTGTAGTTAGCTTAGATCAGTACCGCCCTACTTCTCTAGAAGCCACAAGCCTATGGTACAGGCCTGTCGAAGCCTACTAAGCAACACGCCTAAATAACCTCCTTTCTAGGAATAATTCTAAAGGGTTCCTTATAAGGTATAAGGACCCTGATCTGCTCCTTTATGAGCTGGTTATCTTATAAATTAGACTAAATAACGGAGAAGAGGACGTAGTAAACGCTAACAGAGTAGTTAACGCTGTAAAGAGGTATATCTACCTTTAAAAAAGTATGTATCTTATTTAAGATACTCTTTACAGTCACCTTAAAGCTATTTCCAAGTATTAAGTTATCTAGACGGTCTATATCTAAACTCTCTAGACTGAAAATATCACATTTAACCTTTAGAGTATAAATACAAGTCTCTTTAGGTGGTCTGAATAGCTCTGCTTTATCCTTAACGGCTTTAGTATAGATAAGGGTCTTTAGGTAGTCGATTTAGCTAGTAATCTTAATAGAGAAGTCCTTAGGAGGAGGTGGCGGTGGAGCTAGGGATAGTGTCAAACCCGGGCCTCTAGACTTACGCCGGCTGGTTAATTGTGATGGTGTCTTTGATAGTGTTTCTAGAACGGCGTTCTTCTTTCCCTTATCAACGAGGATAACGCTATCATCACTGCCGTTGCCTTCGTCAACATCACTAGCCCCCTAGGGTTGATCCTTGCATTTATCTTGGGCCTCTGATTCGCCTCCATCCCCGGCATCATCTTGGGCTTTAGGCTCCGGCTCCGGCTCCGGCTCAGGGGGTGGGGTGGTGGATTTCTTTCCCCTAGCCGTTAACTTGGGGGCTGCGGATGCCTTGGAACCGCGCGGCTTAGGGGGGGCTTAGGAAATGCGGTTGCGGCTTTGGCTGTAGGTTTAGAAACCCTCTTGGCCGCACTGGCTCTGGTACGAGGCCTCGCTGGCGCCAGTAGTAGAGCGATTCTTTGCTGGGAGCCATTGTGTACGGTGAGAATCTCACCAGGCGTTGGAGAGATCTGGTCGGGTGCCTTGAGCGCGCCTCAGGTTGGTCGTTTCGCTTCAGAATTGAACGCAGTGAAGCCCCCGCATTCTCCATGAACAGAGGTGTTTAAAAATACTAATTACGACAATATCACGGCGTTGTGGTAGAGTTGATGGTTGCAAAATAAAAGAATAGTGAGATTTCTGTACCCCTCATGAGCGGTGAGCCATGGATCCGAGAGGAGTGAGTTTGATTCACGTTGGGAGCATTATATTACAGAGTCAAGTGCCGAGCACACTTTTTTTGAGAACAGAACCATTTTGCTAAACGAAGTAATAAGAGGAGCATATTAAGCGCGCAGCTGTTTATTAGTGGTTATAGCTGTTCGAAGAGTTTATCGAATCGACGTATTAAAACGTGTTCCGCCTAGGTGCAGTACCTGTATACGACATAGAGCATTCCTAGGCAAAGGAAAAGCTACACAGCGCTCTAAATTCCGTCCAGCTGTGCTTGTGCACCTTGAGGTTGCTAAAGATCGGGAGGCGGCAAAGCCTAATGCATTGGATTACGGCAGTGTGGTGGATCTCGTCGACTTGAACATAGCGCCGTCTAGACTCACGAAATATTCCTTCGACATCATCCCGTCAAAAGTAAGTGGTGGCGTTCGAATCCAACATTGTATAGCACAAACTACCGGGAAATCACCTCAGTTTTGCAAAATATGTCCTCGCCATGATGTTGTCTTACTAGCTACGCTTACCGACGAATGTGTATACCATGCACCTCATCAACAACCAAACAAACCACCCCAGACTCCTTGGAAGCTTCACCCAACTGACATCCTTATCATACAATCCCCCCGCTCCGGACGTCACCACATTACGCATTCCCTCCTGAACACCCTAAACATCCGAAAACGCCACCTACGCCATAGCCTGCCATCCATCGCCTATCCGGGAGACCCGGACCTACAAAACGAACTGCAGCATCGTAACGAACACGATTGTGCTCAACGTGAACAAAGCCAGAACGGCGGTAAGCCCCAACGGCACAGAATGTCTTTTCTATCCAAACGGTCCCCAAGGGTATACGCGTACTCGAAGAACACCAAAGAGACGTTGTCAGACTTATCAAACCGTCTAGTGCGCTGGTAATACTCGATGCGCGCCAGCATGGTGATGACGGCCTGCAAGGCCGTCGAGACAGTGTGGTTTGCGATGAAATGATCGAACGGGGCCGACAGCCACGCTCGCTCGGGATGTACCCGACACCGGACTAGTAGAATATGTTGGGGGAGGTGAATACAGCTGTGTAGTTTCCCAGAATGTCCGCGCTGGAGTTTGCCCCCTGCAGCGGGAAGTTGCACAGATGCAGCCGGTCGGCGATGAATGGTATGCATGTCGGACAGGATCCGAATTCGATGCCGACAATGGCGGGGCCGTCGTTTGAAGACTGGGATGACGGGGGGAGAGCCCAGTTTTCGGGCGGGTCAAAGGGCATAACGCCACGCTGCGAGGATTGGTCGGCCTTGTTGGGGTCTCCCATCCCGGGTATCGCCTGTTGGGCAGAGAAGCTGATATAGCCCGAACGCCTTAGAGATACTGTCACCTCAATTTAAGATATATCGATGACGAGTTTGTTTCGATTGGCAGATTTGCGCGCATTGATAGGACCCTTAACCTATCCATCGAAGCTCGTAGAAAGCCGAGTCGTCATTTCCACCGTGTCGCTTCGGCCGAGGCCGGCACCTCATAGTTCTAGGTGCTATGCAAACACCAGCCATCTCATTCCGAACAACTGCTGTTTTCAATATATAAGTACAAGAATTACGATTACTCCAAGCCACATGGCTGTGTAAACTCGACCACCGAGGCTGCGCTCTCCCAACGACTCCTGCGCGGGAATATCTGTAGCAGAGCCGTTATGTTGTGGTGTTCTCGAAGGCAGGTTTCCTGAGGTTGTGGCACTGCTTATCCTTGTTGTTGCGTGTACTGTTGTTTTGCCTGCTCCCCCTTCTGTGATGGTCGTAGACACAGCGACGACTTTCCATGACCCGTGGAATTGGGCATAGAAATCCGGCCCTGTGTCTCCCCCCGCTTTGCAAGCCTTAACCTCCGCATGCGGCACCGAACTTAGGTCCGGCAACAATCCTACACTGCTTTGCAAGAGGCGATCGCCAGAAGTCCCCGGGACAAGTGTATGTCCCCATCCTAGAGGATCTGTCTCATCAATCTCGAACGGGCCACTTGGCTGGGGCTCGGAGGTGATTTCGATGGTCGCGTTTGTGCCAATGCACTCTCCTGTACTATCAGAGAACCGTTGGATGCCGTATTGGTCTGGCCACCCAAAGAATGGGGTTGGATAGGCGCTGCGGCTGATTAACATATGGGCTACAACAGTAGATCAAACAGCTCACATTGTCGTTGTTTTTGTTTTTCCCTTGAAAGTATGGGGGTGTAAGCGTCGTAGACATCAGCTTGAGAGGTAACAACAGACGTAGTGTCCTTCACCGTATTGATCACGGTGATGATGTAAAATGTGCCGGTCCTCGTTTTGTCAAAGGAATGGGTGTTGCCATCTTCGTCTCTCGTCCCGTACTTCTGCTTTCTCCACTCCACTTTCTGAAGTTTGCCAAGGATAGCACACGAGGCCGTGCAGGGATCTCTTTGCTCTAGCACTGCAAACCAAGTTTGCATCAGTACAATGTCTGGGGCTTTTCTGTCTTGGGTGGTGCCGAGGGGGTGGGCCGAGGAAAAAGTGGATGTAGATACCCACCTTCACCGAGAGCAGACTGCCCCAGTGACATGATCACCAGAAGTAGTATGCTGATGACCATTGCGAATTACCCCTTCACCTTGCAAGTAGGAATAAGTTCTCGTGCTCGAGCTATCACTGAATGCGACGGGAAACGCGTTTCTCAAATATTGCGAGGTTAGATTCAAGTAATGCTACGTGTGTGCGTGATTATGCCAAGGATCTGGCCAATCAGCCACTCATTTCCTAAGAGTGTTAGCGCGCTACTTGCCAAGGCTAGTCCGCTGCGGGATCTTACATGACGAGTTTGTCAATAGTAAACTAGCATGCGTGCAGCTCTCTGGTGGCGTCGATAGCGTCCTATAAGGCGTTCTTCCTCAACTAAAATGATTTGAAATTCATCTATTTTAGGTCTTTATTCGTTGACAGCGAGAACAGCTTGGACCTTGACATCTTGGCAGCTCTCATCTCCCACACAGCCCCCGTTTTCTTGAGCCGTGCTCACGCCAACTACCTTCTCGTTTGCGTCCCTCCAGATTACCTATGCAGTAATCATGTTGCAGTAACGGGATTCGCAAACTCGGCCATTTCTTCCTCCGTCAAGTTTGGGGAATTCCTTCGACGCTTCGTGCAAGGCGCCTTGACCATACATGTACGCTTTCCCATAGCATAATGGCTACGCAAACACTGGCGATGGCAGCCACCGCGAAGCAGAGAGATATCGCGGATCAAGCCTTAGCTCTTATTCCCCAGGTCTCTCTCCTACTTTTCTCTTCAGCTTTGTATGTTTGCATCATTCTGATTGCGTTGACAACCAACTGGGCCCAATCCGCCTCCAGCAAAAGTTCGCACCTCAGCCCCTGGCTCAGAGTTGAAGTCAGCACGACCATCACTGTCGTTCGGATTTTGCAGAGTCTGCTTTCAGGAGCGTGTACCATCCTCTTTAGTCGCTCCCTTTTGTACCTCAAATGGGGCATGATGCAGATGCGCGGGTCGAAGGGCATCCAGTACAAAACCCTCTTGGCGCTGTCGCCGACGACTCTGGACTGGGGAAGCTTGAGACTCATTTTCAGTTTTGCGTCGCGCCTATCAACAAGATTCTGGGCACTGCTGAGGTATGTCTCGGCGAGGGATTCTCATCCTGGCTGGGAAAGATATTGCTGACCAGATACATAAAGGTTGTCACTTGTCGGATTGATATGGCTATCTGGACTGTTGCTCTTCTGTGAGTGCCCAATCGAGCACAGAGAACACGCCCTTCTTAAGAGCTTAGCACTAACTACCATGCTAGTTCAGACATCACTCGTCAGCGTCTATGACACGGTCGAGTCATTCAATGCCTCCGCGGGAATCGGCCCTTTCAATGCTTCCCATGTTGACGGATTCCTCCGGGCGCTGTCCGACACAGCACCAGACTACCCACTAAACATCCTCCCGTACACATATTACGGCATCGTGTACAATCTTCTCGCCAACCCCCTGTTCACCACTGCTGTCGACCCCATCCGATGCTCCAAGTCAGATGAGAATCTCAGCTGCAAAGCCCACCTCCTCTCGGGTGGTTTGAGCATGGTCACGCCATTCAACCCTGGCGGTCACCGGGACTACAACCTCGTCCGCGTCCCGGAAACTCCAACAATTCAGTTAGACTTTTCTTGGAGACAAAGGCTTCCTCAGACGTTTCTAGATTCAGACTGTGACGTCTTCGGATCCAACGACACCCTCATCGCAGTGAAGTTCTGCCTTTCCAGACTCCCCGACCATACCCTCCAAGCCGGTGTCTTTAATTATCTGCGAAGGGATCACCTCCGCCGGCGCATGCATCAGCAAGAACCCCCACCAAAACGTCACCACCACCGTTTCATTCTACAAGCGCACCGCGACTATGCTCACTTCTCGTACTAATCTCACCATCGTTAAAATCTCCGACCTTAGTGAACCCGAAAAGGTTGCCTTCTCGGACCGCGACCTCAATGGCTACCGCGCCTCGCTCGCTTGGCTCCTCGACTACTCCAAAGCCGGTATCCCCGGCCCCTCTTCCATCATCGAGGGCTTTTGGTCTTCGCGTGATAAACTCGCGGATTCGACAGTTGATGGTGCCTTTCTACAGAACCTCCACAGTATCTTGGCCTTCCCGGTTTGGCTTTTCAATGCAAATAACTGGGGGAACGTCGGGCTGCAGGGCGATAAGTTGAGTGCGTATGTGCCGGAAGAGTTTTATAAGACTGCGTCAGTTGTCAAGTCGTATGTGAAACTGAGGTTTGATCCCGCCATGTTGGTGGTTTTTATTGTGTTTCAGGGAGGCGTGTTGGTTTTGCTGTGGGGGTTATGGATTTGGATTGCGGTAAGGTTGAGAAAGTTGCCGACTGTGTCTTCTTTTCCATTGTTCGACTTTGCGTTTAAGCCGGAAGTTGTAATGGAGGAGGTGGAAGAGGGGAGGCTTTGGGGTGCGGGTGATGAGCAGGTTTTGGAGATTGTGGAAGGGGCGAGAGTTATGGTTAGGAGGAGTGAGCTTGAGAGTAAAGGAAGCTCACGCTAATGAGCTCGTTGTATATTGAAAAAAGGGCCCGAGAAGATTGCGACAACGCGTCAAAGATAAACGATTGCGGCACCAAGTCAATTGTTATGCGCAGTGATTTCTGTTATGCCGATGTTCTGCTGTGAAACATGGAGAAAAGAGATATGTGTCGTACGAAACCGCTGCACCAAACCCAGCAAAAGTGAATCCACTGATACCAGTATTTAGTAACAGCAACTGTGTTCCACAATATGTGCACTTGAATGAAAAGTGAGGTATCTCGACGGAAGAGCGGGCCTTGCGAGTTGGAATGTGGTTGGCTCAGCACAGGGAAGGAGCGTGAACCTTCGCGACTGCCAGAAACCGTCTTCCAATTTTTAGCTGGGGCGGCAACGCCAATCCAGATCTAAGTCAAACAATGCTTAATCCAGCCAAGATTCACATCCCCCAATGGAACATGTGATTTGCGAATACCTGTGTTTTGGTACACGAAGAACCTTTGAGGTGATGATTGAGCGACCCTATCCCGGCTCTCGACATCCACAGCCTCCGCCATCGTCCTCACACTCGGGTCGCCTATCTGCTATACGTTTCACGACATTCGAACGCTGCGCCCATGCCAAAAGCAAAATATTAGAATATCGACGGGCCCAACATCGGATGGAAGCCTCTCCTGCTAAATTTTCGCGATGACCGTTTCGTAACTATGCTACGGATGACACGAGCCATAAGCCCGTGGTCAAGGCGGTGACGGCCGTTGTGTCTGCAAGATGGATGAGAGGGGAGTCAATCAGGTGAGAGTTTATTTGGCTGCCTGAGTATGTAACCTTCCAGCCTGTCTTGTGGTACCGAGCACAGCTGAAACGGAACGCAAAACCAACGCACACTGGCAAATTCAGCTGAGACCAGACTGCTCCCCACATTCCAAACTTGAGCATTCATCCTGACGCATCAACAAGTTCCCGCAACTTCAGTCATGTCCGGCCTCGAGATCGTTGGTGTTGTCCTTGGATCGATTTCCCTCAATCACGGCCCTCGAACACCAGGGCAAGCTCGTCACGGTGCTACGGATTGTTTGTGAACATGAATGGGAGCTCCGAAGCTTGGCACGAGTACTCAGAACCGAACTCGCCAGGATCTAAGATTTTTGCAAGAGAATACTCGGCGGTTCTCTAATACTATCGCAGGTTGACACCATGATCAATGATCTAACGGGCGGTTCGTGGCGTGAGGGGGGGATCCAAAGAAAGTTCAGGGCGCGACTCTGTAATTCGTCCAGAACTTTTGAGGCCACCATGAGGGCTATCAAAACTACCGTCGGCAATATGAAGGAACAGATCGAAGCTCAGAGGTCGAGCATGTATAGGTTGAGTTGGAAGACAGGTCTACTCTTCTCACTATCCAGCGACATCATGTCGACCATCATCGCCAGCATTTCAGAACTCGAAAACCTCACCAAAGGACTGAAACCAACCGAGGCTGAATCTACACAGAACTCTGATGCGTCGTTGAAGAAGCGGAAGAAAAGGTTTAACCTCATGCGAGGAGCATCAGGCACCACTTTTACGGGGGCGCTGAAAACAAGTTTTGGATATTCCAGCAACCCCCATGCCGGGCTCACGCTGGAGGGAACATTGCCCGCGGGTATTACGCCAACACAGGACAACAGTATAACTACAAGAGCCTTGATGTTTCAAGTAGGAATATTTCTCAAGAAGCAAAGCCAGTGCGGCAGCGTTGGGGATGAGGAGGTCAATCTCGAAAGAAGCCAAACCTGGCAAGAATTCCTGAAGCGTCGCGCGAGAAGCAACTCATCACGTGTAACGCTTGAGATCCCGGCAAGTTTATAGTTCGAGTCGATAAAAAAGGGGAAAGAGACCAGATAAGTGTGATGCTTCATGATCAGTCAGCAGTCTCTTCTGCATCACCAACGTTGTCCAGGCGGTCAGCATCCATCGGCCCGCTGCGCCGTCATTCGGTTCTATCAACGCCTCCAACTATCTGGGAATCCTCAATTCAAGATTTCAGCAGCTCTCACGACCATAGTGCAAGGGTAGACTACGGACAGACACCCCAGGAGCTTCTCGAGTTGTCTTTAACACTGTTTTCGAAGGGCATAGGTGGGCATCGGATTTTTGTCAAATACTATTTTCCTGGAAGAGCACAGAGATTCCTGAGCTACGTTGACTTCTCTCTGGTACTGTGGATTACATTTTAAAGCAGTCCAACTTTCGCACTAGAGGAGGACCTTCGGAGAAAGAAGATCGAGACCTTAGCAATCCCGAGCTACACCGACTTTTGGTAACAATTCGCCCTGACTAGGTACGTATTGGCTATTTCATGAAACAACCTCTGGCCCTACGATCGCCAAAAACTGCTCAATGTCTCCCAAGAATGCCTCGGGCTCTTGCAAAGCAGCAAAATGACCACCCTAGCCGAGTCAATGTCGGTACAAGATAGGGGGATGCGAGTTAGGATCACTTACTCGTTCTTGCCGTCCATAAAACACCAGGTTGGGGAAGAGGTACTCCGCCCAGGATCGAGGCACAGTGGCCAGCTCGACATAAAATGCAGAAAAGCCAAAGCGGTTTCGTCAACGACATGGGCATTGGAGGAAGAGGTCCGCCAACGATGCGAGTCAGCGCACGGTATGCCCAGAGCGCTCGGCCGTATGAGTTGGTGAACCAGTAGAAGGACACCATGGAAAGGATGGTGTCGAGGGATAGGGGGTAACGGTTGTCGCTCCATTCGATGAATTTCTCCCCCATCCTGTTTAGTGATCAGTACAAGTGCATGCAATCACACACCGGGGAACCCACCAGGCAAGCATTCCCAACGGATTGGTGTTCAGCACCAGCGAGATGGTGGAGGGGCGAGTACCATGCTCAACAGCATATGCCGACCCCGTCTGTGCCCATGCGTTGACATACTCCATCTGCTTCTCCTCCTCAGGAGTGATGGAAATATTCGCTACCGCAGAGGCCTGGTCTGCGGTCAAAAACAGCATATTTACTTGTCCACGTCAGCACCATTATCTCAGACAAACACGGGTTAACCAAGGGGGAACAAAACTCACAATGAAAGGCCTTGCACTCATCAAACAGCCCGCACATCGTCTGCGACAAAAAGCTGCCCACATCCCCTCCTTGCGCCACATACGCATCAAACCCCAATGCAACCATCAACGAGTTGAGCGCCTCCGATGCTCCCTCCATCGTTAACTCTTTGGTATCCTCCTCCGCCCTCGTCGACAGGCCATAGTCGGGGATACTCGGAACCACCACATGATACGGCAAGGTCTCGGGCGTGTATTTCTCCGCCAACAAGTCCAAAACTCCTCCAAACTCCAGCCACGAGCCAGGCCAGCCATGCAAGAAGGTGATGGGTATGGCGGACGCATTCTTCGAGAACAGAGCCGCGAAATGCAGCTCGAAAACTTGCCCGTCAGAAGGCACAGTGACGTTGATCTTGAAGTTGGGGAACTTGTTGTGGTACTCTTCGTGCTCACGCCAGGAAAAGTCGGTTGTCCAGGTTTGCTGGGCGTTGACCAGCCAGTCCCGGGAGACGCCGAAGGTGCCTGTTGTGGGGTCCGCCTGCGTGTTGTAGTAGGAAGGGACGGCGATGCGGGCGTGCTGCACGAGGGAGGTGAGGCCGCGGACTTCGTGCTTGGGGACGTGGAGAGAGAAAGGGACGGGGCAGCCGGGAATCCCACTGGGGAGGTGACCGAAGGCAGCGAGGGACATGGAGGGCAGAGGTCAGTTTGGATGTTCAACCTGAAGAGATGGAGGCTTGGCGTGGGTTATTCGATGCTGTTATAAGGACTAAGGAAAGTCTGCGTCTCCCTGTTTTCCGAACTCTTACATCCGAACCGGCGACCGAGCGACCGCCACGGTTCAGCCGATCCGTAAAAATTGTTAGGGGCGATGTCCTAATCGCTGGATAGTCGCTCATAGCCAAGGCTCGCTAACCCCTCACCTGAGCAGTTCGCCTGCAAGCATCCCCCACAGTGCCTCTCACCGCTCGCATATCTCCATCACTTAACCTAGGACCTTGCATACACAGGAGAAGCCTTCCCCGGAAATTGGTGGGAAGCAAGCCCCGCAGCGGCATCTCATTCGCGGTCCGGCCCTAGCTGCATGACCAAGCCCGGTGCTATTGGCCGGCCCCGCCCTCCGAACTTGGCAGCGGAACCAGCCCCGCTTTGCCGTCCTCTGTCGGCGCACTGCGGGTGTGTGACACAAGCACGCGCGCATCGGATGTGGCACCACATTCGGTGTCATACGCTGAAGAGTGAGGGGGTACTGTGAAACGCCTTGCGCGCTATCTCGCAATAGAGCAGCCCTTGATGTCAAGCACCATGTCGCCTGTCGAGGGCGTCTGTCACACGACCGGAATATCTACTGTGGAGCTCCAGTATCCGGAAGCCGGGTGTTTGGGGCACCTATTTGGCACATTTTGCACGGCAGCAGCCTTTCGGATATGGTACAGACACAGACGCAGAATGAGGCGACCCCCCACACAGCCGTCAAGGCAACCATCTTCAGGCAGCAACAATCCTCAGCCCTTCAAGAGAGCCTCGAGATGAACGCCAGCACTTCGATCGTGCAACGCAAATAAAAGAAACATGCACCAACCATGGATTCAGACCCAGAACTACAGTATCAGTCAGTCGCAGAAACCGCGGTTCGTCTTGTGGCCACTCACATCTTTGGCCTTCATCTTCATACGCCGGTTCATGATGCCTGGCTGTGTCCTGGCCTTCGACAGGATGGTCGGCATCATGGCATTCTCATGCGCCACCACGGGAGTCATCGCACTTTATCTTTTGCTGTCGAGGCGAAAATGGACCATAATCCAGGCTGTCGATCTCGAGGAACGGCGACACCGCGCTAAAACACTTTCCATCATACGGTTGACTATGGCAGCCTTCGTTATCACTGCGCCTATCAAGCCGTCTTATTTATTCTGGGTTGTTGTCTACCCTCTCGCGACGAGTGTTAGCGCAGCGTCGTTGGGAACCGCAATGTTCTGGATTTTACTCCACCTTTTTCGTCAGGAGATTCTCGCAAGAGTAAGCACACTGGTGCAGTGGGCTTTCATCAGGACCGTTCTCGGTTTCATTATTGCTGACTTTGCCTATTACTTGTCAAATGCGGTTTTACAACTCGTGGAAGCGGACCAAGAGTGCTGGAAAGACCCCATCTCGGACATTATCTTTGTCATTTAAAATAACGTTATTGAGCTTTGAAAACAAAAGCACCATACATGTTTCCACCTTACTCGTGGCCTACTGACAAGACCAATGGCAGTTATCTAATCTATCCTAGTACCACACTTTCCCACGCCGGCTTCAGTCCCGTCCAATGAAGCAGGTTTACTATGCCTACGGCCAGGCGGTATAGCACACCGCCTTGCTCTTCCGTAACCATAACGTAAAGCGCTAGTGGAAACTGAGTCCCTCTCCCACAGTCTCGCCAGCTAGAATATTTTTTTTCTTTCATCTCATTTGCCTTTCCAGCACCAAGCACCACGACACGATACTTGTAACCCAAGTCGAACGCTTTCTCAGCCCAATCCCGGTTCATGGCCATCGTCTGGCCCACAAATAGCTCACTCCCTATAAAGCTGTCGTTGAAATGGACCATGTCAAAGCAGACCTCATCCTTAGCCTCCGACTTACCAGCTTGTTTTGTGCGTCGGAGACTTAACATAGCGGTGGTGGTCGTAAAGGCCAAGGATCCCGGGACCGTCTCAGCCTTCGCCCTTGCCTCATCAGAGATGTCCACACGCCGCAGGCATTCCGTAGGATTATGGCAGCACCGGTCCCATGTGAAGTTAACCATGGCGCCGTGCACATCCTCCGGTCTCTCCCGCTGTCTCTCCTTCGCGGTGACTAGACACTCTGCAAACTCGTCATCATCCCACAAATCAAATGGTCCAAACCACAGCCGTGCCTCCTCCACCCGTCTCACCTCCACGGCCCCATCCTTGCCCCTCTCTGCACAGAAAAACGTCACCAAGCTCCCCACCTCCTCAGCATGCATCGAGCGAAATGAGTCCATCGCCACCCTCACCGTGTCATCGGTCCAGTCCTCGTAATAGCCGCCAGACCCATAATCCACCTTGCCCTCCCACGCTGCCCAGCTCCAGCTCGGCACCCGCCCGTCCGCATCCCGCCCCTTGGTAAAGCTCCGCCCGCGCCACATCAAGCCCTGCATCATCCACCGCTCCGGCACCCCCCACAGCATCCTGCTTTCCATGCGCGCCGCGAGGATGTTGCCCACTCCCATAAACGCATCCACCGCGTCGCTGCGGAACGACAGCTGCCTCGCCGAGTACGCCACCACCAGCCGCGAGTACGACGAGAAGCTCTCGTACACATCGTGCAACCCCGCCTCTATCGTATCCATCTTGTCCTCTGCATCTAGCTCCACGGTAGGGTCTATGTGAAGGTCTAGCCGACTGTCTCCCTCCCAAAACGAGCCGCGCGCGCAACTCACGTACGCTTCCCCCGCATCCACGAGCAGCATCCGCCGCGACAGCTTGCGCTCCTGAAACGTCCAGCCGCGCGTGTCCCACCGCGACCGCGCGACCGCCCACGCGCACTCCGGAGTGCCGGCCTCGGCCACGAGGCCATCGAGGTAGCCGGGCCAGCGGTCAAAGGTGGGGTGGGCGGGGCGCGGGCGCGATGACGCCCCGAGGAGGCCGGGTGTGGCGCTGCTCACGGCGACGATGGTCAGCACGGCCATGTGGTAGATGCGGTCCATGGCGGCGATCTGGGCGGCCTTGGAGGCCGCGTCGTCCTGGGTGATGCAGAGCGCGTCGATCCAGAGGTAGCGTTGAGAAAGGTCCTGGCAGAGCTGGATGGCGTCGGCGAGGACGGGCGGGAGGACAGCGGGGGTCAGCGCGTGCGGCTGGGAGAGGCGGGCGAGGTTGGAGAGGAGAAGTTGTGTATTTTGCCCCGGTGATGCCGGGGCGGAGGCCCAGCAGTAGGAGAGCGCGATGTACGGAACGGGGCTGGTGGGCATGGTGATGCGTCTGGTGACGGTGTCGATGAGGCGGAGGCCGGGAGGGGCCGTCATGGGTGCGGTGTAGTCGTTGCATTCGGGGCCGTGGTTAGCCGTGCAGTTGGCGAGCCAGCGGGTTATTTTGGAGAGGGCAAGGGTTGGGCGGGGTGTCCACGGTTGGACCGTGTGACGGGTTGGTAATAAGTGGGAACTAGCAAGATGACTAACGGTTAGTCAACTTGCACATACCTTTTGGTGTAGCGGGCAGTTGTAGCAGTTCCCT
>Ga0247770_1001314_pt1 | contig 20058 bp, 18 predicted proteins | sample UWRJL136409B6_FD_179943 | JGI IMG/M metagenome (GOLD analysis project Ga0247770, IMG submission 179943) | Plant litter microbial communities from Arlington Agricultural Research Station in Wisconsin, United States - UWRJ-L136-409B-6 | ecosystem: Environmental > Terrestrial > Plant litter >... | reverse complement strand
GGCGTGGGGTTGGGGGGGGGGGGAGGGGTGTTGGGGGTTGTTGGGGTTGTCGGGGTGGTAGCCGTCGAGAACGTCGCCGATGATGCCGGCTTGTTCTTCGAGGATGGAGACGGTGCCGTCGATGCGGTCGTCGGACTGAGGGAGGAGCTCGTAGTAGAAGCGGCGGCGGGCGGTCGCGCGGTAGTTGGCGTTGCATTCGCCGTGGGGGAGGCGCACAATCGAGTACACGTCGTCGAGGTCGCTCATGAAGTCGCGCATCACGATGAGCGCCTCCATGGTGGTGTAGAGCGCCTTGACCATGATGTTGCTCTGCTCGGGGGTGAGGGGTTCTGGCTTCGGCGGGAGGGGCATGTCGTGCATGGTTGCTGTACGTTGGCTGGCGGTGCTCCCGGTTGTTTCGGAGGAGGTGCGGCTGTGGGCTCGGGCGGCGCTGCTACTGCTGCTGCTGTCGCCGAGGCCGGGGCCGTAGAGGTCTGGGATCTGGAGCTTGGGAAGTCGCGGGCAGTCGTCTGGGGTTCGCCTCCTGCGCTTGCTGTTGGGGGGTGGATCTGGTGAGGATGTCGGCGCTTCGGGACTGGGTATATATATCTCGCGGCATTTGCCCTTGGCTTTTTCGGATTTTGTTGACGTGATGACTTCTTTTAGGGTCTCTTTGCTGGGGAGCTTGCCCTTCTTGCGGAGGGTTCGTATCGACGGGGCGCTATCGGTTTTTTGGAGGCTGGGAAACTCGGGTTCTGATGGGGAGCTTGGTGGTTGTGGCGGGAAGAAGGGCCCGTTTGTGATCCCTAGCCCGATGAGGTCGTCCTCGTCATCGCTGTTCTCAAGGCATGGGATGCTCAGCCGTGGAGGTGGCGTTGGCGACCGGCGCTCCATGTCTCGACTGCTTCCTTGCCGTCTGCAGCTGCGCCCGCTCTCACACCCGCAGTTCTGCTCCAGGTCGGAGCCGATCCCGCTGTCCCTGAACAAGCGTTTGTGGTCGCGCCCCTCTTGGGACTTCTGCAGCAGCTGGATCTGCACCGAGAGGTCATACCCGCCAATATATCGCATGCAGTACCGCTGCACTTCGTATCCGAAGGCAACGAGGGGGTTGTGCAGCCGCTGGAAGCACTCGCGGTACCCGGTGGGGAGATACCCGACTGACTTCCTGGTGCGCGGATCGCACGCAAACGCTGTGAGGTCTTCGGTGAAGTACCGCTCTTCCACATGCCACTTGTATACGGATTTGAGCAGGGGCGTGGTCTCCATCATCGACGCCATCATGTCGTGCGTGAGCGTCACTGCTCGCGGCGTGTCGTCGCCGTCCATGTTGTTGTCTTCTTCGTCTGCTTGGACCCCCGAGTCCGTCAGACTGGGGATGCCCACGTTGATGAAGCCCGGGTAGTTCGGGCTGAGTTTCCCTTTTCCCTTGCGTCTGGCGGGCGTGCTGCTGCTGCTTGTCTTGGTGCGTTGTGCAGACGAGTCTGATGTTTCGTTATCGGTTCTGGCTTCTGGGATCTGTGGGAGGTAAAATGCGTGGAAGGGCGGCGTGTGTCCGGCTGCTGGTGAGGGCTTTTGCCTCTCGCGATGCCGTGTGTCTGCTGGTAGAGGGAAGTCAATCTGCGGTGGCGTGTCGCTTGAGTATCTGGTCTGTCGGAGGCTGCGTTGGGATCCTTTGAACCTGAGCTCGCTTTTTTGCGACTCGAGCATGAACTGTCTGACACGGGCGAGGCTGGTCGGCTCTATGGTGGTGTTGTCTGTGCCTTGGGTCGCGGACTCCTCGTCCGTGGTTTGAGGAGCGCAGTCTGAGAAGGACGAGAAAGGCTTGGAGGTGTCAATGTGTGGGAGGGGGAGGAGCGTTTTGAAGGGCTGGAGGCTGCGTCGGGATGATTCACTGCGTGTTTGGTCCCGTGTGCTGCTGCTCATGGTCCCCGTGTTCGTGGACAGGTTCAGGTTGCTGCTTTCGATGCTGGTGAGCGACTGTTGGTGACGCACTGGCTCCGGACTTTCCCTCGGCGGTGGCCTCCCTGACGGGGGGAGCTCACCGGATGCGATGCTGACGTAGGTGTTCATCGCGTCGGCGATGGACCGCTCTTCGACGGACAGGGTTCCGAATATGGTCAGGCTCTCGCGGGACTGCGGGTCCCGGCCGCGTATGCTCGAGACTTTGGATGACTTGGCTGAGAGGCCACCTTGCTTTCTGGGGCCGGGGAGGTCCGGTGACGTCTGACACGTCTCGGTCTCGGCCGAGTTCTCGCTGATGGTCTCCATGGGCATCCCGACGAATCCGGACCGCGAGTTGGGCTTGCGGAGCGCGCCAAACTCGTCTTCTACTGCCTCAAAGGCTGTGCTCGGCAGGCTGTGGCGGTAGCCGGGCTGCAGAAGCTTGCTCCTTCCCGGGGAGTCTCTTTCCTTGATACTCTGGACATCCCGCGAAGGGAATCCATCGGTCCAGTACCCGTTGGGTACAATACCGGTGCCGTCTGCTCAGGGGTTAGTGACTGACGGGATGCAGGCGAAGGGCGGTGTTAGTTACCTCGAGACACTGGCCTCTCGCCGAACTCCTCGTCCGACACATCACCCAGCTTGTTGTACGGCCCACCGCTCTTCTCACGATACATCGTCCGCGGAGCGAGCCCCTTGGACGACCGTCGCCGCAGGCCCGAAGCTGTCATTCATTGTCAGCCGGCCGCACCCCGAGACATCACCACCATCACCATCACCACCACCATCACCGAGATGATGCTTCGCTTGCTTACCCTTAGAACCATCCGAATCAGTCATGTCCCCGTTGCCGTTGCTGTCAAACGCTGCTGTGGAGCCAAGCGTAGGCGAGTCGGGACCCTCGAACTTGGGACCGGTGATAGCGATAGCGATAGCTGCTGCTCGGCGATGCTCGAGAGACTTGGTGGGTAGCGCAGAGGCTAGTTCTCCGTTGTGCTGCTCCTCGATGGCCATGGGAGACTTGGAGGAGGACGGGGGGAGCGGGAACAGGAAGGGAACGAAAGACGCCCAGGCGGGGGCCTCGACACTGATGTTGCTCAGGCCAGCCGAGGTAAGGGCTGGTGTGTCGTTCTTGACTCACCACTCCCGAGTGTTGCCGGCGTGTATCGGGGCATTGGGCTGGAGTGGCGTCGGGAGGGGCCCGTCATTCGCTGCGAGCGCGGATAAAGTTTGGGGGTGAGGTTTGGCTTGGGATGGCCGTGAGGGTGGCTGTCATTGGGGATCGGCAATGGGGGGAAAGTCAATTCGTGAAGCGAGTCGTACACGCGAGGGATCTCGACGACTAACGGTGTGGGTGTGGGTGTAGGTGCATGATGGCTGGGCGTGTATATGATGGGCAATATGATGGGGCACTGCCAGTACGTCACTGCTGGAGGATGTTGAGTGTCAACTGCAGCTTGCTAGCTTTGACTCGAGGCTGGTCGAGCGCTGCCGGAAAAGCAGAAGGGTCGTGAGTGAAATAACGAAGTTGGTGAAGATGAAGTGGCGAGAGAGGCTGGCAAGGAGAGGATGTTGGTAGGTCTTATAAGGATGGCATGTTTGTGAGATAGGGGGAGGGAGTAAGCATTGTAATAGCTTTCGAGATTCTCTCGGACGACTAAAGCTAGCATGTTGAGGACTTGGGTTTCTAGTGAAGTGCAAACGGCCGCAATGCCCTGAGCGGATGGAAGTTGTAGGTAGCAGATGAAGATTCAGAGTGTGGATGGTTTACAAGGCATTTACAGACGCAACCAGTCTAACCAAGGTCGCACCCACTTTTTGTTGAACCGGCTGTCATGACTCTGCCTTCTCAGTCGGTGCATTGGCTGGCCTTGGCAGTGAGCCCACTGCTGCTGCTGCTATGTAATGAGAGATACAAAAAAAAAACGGAGCGTTCGTATTATCGGCCTGGACAAAAAAAAAGGGGGGCCAAAAAATAACTCCTTCGGTAAGGGTCGAACTTACAGCCTCCAGATTGCAACTCAAGTAACAGTCTGACGCGCTAGCCAATTGCGCCACGAAGGACCTTCTTTGTTGAGATGCAAGGGCGGCAGGAGCGACCATGGCTCTGTGGGGCCACGGTCCACCACAGCCTGCTGATTCACGTCGGTACGAATCACCTTGGCAGTTTCAGAGGCCTGGATGGTGGACAATGAAAGAGCATATGGTGATTGTTTGTCAATGTAAGATAACTGCGTCAATCTGTAAATTACCGGAGATGAATAGTCGCAAGCTGTTGTTCGTTTACTTTACTTGGAGGTGCATCCTTGGTGAAACTCCTGTCTGACATTTATCTCCTCTCTTCCAAGGATATTATGATGCAGTGATATGCCCTTGAATTTATGGTCTTCTGACCTGACAGCCATGCTTTCTAACGCTTGTTATCATATAGTTTCACAGTCCCCAAACCCATGTTAGTGACTCCCAAGACAATGATGGTATATATTCATGGCTCTAAAATAAGTGCATTTCCATGTCACTGGAAGTACACAGGCTGATTGTGGTATAAAAACTACAGGATGACTCTAGCCCTGCAGCATCAGAACAAAGAAACCAGCAACAAGTGAAGCTGGAATATCATGCATCAAAAGAGCACACATGCGTCGACGAGACACGGAGACAAACCAAACAATAGCACCGCTCCAATCCGAGCCTGCACACGCCCAAGGCGAGTTCGGATCTGCCAGCACCGTAGCTTGGGAGGGTAGATGTGGGTTCAGGGTCGACACCTATGGGGCAGGTACAACCTTTCGGCGGTGTCGGAGAAGTTGATGCCACTGTCGTAAGGCCTGCTTCGTAAGGATGTTGGACGGTTGTTAGATGGTGAGTGGGAGGAAGGGCGGGTGAGACAGGCCATTGTCTTCTTGGCTTTTGAAGCTGTCGTGAAGTCAGATACGAGGACTTCATTGGCGAGACAGAGAGTACAGACTTCAGCACCCCCTGAGACCCAGAACTGAGACATGGAGGCCCGGATTGCCGAGTCGGCGGTACTGCATCGCTGTGTTGCGCGGTTCCGGGCACTTGTGAAACTATTGTCGAAAATTGGCCTTGTGGCATCGAGTATTTTCGGAGCATTTGTGGAGTTGTTGTATTCTCAGTCTCTCAATTGTCTGTGATTTGGGCGATGGTAAAAAATGCCCCGCTTCTTGATGCAACCTCATGCGGGGGAGTGTTCCCGGCATACCGCCGACACGGATTGCTGCAAGGTGAAGCCCTTGCGAGACCCACGTGATGACACCGCCCCTTCCGATGGCGCAGCATCAACGGCGAGATTGCGGCTGAGCTGGGGATCTCCTGTTCCACAGATAAACATCATCAAGAACGACGCACTAGGCCGTCAAAACCTAAAACGATTCCTGGCTAGGCTCATGCTCAACACCCGTGATAGGAACCGCCACCGACTGACAGCGCCGCCATGCGTCTCATCAACACCACAACCTTGGAGATCAAGGAATATTGGGGCAGCGACATACCCCGATATGCCATCCTGTCGCACACTTGGGAAGAGGAGGAGGTGACGTTCCAGCACATCACGCAGCTGTCTCGGGAAGAAGTCTCAAAAATGAAGGGCTTCGGGAAGATCGAGCGCACTTGTCAACTCGCGCTCAACTCGGGAATACAGTGGGCATGGGTTGACACCTGCTGCATCGACAAGAGTAGCAGTGCAGAGCTGACCGAGGCCATCAATTCCATGTTCCGCTGGTACCAGGAGTCGGCTGTCTGCTTTGCGTACTTGTCCGATTTGAAGGATGACTGGCGACGGAGGGAGAAGGAGTGGAAGATCAAGGACGAGAAACCAGAAAAACAAGGCCCGGAAAAGGACGGCCAGAAGGGAGACAAGCGGGCTCCCGGTGAAGACAAGAAGGCAAGCGGAGAAGACAAGTGGGAGAGCGACCAGAGGTCAGAAGGCGGCGAGAGGAACAAAGAAGGGAAGAAGCCTCGCAAGGACAAGGACAAGGACAACGACGACGCTTCCAGCAGAGCGGGGGGTTCCGACGTCTCCAGCCAAACAGACGGTGGCCTCACTTGGCAACAGCGAGTTGACAAGTACGCCCCTTGCCGGTGGTTCACCCGGGGCTGGACGTTGCAAGAGCTGATCGCGCCGCGTCGTCTGGGCTTTTACAACCAGAACTGGAGATTCGAGGGCGAAAAGAAAACCTTGAGCTCAGAACTCGCCGAGATAACCCGCATCAACAAGAGAGTGTTGAGCAACGCAGCCTTGCTGTCCACGATACCTGTCGCCCAGCGCATGTCGTGGGCTGCAAACAGGCAAACCACCCGGGCCGAAGACATGGCCTACTGCCTTCTTGGCATCTTTGGTGTTCAGATCCCGATGCTGTACGGGGAAGGAAGCAAGGCCTTTGTTCGCCTCCAGGAAGAGATCATAAAAGAGTCCAATGACCTCAGCCTATTTGCGTGGCAGACCAAGGTAACCTCTCAAAAACATTTGGGCATTTTAGCCCTGTCGCCCCAGGACTTCTCCGACTGCGCAGATATTGAGCTTTGGGACGACGCGATGTACAATGATGAGTTCGCGATAACGAGCAAGGGTTTGCGCGTCACTCCAGTGTCGGGCTGCGGTCTGCGGCTTGGCCGAGACGACACATATGTGCTCGATTTGCGGTGTTACCGGCAGGGCTCGGACAGGGACTTGGGGATATATCTGCGCAAACATGGCTGTGATGTGTACACCAGAGTGCTTCCCGAAACTCTTGCGGAGGTGCGGGACTCGAGACGCGAAGTGACTGGGGCCAAAGGCCGAATGTTCTACATCAGCAAGATGGTATCGCCGGTTCTCTCGGTTGTGCTGGGCTCTAGCCACAGGAACGGTATCGATCTGTCGCGCGCGAAGGACGCATTAAAGGGAGCGCACTACCGCCTCGACCATGAATCTGGAATTGACCCTGTCGGGCACTGGGACGCGCAGAGAAGCATGTTCCTGACTCAGGGCATGCGAGAGTTCTTCTGCCGCTTGAGTTTCGAGCCCTATTCGGAAAACGGGGAGGCGCCGCTGGTATTGGATTGCGCTCTCCGAGATGGGAAACTGTTAGTGAACTTCGTGATAGGGACCCGCCCTGGGAAGGTGGCCAAAGGCTGCGTCCTGCAAAAGCGGGACTCGCGGGGAAAGGTGGTCGATTGGCTTGAGACCAGAGTTGTCCAAGAGACAGTGAAGGGACAGCCTATATATTTTGTGCTTGTCGATGTATTGCCTGTTTTTGATACCATAGGAAAATAAGAAATAAACCGCTGGAAAGATTCAGGTTGTTGTCGAACACCTTCGCAGTCATGAGAACCCAGGAGCATGACAGTGGATTCATGAGCTTTCCAGGCGTTGGAAAATGCGGCAGCAAACCTGGGGGTCGCAGACCTGGCCCCTGCATCTGCAAGGCCCCACCTGCCGGCGCACCCCTGCACGATTGCCCTGGCAACTCCACAGCGACCCCGCTAGCATGTGACCTCCCACCACTTTCGTGTCAGGGCCAAGAATCGCGGGGAACGCGTTCGTCTTTACTTTCCAGCTCAGCACCACGTCCGCGGTCAATCGAACTCCACCGCAAACCTTCCCCCGACCGTCCGACTTTCCGACCTCACGATCGGTCGATCGCACAATGACACGATGGCGCCCAAGCAGAAGACGTTCACGGTGGTTCCAGACGCATTTGGAATGCAGGGGCTCATGTCCCGACCCGCGGCGCCTTCCACCAAACCGGTGATGACCTCCAAGCAGGCACAGAAATTGTACAGAGAGTCCACCAAAGGGCCGCGCCTGTCGAAGGTGGAGCAGCGCAGGATAGAGCTCGAAGAGCAGGCGAGGATCAGGAAGGAGCTGGACAGGGACAAGCAAGCGAATAAGGCCCGGGCTGCCCGGGATAAGAAGAAGGCGAAAGAGGAAAAGGTCAAGGAGGAAAAGCGGAAAAATCGCCAGCCTCTGGTTGATGTGCATCCGAGCCAGGACACGATATCCCGGTTTCTGAGAAGGGACAGCACGAATGGCAAGAAGCGAGATTCTGACGCCATTAGTTTGGGTACCGTCCCTGAGGAAGATGAGGACAAAGGGAACCAGCCTGCTGAGAAGCGGCAATGTGTTAAGGCCGACACATCACAATCGGCTTTGAAGCAGACAAAGGCCGAAGTATTGCCAGAGCGACTTCCGACTTCTATTCGTGTGTTGGATTCCGAAGAGAGGCTGCAGGGAGTAAAACCGTCCCCGAAACCCCTGTCAGAGACGAGCCGGCCAGCAGTGCCTCCACCCGCAAAGCCTGCATCCGCTAAACCGACTCCAGTAGCTTCATCTTCAGTCAAGTCGCCGCCTGAGAACCTGCCACCTACAAGTCCACCGCCCACCAGCCAGCTATTACTGAGCCTGTTCCCCGCAGGCCCCGCGCGTGGAAGCTCGTTGAAGGTCCAGCCGTCGATTAATCCGCCGCAGGTGAAGCCGTCACCAGCGAGCCGCCAGCTAGCAGGCTTAGCAGGCTCAATGTCGCCGAGCATATTACGAGCTGAACCTTCTTTGGAAACGTTCCGTGCAGCCAGGTCATTATCCGCGAAACCAAGCCCACGGTCAGCAATAGTACAGTGCAAGGTTCCGCCATTGGCGAGTTCCTCGCTCGGGGGATTACCAGGGCCGAAGGCGCCCTTGGCTTCTGGATCGCCATCTGGGAAGTACCAGGCCGACAAACAGAAACCTGTCCAGTTTCCTGCCGCTCGACCGCTAGCGGTCGTTGGACCGGCAGAGAAAAGGACAGCCAGCGTCATGTCGCCAGCGCGGTTCTCCACACCCAAGACCGCCGCGGCCGGCCCCGTCTTCAAACCGCCGCGACCTCCTGTGTCTCGTTCGCCGATACCAGGTCCTGTGTTCAAGACACCAGGGCAAGGAACAGCCGGTAGCGGGCTCCAGAGACCAAAGTTTCTTCCCAAGCACCTCCAATCGTCGGTGAAGCCGGTTGCCCGCGCGCCGGCTGTAACTCCTCCCACCAGCACTCAGATTTTTTTATCGAGATATATAGACGACATTTTACCGTCGCCGTCTCAAGAAGCCCGGGAGTTACAGGAGCCGATCTCGAAAGCTCCCACGGTCCCGAAGTTTCTCCCAAAGCGTGCTCCTGTCACCCAAGGTCGACCCTCTGTGTCTCAGCCGAAGTTCCTGGCCCAGAAAGCTGCGCATGTTTTCCCGACTGGTCTCAAACCACCAACGGCACCTGACCTCACATCTATCCCCTTTATCTCGACACAGGACTTGTGCATTTCTACGCAAGATGTCCTTGATATTGAGAACAGCACCGAAACTCCTACGCGAGTGAAGAAGGCTAGCATCGTGGAGCCGGAGAGCGCAAAGGTACCTCCGACGAAGGCTGCTGATGCGAGGGGAATGGGCCCGCCCGCGATGAAGAAGTTGGTGAGAGGTCCTCCGAACCTGGGACGACCATCGCCGACCGTCGCAAACGATAAACGTGGAAACCATGTCAACCAGGCAAGGCAGGCACCGAGCAGCCTAGCCGCACTGGTGAATAGCACTCGTACTGGGGGGGAGGGGCCGCGGTACGATGTTGCTCCAACTCAGGAGACAGACTACGGAGATTTTGACATTGAGGATTACCTTAACATGATCAAGGACCGCTGATGATCTTATGAGTTAACGAAGAGCGTTGATATTACATTGAAGGAGTTTTGTGGGAGTTTTTTTTAATTTTACTTTGGAGGCTATCAGCCCGATGGGTTGTGTTGTAATCTTTTGTATCAATGCTGTATTCCGTATTGTATCATCTCTGTATTGCGATCTGTGCTCCTTTATGTACTGTATTCTGTGCCGCGTCCGCATGCGGGGTGGGAGCCTCACCCACTGGTTAGGATCCTGAGTATCAGGATATTTATGGCGCAGGCGAGCTCATCTCATGCGCGCGGTAGTGGCGCCGTTATGGCCGTGGGTTGGGCCTACCAATCTCGGGCGTCGCCCGATGGACTTGCGCCCTGGTCTGCCACGCAGGCCCAAATTTGCCTCACTCCTGTCGAGATGCAGCTTCCATGCGCCCTGGTGTGCTGGCTTGGGTGTCAAGACTCTGGCGATTGGGCAGGAATCGGTTGCGACTTTGCGACACATGCAGAGTTGGTGTGGTGGCTTGGCAGTCAGCCCCGAAGGGTGAGCTGTGACCAAGCTTGTCCCCCTCCATTCACAGCTGTGTGATGGGATCGCGGGGGTAATTTGCTCCCGCCCCCCGAAGCCAACCCGAAAACCTGGAGGCCTTTCCCTGCGTCCCGTCGGTGTCCGTGTCCTACGCGCCCTTCTGCCTGGGCGGCGCAAAGCATCAGTCATCGCCGACAACAGCGCAGAACTCACTTTCAACGACACAGCAGCGCCCCGTCTCCATTTTCGCAATCCAGCTGTCGCATCGCAGTGAGGGGCTAGTTACTGAGGGCGCGGCGCATCACCCGACGAGGTGTGTCCCGTGACGGGCGCAGGGTGCAGAGTGCAGATTGCGGATTACCACCCCCGCCTTGACTGCTCACTGCGCTTCCGCCGAGGTGGCATCTGGTTCGCGCCTGCGCGATAAAGACGATGAAGCGGTTTGACAACAGGCGCCGTGAGATCGACTACGAGTACGGACCGGAGGGGTCTTGGGGTACCCCCGACGACAGGTTCTCTCATCCGCGGCGCACGCTATCGGGCGGCCTGGAGTACGATGTGGGCGCCGTGGAGCCGAGACCCCGGCCGAGGGAGCCGAGAGAACCGAGGGAACGACTCGTCTACCCGGACCACGGCGAGAGGCTGGTGTATTACTCTGTAGACAGGGAAAAGGAGATTTTGAAGCAGCGAATGATCAGGCCCACTCTGTCCGCACGCTCCGTACCCGATCAGCGACGCCACCACCGCGCGAGGTCGCTGTCGCTCTCACGGCCCCCATCGCAAGAAAGCATCACCTCGTACGAGTCCATGAGGGACCAGCGCCTGAGTCATCGCCCGCCAGTCCAATACCACCAACGCCAGCAGTTGAGCCTCACGTCGTCTCAGTCCGCCCTGGCGCCATGGCCGCGTGCACCGTCACCTGACCGCGATCACCAAAGAGAGCAGGAGCGTGTCGCGAGGCGGGATGGATATTCCCGCGGGTTTCACCTCATGGAGAAGCCTTTTCACAACGCGGATCCGAGGCTTGTGATGTCACCATTTTACGATGATACGAGACTGCCGAGTGCCTTCCAGCGGATGAGCTTGGGCCCAGACATGCGAGCGCTGTCAACGAGAAGCGCGAGCTTCGATGCCAAAAGCAACCTCGGCCTAACGCGGAAGGGAATGAGCCAAAGTCCAGCGCACATGGAGTGCTTCGAGCCGATGTAAGTACCCGATCGCCGGGTCCCCTACCCGCGCCGCTTCTAACGACACACCAGCAAACGAAGACCCATGTACCCAAAGTACAAGGAGGTGCACGTCTTGATTCTCACCTGGAAGTTCCACGATCTCAGAACAGCGCCATACACAGCCCCTCCCTCCGCTGACTATGTCTCGCTCGAGGATGAAACGCGCCGGCTGCATGAGACGTTCGGGAGCTTCGGCTACAACGTACAGGATTGGTCGATTCCAATGGAACGGCCGCTAGAAAAGATGCGCAATCGAATCAAGAAGTTTTGTCGTCTAGCAGCCGACGACACGCTATTGATCGTCTACTACCATGGGCACGGCAGTCTCGACGATGACAATGAGCTTGTGTTCAGCAGGTATGTCTCAACCCTGATTCCTTCCAAAGAACCGACAATACTGACGGCATCTCAGTCACGAGCACCCAGCCAACCTAGACTGGTGCCAGGCCGCGGCGGCAGAACTCTACGCCGCTATGCTCAGCGGTGAGCTTTGCAAACATGACCGTGTAGACAACTATCACGAGCTTCTCAAGAAATAGTCCGTACCCGCCCTCCCTACTCACAATCAACCCAGCTAACTCCTCCTCCTTCCACAGCGAGCGATACCGCCCCGTCGCAGAAGTCAAGTGGGACGACATCCGGGAGATCATCCTCGGCGCCCCCTGCGACCTCCTCCTCATCCTCGACTGCTGCGCAGCCGGGGGCGCCAACCTCCGCCACGTCAACTGGCAGCCCTCCAAATCCGCCGAAGGCTACACGAAGCACCTCTTCGCAGCATGCGGTTTCGAATCAAGCACCAGCGATGACATGACAGCAGCCATGTGCGACGTCCTAGAGGAATGGGTTCCCGGCCCACCGCGTCGAGATCCGAAAAATCCAAGGACGACGTCGCCTTCGGCCTCGGCACCGTTTTTGACGACGAAGCGGCTGCATCAGATTATGGAGGATAAGCTGCAAAAGGACTCTGTGGGGTCACAGCCGATTTTCAAGCAGTTGTTGCCGCATGATCCGGAGCAGTATATCACGCTACCGAACCTGTTGGACGTGGAGAGGCGGGGGAGGAGGGGGTACTATGTTGATGTGGACTGACCGCCGTGGCTTTATTCGCATGCGGAGAGTGACGAGGAGGATGCTTAGGGAGAGGGACGGGGAGGTTCTAGAATATATCGTATCGGGAGGCGGTGTACGTTATTTGCTCAGGCTGTTGGTGTTATAGTTGAGATTGCTTGTTGAGGGGATACCTATTTGATTGCACATGGAATATATGGGCTGAGGCTCAAGGAGACGGACTGTAGCAGGTTGGATATTTAGAAGTGTTGTTCAGGCCCTTGCCATTCGTTGGTTTTGGTAGCGTCCGGTCTTTGAATTCTAGTATGAGGTGAATTTCGTGGGGGAATATATTCATTTGAGGGAAGCTATCGTGATGGTGCCTTGAAATTGTGCCGTGATTCCTGATGGCGACGATGTCTTCTCGGCTTTGGGGAGGCTTGTATTCAAGAAGCCTTTTTAAATTCTGCACAGGGACATTCCAGTGTGCCCTGCATAGTCTAGGCGCTCCATAATACAAGGAAGGCCTGTACTGAGATACAAACTTGGTGTTGATATGCTGATTGGGTACCTTAGGTAGGTTATTTTGCCCAAGTTTCACGACTGCTCCTACCCAAATTTGAATGAAGCGAGCATTTTTGCCCAGCAGCTGAGCTTCCGACGCCCTGCCAACCCTCCCACCGTCATGATTGGCCCGAGTCGGCACTGCACATATGCACGAGGAAACAACTCTGCTCGGAATCGGCACCTCAGAGCCTCACTGTCAAAAGTTTCCTCAGTTTTCCTGATGCTTGGGGAGTTCGAACAGAGCCAAAACCGCCAGACCTCAGCACCCTTCGTATTCTATGCTCACAACACGTTCAAAAGACCGGCTTTTTGACTTTATCGAAGGCACTGGCATCCACCGATGTCCAAACCCACCGAAAACGAAGCGGAAATGATGGACCTCAACCAGTCCAAATCAGAGCCGCCGCGCTACAGCGCCGTTGAGTTGACGTCTTCCAAGGGATTTCTTCACTTTCGTGAGATTGATGATCTCTGCACGGTTGCCGCGGCTAGGAGGATCCTAATCGCCATTGGTACGGACATCATGGTAATATATGCCTTCAGCATGACCGGGATATGCCTAAGCTTGTTACATTTAACGCTTGAAGTCTCAACAGGATGGGAGGTCAAATTACTCGCCGGCATCATTGACCTCCACTGGATAGTGATCACCATCGCGATTGGACTCTCGGTGGCCGGATACGGGCTGAAGAAGATGAAGTATAAGGAGACTTGAGAATTCGCTCGATCCAACGTGATCGCAGTTTGGGATAAAGCCACTGTCCCCCGTCCTTCGACCAATAATTTGAGACACTATCTGTACATTCTTGTTTCAGAATTATTCTTCCCTGAGCGATTAGTCGGCTGGAGCGCCCTTCAAAAAGCCTACTTCAACAGGTCTAAACGCTTTGAGCAGTTTCTACCCGGTGAGCACAACGAGCTCCGTAGAATATTGCAAGACGATGTCTACAGCGCACCGTACCTTATTGCAGATCCGTTGCTAATATTTCTTCTCCAAAGCTCCAGTTACAGATCAACAGCACCCGAGCCGGACACCCACCACCGACTCGCCATCTTTGCAGAGCAGTGAGATCTCCAGACCGCACGGCTCAAAGAGAACTACATCGACACCAGGCTCCGTGTCTGGCTCCACGGATAGCGATTCTGAGATGACTGACAGCTCATGGAACTCCGAGTCGTTTCCTCCCGCGTTCGACGACGACCCGTTCAGCAGTGTTCTCGACCACCTTGCTGAGTCCGTTGTGCTAACCTACGGGGAATGGAGGCAACATCCTAGTGCGACCGGCCGGCGAAGAGTTGCGGGATCAATCCAATCCTTGAGGACTTCCTCTGAGTCTAACAGGTCGGGCCAAGGACGACGGAGGGCGGCAAACAACAGATCTGGTGGTGCCGACGACACTGGGAGGGACACAAACACTTTGGTCTCTGCGAACCCAGAAAGCCAGATCGAATGCCTTTTCGCCTGCCCCTTCGTCAAGAAGGACCCGTTGCGACACCGCCCCTGTCTCAGCCACATCCTGCGGGATGTGAGAGCAGTGAAGCAACACTTGCGGCGACAACACAAAGACGAGAAGCCATTCCTCTGCCTCAAGTGCAAGGAGAAGTTCGAGTCCTACAGCGAGCATTTTCAGCACTCGCAAAACGTCGACTGCGCCTCCAAGCCCTTTGAGAGCTTCGACACCATCTTCGAGCACCAGATATCGGAGATGAACAAGAGATCAGACTGGTTCCAGCTCTGGGACATGGTGTTTCAACACCTTAAAATCGACAGCTACCCATGCTTACAGTCACGTGACGAATAGTCACGTCTGATCAGTCCAGATCAGTCCCGGCTCATGATCAGTCCAGATCAGTCCCGGCTCAGCTTCGGCTAATATCTGCCCATTGAACATCGCAGCCTTCCTATATGAGTGCAGTTTTAGCCAAAGGTGTTAGAAGCACTGCACTCTGGATTGTGTGGAATTGTAGGGGTTGTAACTGCGTGTTTGTATTGCTTGTTCGGCTCTCTGGCTCAGCCAGAGAACCTTCCTTATAACTGTGAATAGTAGCAAGCCGTGTGGCAAAGCCGCGCGGCTACAATTGCGCGTCTGTGGCAATAGTTACAAATCTATTGTTCTGGTGGTTTCCAGACTCTTCTTTCTGACAGTTCTGGCCTCTGGCCAGAACCCCCTTCTTTCTGACAAAAGGGCCTAGTTCTGAACCCTTTACACCTAGTCACTCCCATGGTTAATAAAGCGCGGGAATGATATGGCTTCTTTATCAGTGTCTATTTAGTTATCTGTATAACTGGACTGTAAAATCTTTAACGGTGCTTACCACTCTACCCGCCTGTTAGCATTAAATACCCTAAACTCCCTAAGGTCCCTTAGGCCTTATAGCTCCCTTACCAGCACATCCTGGTATCTATATATTATCTAGAGCGTAATATAAGGCAGATAATAAGTAACTCACTCTTAGTATATATCGATAGGATTACTAAAAGAAAAATGTAACTCCCTAGAGGTAAATCTGATTTATTTATTAGAAAAGATATTATAATATCAGCCTTAGGAGAGAGGTTATTTATGGAGACTTTTAGCTGTTTAGATCCAGGAGGGCTTATCTTTTCAGGAGGGGTTTATATAACGTTACAAGTATACTATTAGAGCTGGGACGTTTAATCTCTGTAGGTTCCGTTTGTGATTTTTTTAACTTAGATATAGCTTTAATTATTATAATAGTTTTCCAATCCTTGTTATCTTAATATAAGACGCTATTATAATCAGATAAAATTGCCAGGAGCAAAAGTAAGAAATGGAGTGCTCTGTAGCGCAGCGAAAGACTGTTATGTAATGACGAACGAATGCTCCTGGTAGTTTTAATGGAGGTTTTAAGCTATTTTAAATCTGTTTTCTTTTATTATGTTAATTTAAATCCTTTATTAAATAATAAATTACTAAGTAAAGTAAATAAAGCGACAGAGACCTGTCCAGAGGCTAATGTATCTGTATAAAAAGGTAAAAAGAATAGTAAAAAGAATAACAATCAAAGATTAAGAAAATAATCTTTAAAAATAAATCTTACTTTTTATTAGCTTTATTTTACAGGCTTCATTTTACAAGGTTTATAAGCTTTAGTTTACAATTTACAATTTACAGTTTTTTTTTTTCACTTTCATAAATGCAATTCGAACTAGGAACCTCTTTAATTTATATTATGCTATTTATCACTATTCTATTTCTATTTCTATTTGTGAAAATGTGACAACCCTGTGTGACGACCCTGCAGGCCGTCACTTGGGCCGGGGCGGCCCGACGAATCCCCCGCAGAAGGAACAGTGCAAAAGGACGAAGTACACTGTCCTGACGCACTGGGCCAGGAGTGTAAAGACCCGAAGCCCCTACGGCCAGTAAGAAAGTGCTTAGTAATCTATAAGGACTGATAACACTAAGTACCATTTAGTTAGCTACTTAACCGTAACTGCGTGGTGCACCACTAAGCATAACAGACTAAGCAAGGTATAAAGTACCTCCCGTCTAATTAGTATAGATAGTTATAGTTATACCTATAACCACTGTAAGGGACTCTAGTTCCTCACGCTAATATTTAATTATTTATTTATATCCTACTGTTTAGACTTACCTCTGTACATTATAGTGATAGCGACTTACAGTAACATTAAACTGCCCGTTTAAGAGTGTTAGCTTAATAAGCCGTCTTTAGAACGCCCCTTACCTGTTAGCGTCCTGCTATACGTTCTATCTTAACCCATGCCAGTCCTTTTAAGGCCTATATTAAGTATAAGTCGTAATATAATACTAACGTTACAGTTTTAAACGCTGTTTGTTAAATTCCCAGACATTACCCCCCTCCCATTAACATATCGACCTTTAGAAAAGGCAAAGAGCTTAAGGAAGCTTAAGCTTAACCTTAGCTCTTTACAGTTAATAAGTTAGCTGTACGCCTTAAAGAGTTAAACCTTAACTAGTAAGGGCTAGTTAAAAACTTAATAAAACCTTCCCTAAAGATATTAAAAGCTGTATTAGTCTTATCGAGAAACTTTAAGCTTAACTTAACGTTATTAAATTAAAGAATAATAACTTTAAAGGCTTATAAAAGAAATAAGTAAAGCTCCCCTTACTGTTACGCTTTAAAGGAGACTTTACATAGCTAGAGTCTTAAATAACCTAACTTTAAAGCTATATTATTTATTATAATAAGCAGTTCTTTAAAGAAGAAGGAAAGGTCAGGTTTACTAAAGCCTTACTAGATAGGGTAACCGTTTAGTAATATAAACCTTATATAAAGATAATTAACGACCTCTCTGTAAACAGAGCGTGTAAGGAAGCCTTAAAGACTTAAGCCCTTTTTGATAACTTTAACGTGTTTATCGATTAACTCTAAACTGAGTTTAAAGTATTAGACGCCTTAAGGTAGGTTAAATAACGTCTTATAGCTTTAAGACAGACGTCCTTAATCCTTAAGTTCTCTACCCACTTTAAGTTAGAAGTAGTAAAAACTAAACTTAGTTAAAAGGCTTTAGTAATGCTATTCTGGAGCGGTTTAAAGGAGTATGTTATTAAAGACCTTTATTAAGAGGATTAACCGGATCGCCTTTAGGAGCTAGTTAAGATAGCTATTAAGGTTAATAATTAATATTATAATTACTATTATTAAAAAAACTTCTAAAAGGAATAAACTCCTTATTAGCTAAATAAACTTAAAAAGGGGAACTAGTTAACTGTAATAAGTTACTACCCTAGACTAATAGATATTAGTATAGTGAACTGTTAAAACCGACTTAACTATGATAAACCTTAATAATAAAAGCAGTTTAAGGACCTATCTTAAGTTTAATGCTTTAACTGTAGTAAAAAAGGTTATATAGTACAGTAATACCCGTTATTAAAGTAAGTCGGTTAAAAGCTAGTTCTAGAAAAAGGAAAGCACGTTAAGTTTACATTAGGAGACGTTTACGTCAGGATAGTAAGAAACGAAGAAGACTGCACCTAGATAAATAAGTGTGACTTAAGAGATAAAGGAGAAAACGAAAAAGAACTTTAAAACGTAATGTATCTAGTCTTTAAAAGTGTCCTTAAAGAGTTAATTACGGAAGTGTAAGTCGTTATAAACCGACTTTAAGGTAGAAACTTAAGATAACTAGAAGTGTAGGTTATAAAAGACTAATTTTAGGAAGAAATGTTCCAGTTAGCTGTTATAGGTCTTAAAAACCTTATATTATAAGCCTAGGAATTAAGGAAGTTTAAAAAAGACCTTAACTTAAACTTTACTAAAATAATAAAGGGAGTTAAAGAACTAGCCTTATAAGCTACTTAAACAGTAAAGTAAGCCTTAAAAGGTAAAAGAGAGTAAGCTGAAAAAGTTAAGTTAGAAAAATAAAAGTTCTTCTTAATTATACTTCTTAAGACCTTTAAACACTTTAAACATATAGAGTGGATTAACACCCTTACCTCCTTAGAAGAAAGGTAGTTTAGATAGCTGCCTTGTATTAAAACTAATGTAGCTTAGACTGGTACTTTAAGGGTCTCTTAAAAAAGTATAAAATAAGTACATTAATAAAGGATTTAAGAGTTAAAGGAAAAATATTAAGAGTTAATAGATAAAGTGGAGGACCTGTAAGTTAAGAGCCTTATTATAATATCTAAAGATAAAGTAGTAGAAATTAGGTTATAACTTTATAATAAAGTTCGTTTTACTAATTAACTTAAATACTGACTTGTTAAAAAGGGCTATTTTATAAAAGAATAAGCTGGGTTACTATTACCTAAGTTTGAGGAAGAAGTTTAGAAGAAGTAATATATATAGAGGTAAGTAGAAGAAGAAAAGAAATAAGGTATTACTTTACCTGTTCTGTACTTTATAACCGTAATACCCGTAGTTAACGTTAACTATCCTAGTTATAAAGACGTACTGTAGATTAACTGTATATATAATAACTACACTCTTAACTAATATAACAGGCTTAAAGCCCTTTATAACTACTTCCCTATTATATAAAGACAAGACTACATAATTATTACAACCTGCACCTAACACAAGCCTTAAGAGGACTGGCACGGGTTAAGACAGAACGTATAGCAAGACGCTAACAGATAAAGGGCGTTCCGAAGACGGCTTATTAAGTTAGTAATTCTTAGACAGGGGGTTTAATGTTACTGTAAGTCGTTATCACTATAATACACAGAGGTAAGTCTAAACAGTAAGATACAAATAAATAATTAAATACTAACGTAAGGAACCGGAGTCCCTTACAGTAATTATAGGCATAACTATAACTATCTATACTAACTAACTAAAAGGTACTTCGTACCTTAATCACTATACTCACTTAACATAAGGAGTAATTATAGTAATTAAAATACCTCTAATCACTGTGATTACCGTGCTTTTAATAAGATTAAAGTAATTACTTAACGATTAGTCGTAAGGGCTTCGGGTCTTTACACCCCTAGCCTAGTGTGTCTGGACAGTATACACTATCTTCCTACACCGTTCCTTCTACAGGGGATTCGTCAGGCCACCCTAGCCTAAGTGACAGCCTGTAAGGTCGTCACACAATTCCCCCTCTTTAACGTTCTTTTTCTATAAAGAACTACTCGTACGTTCCTTCTTCTTTTCGTTAATCGTTATGTCGTCTAATTAGGTAATTAAGAATAGGAGAAACGCAGTGCCTTTATTAACTGAACGCTGTATTACTAACGTTAAGTTTATTTTTACTTTCAGGATCGTTATGCCTATAAAGTGTAATTACTACTATTACCTAAACCTGCCAGACTGTAAGGTAACCAGTAAAAGTAAGTTATATAGCTACTGTGTAGCGGCCGGTAGGATTGCATACTTGTCTTACAACGTTTACGGAAACGACCCGTCCGTCCTACGTGGGGTTTTAGACAAAAAGAAGCACCTTAACATTAAGGAGTGTAAAACTGCTCTCCTTCTTTATAACACAGCCTTTAAGCTTCTGCACTTTAAGGACTGATAGAAGGGACTGGCGCAGCAAGCAGACGAACTTTTTAGCTATAAGTTTAATATTATGGCGGAAAAGGAGCGTAAGGCCCAGGAAGTAACCGTGCCAGTTCCTAAGTTCGACTGGGAAAGCCTCTTAGCAGAACTAGCATACAGTTCTTTTTCCGG
>Ga0247770_1001313_pt1 | contig 20081 bp, 14 predicted proteins | sample UWRJL136409B6_FD_179943 | JGI IMG/M metagenome (GOLD analysis project Ga0247770, IMG submission 179943) | Plant litter microbial communities from Arlington Agricultural Research Station in Wisconsin, United States - UWRJ-L136-409B-6 | ecosystem: Environmental > Terrestrial > Plant litter >... | reverse complement strand
GGGTGGGTGGGGGGTCTTTTGGGGGTGTGGTTTCTGGGGGTTTGTTGGGTTTGTGCGGGTTTTCGCCGAAGCTGCCGATTACGTTTCAGCCTTCGGGCGTGAGGGGTGGGGCTTTGGGGGCGATTTGGGGCAGTTTTTTGGGGACTTTGGCGGGGGCTGTGTGGGGTGCGGTGGTGTCTGCGATGTTTCCGGCTGTTAGCGCTGGGGTGCCGGTGGAGTTGGGACCTGTGGCGGGGGCGATCGTGGGGGCTGGTTTGGGGGCGATTTGGGGGGTGGTTTCGGGTACTGTTTGGGGGGCTATGGGGAAGTGGTGATCGGTTGATGTGTGTTTTTGGGTGGAAAATGCGCCTGTGCCTAGCTGTAAAAATCGAGGTGTTAAATTTTGGGGCTACAATGTATGTGCTGTAAGGGTTTGAGGCACTTCTACCAATAAAAGGGTAGACGCGATCGCTGAAATCTATGCAGGATAAGGGTTTGAGGGCTGTATGAAAATTTTAGTATTGACAAGTCGAAGGCCCAAATGGTACTTTTGTTTTACGCAGACGCAACTGAACCTTGAAAACTAAATACAGCAAAGCTTCTGGAACGGGCGATCGTAATTAACCTAACTCCCTATTAGGGATTGAAACTTCGTTATTCAGCATAAGTAACCGTTGAAAAACTACAATCGTAATTAACCTAACTCCCTATTAGGGATTGAAACGTAAAAGAACCCATCATGTGTGACTGTGGTTTTGTGAATCGTAATTAACCTAACTCCCTATTAGGGATTGAAACGCTGGTATTCCAGCAACTAAATTCGTCGTCGCCAATCGTAATTAACCTAACTCCCTATTAGGGATTGAAACCGGTTGGGCAATAATATCACCGACGCTAATTCCTAGATCGTAATTAACCTAACTCCCTATTAGGGATTGAAACATCTAGTTTTTCACTAAGAGCGATCAGTGTTTCAATCGTAATTAACCTAACTCCCTATTAGGGATTGAAACATTTTTGCTACTCCTAAAAGATATTAACCAAATGCGATCGTAATTAACCTAACTCCCTATTAGGGATTGAAACGCCTACTCTAATTGCTGCAAAATTCTGATTTTTTATCGTAATTAACCTAACTCCCTATTAGGGATTGAAACGGACCAAGACTTGTCATTCCCTTTACTTGAAGACAATCGTAATTAACCTAACTCCCTATTAGGGATTGAAACTTGAGCGGGGGCAATTCCGCAGCAGACGCACAATCGTAATTAACCTAACTCCCTATTAGGGATTGAAACCTGGAAGTGCGATTTTATTTGTGTAAGCATTGGATCGTAATTAACCTAACTCCCTATTAGGGATTGAAACTATGGAACACAAATTTTTTCCATAAATTGTATATGTAGAATCGTAATTAACCTAACTCCCTATTAGGGATTGAAACTAGTTTCAACTCCAGCAGCCTCCAACCAGTAACATCGTAATTAACCTAACTCCCTATTAGGGATTGAAACTCGAAGCCGAGGTCTTCAAAACTTACCTTGATATCGCATCATCGTAATTAACCTAACTCCCTATTAGGGATTGAAACCGTACCGCGAGTGTGGGGGATGGGTTCTTAATGATGGATCGTAATTAACCTAACTCCCTATTAGGGATTGAAACTAAGTCTTGCGAACAATCGATCGCCCGATCCACAATCATCGTAATTAACCTAACTCCCTATTAGGGATTGAAACTATTGCTGTTGACAATTTCAATGCCCAATTTAAATCGTAATTAACCTAACTCCCTATTAGGGATTGAAACCTTTAATAACTTTATGTGCTTGGTTTCCGCTCATATCGTAATTAACCTAACTCCCTATTAGGGATTGAAACGGGTAAGGCGTGGGAGTCTTTCTCCAGAAACAGGTACAATCGTAATTAACCTAACTCCCTATTAGGGATTGAAACAGGAAACAGCATCCCTGTTCGGGCAGCAATAGAAATCGTAATTAACCTAACTCCCTATTAGGGATTGAAACTTTGGAACTTGGCGAAAAGTAACAAATTTTAAAAAAAATCGTAATTAACCTAACTCCCTATTAGGGATTGAAACAAGTTACCTCTTTGATCTTCGGTAATATTAATGATCGCAATTAACCTAACTCCCTATTAGGGATTGAAACATCAGCGTCAGTAGCCTAGCTGCTCTCTACAAAGAATCGTAATTAACCTAACTCCCTATTAGGGATTGAAACGCCGTGCTAGGAGTATAAAGAACTACGCTTTGCGGATCGTAATTAACCTAACTCCCTATTAGGGATTGAAACTAAATAAGTTTTTGCTTCAATTACAGCCCCTCCGCCCATCGTAATTAACCTAACTCCCTATTAGGGATTGAAACAAGGAAACTGCGCTTGATTCGCTGGGTAAGTAGTGAAAATCGCAATTAACCTAACTCCCTATTAGGGATTGAAACCATCTGAATGCAAATAGAAAAGTCTCCAGCCCTCGCTGGCCGCAATTAACCTAACTCCCTATTAGGGATTGAAACGAGGTGGTGAAGTTTGATTCTGCTGGCAATGCTTCAGCCGCAATTAACCTAACTCCCTATTAGGGATTGAAACTTAATATGAGAATCTAGGCTATCGAGTTCTTCTAACGCCGCAATTAACCTAACTCCCTATTAGGGATTGAAACATTGGAGGGAGCATCGGAGGAGAAATAGGCGGCCGCCGCAATTAACCTAACTCCCTATTAGCGTGGGAGTTTCAGCGTTTGATGTTTCCGGGTCGCACATCGACGAGCCGAACCTCTACTTGAATCTAACTTAGTCTTAACTTAAAATTAACCTGATTCCCTAGTAAATCTAGCGGCTAACCGGAATTACATTAAGTCAGCCTGCCACGCCTGGGAATGCGTGCGCGTCAAGAGCCAGTTCTAGTAGGAGTACAGGCAATGAGTTCTATCTTTTTCAGCCCCAACGATTGGCAAACAGTCACCTTTAGGCTGACGGCTGCACTACTCGTAGGCTGCGCGATCGGCATGAACCGCCAGCAGCCAGGTAGACCAGCAGGTTTAAGAACCTTTATGATCGTGAGTCTAGGCGCAGCTATATTTGTAATGATTCCTTTGCAGATGGATGGCGACAGCACCTTTTCCTCTTCCAATGCTTTGAGTCGAACTATCCAAGGAGTTGCCACAGGGGTAGGCTTTCTCGGAGGCGGAATCATTCTGCAACAAACTCAATACCCACGGGGTAAAGCTGAAGTCAAAGGATTAACTTCCGCCGCCACTATTTGGTTGGCTGCCGGATTAGGTGCCGCTGCAGGCTGCGGTTTGTGGGTGATGAGTTTGATAGGAACGCTGTTTGCACTCTTGGTTTTGAGTGGCGTCAAACGGCTTAAGAAGTCTGCCTTGATTCGTCCTTATGCTACCAGCAAACCAAAAATACGAGTCAAAGATGCAGCCTCAGTACAAGATCGGCAGCCCGAATAACTGAGCTTGCCTTTCAAAAAGTACAAGATATACTCACCACGGTCAAAGACAATGGTGAGTAGCTGAGTACCTTTTGCGGTTAATTGCTCTGGCTTGAAGGTCAGAAATTTTTAGGTTTATCGATTCCGGTGCAACCGGAATTGATATGAACTAGGTTTCAAGCCAGAATAGCGCTATCACACAAATCCCCATACAGGAAAATTTGATTTGTACGCTTTTATTAAGCCAATTTTCCATTCAGATGACAATGACAATTCGGCTTTTCAATCAAAGACTCAACCAAAGCATTCAAAGCAACCGCCGCCAACAACCCGCCGCCAAAAGTTCCCAGAGTTGTAATATAATCAACACCCGATCGCACTAACCGCCGTTTCGCCACCGGAGAATGACTAAAACCGATCGGCATTCCAACCACCAAAGCCGGTTGCAGTTGCCCACCCTCGATCGCCTCGCAAACCGCCATCAGCACAGACGGCGCATATCCAATCACCAATATACAGCCCTTTTCCAGTTTCAATAACTTATCAAACCACTCACCCTGCCGCCAAAACTCCTGTTCCGCTTCCGCCGCAGCATTGATGTGCGGGTCATCAATTAAAGTTGCAATACTTGTTCCCAAATGCGCCAATCTAGTTCGATCCAAAGCCGCAAAAACAGGCGGCACATCAGCCACAATTTGACACTGATTTTTCAAAGCTTCCCGCGCCGATTTAATCGCCGTTTCGCTCAACTTCACAAACGGCAGCAGCGAACAATCTCCGCAAGCTAACACCAGTTTAGAAAGCAAGTCTACCTCAATTTCCGAGCGATCGCCCAAATCCGGCAACAAAAGCTGCAACGACTCCCCAAAATCCTCCGGGTGAGTGTGCGCCCCCGCATCCCAACCCTCCCAAAGTTGTTCCAACTCATCCAACCCCCCCTCAGTTTCCGCCTGCAACAGCCTTAATTGCGCCAAGGCGTCCGCTTGCAGCGCTTGACAAGAAATATCCCGCCCCAGCAATCCTTCCAGCGCCGAAGCCGTTTCTCGGAGGCGAACAATTTGCTGAATAACCGACAGATATTGCCGTTGCAGAGTCGCCATCAGCGCGTCAGGGGAAGCATCCGCATCAGTTTCTAACAGTTTGCGGATGTGAGACAGTTGAAAGCCTTGCTGCTTGAGTGCGACTATTCTTTGTAGTCTTTGTACATCGCTGCGGGTGTACAGTCTGTAGTTAGAGGTCGATCGCACCGCCGGAGATAGCAGCCCCAAAGCGTGATAATGTCGCACCATCCGAGGGGTAATTGTGCCTTTTACCGCTTCTGTAAGTTGTTTAATTGTCAGGTATTCTTGCTCCATAATAATACCAATTATAGCAATCCTTGCAGGAGTCGTAATTTTTTTACCCACCCCAACCCTCCCCTTGGTAAGAGGAGGGAGTAAGAAATTCACAAATGATTTAGGATTGTTCTAGCAATCCTTGCAGGAGTCGTAAATTTTTTACCCCACCCCAACCCTCCCCTTGGTAAGGGGAGGTAGTAAGAAATTCACAAATGATTTAGGATTGTTATAGCAATCCTTGCAGGAGTCATAAATTTTTTACCCCACCCCAACCCTCCCCTTGGTAAGGGGAGGGAGTAAGAAATTCACAAATGATATCAATTCTGGCTGCGCCGAAATGATATCAAATCCGCGCTTCATCGTCGGGCCTAAAGTCGAATCCCGAGGCCAACAAATAATTCGCGCAATTTTTATTTTTTTGACCCCTCCTTCTACAGTCAACAGTCTACAGTCAACAGTCAACAGTCAACAATGCCGACGGTACACCCGGAATCGATATAAATCATCAAAGGAATTTACACACTCTTAGCCCAGGAAAGCCAAGTTTCCATCGGGCGGAAACCGACTGATTTGTAAAGCTTTGTCGCCCCTGTCAAACTGTCAGCATCAACGCTGAGTTTAGCTGTGTTTGCACCCGCCGCTTTTAAGGAGTGCAAACCCGCCAGCAGCATCGCTTTTCCTAAACCCATTTTCCGAAAGTCGCGCCGCGTACCCAACAATTCAATCCAACCGTTTTTTGTGCCGCTGCGGGCGTGTTTTTGGGGTTTGATTTGACAGTCGCAGAAAGCTGCAAATTTGCGATCGCCCGAAACCGCAATCAAATCTAGTTCCGGCTGATAGTTCGCGTCTTGCATCCAGTAGCGCACGGTTTCCGCAGTTAAATCGTGGTGATTCCAGTGATCTATAAAAGACTGGTTGAACATTTCTACCCAGGGTTGGATGTCTTGTTCTCCGGATACGTGTGTTAGGGCAAAATCTGCCGGAAATTCCGGTGTGGGAATCGGTTCGGCGAGGGATCGGGCCATTGTCAGAAAATAGCGATCGACCTCAAAGCCCTCTTTTTCTAACAGCAGGATTTCATCTGTTTTATCCTCGCGGCTGTAGGTACGCAATTTTGCAGGCAAATTCAGTTCTTTTTCTACTTCGCGCAGCCGATTTTCTCCCCACTTAATTATGTCTTTTTCTAAACCTTCGCTACGCAGGTTGGGATGCACGTAAAACCAGAGACAAGCATCTATTTCATGCCGGGAATCGGGCATATCTAGGAGTGCCAAGCCGATCAGTTTGTAATTACCATCTTCCCACAATTGCACATCGCGGGCTTGGTCGAGTTTTGGTGCATCAAGTATTAGCTTCAGTTCAGTTGCTGAGACTTCTTCGCCGAGGCGATCGACTGTTTCGCAAGCATCGATTAAATTGGCGATCGCGCACCAGTCTGTTTCGCCCTTGTAGGAGCGTGTTGTCAAGATATTCATAAAAAACTTGCAATCCGTAATTGCGGACTGTTCCTCTTAATTGGTATTGGCAAACAAGTACAGTGAATTTCTGGCAAAAATCCGACTTTTTGATTATTAACCGCAGAGCGATGCGGATATACGTGGAAGTAATGCAGATTTATTGTGGTGTCGATAAAACTCAGAAACCAGTCTATATCACCCAGGCTTTCAGGTTTTATCTAATTAGGCAATCATAAAAATTGGTTGGCCCTTTCGGGCTAGTTTTGGATGTGAGTTTATGGCTGGATGTCGATGAGTCGCGCTCTCTTTCGTTACCAAGCTTGGTGCTTAAGTAACTATTGTTGGAATAAAGTTTGTACAGCTAAGTAAAGAAGTTGTCACCCCCACCGGGTAGTTGATTTTTACTTTTGCTCTGTTTTACAATAAATCCTTTTTCCGGGATTTTTTGCTCCTCCTGTTAACTCGCCCGATCGGGTGATGGGAGAAGTTGAACTTACTTAAAAGTTCCCTATTTCAACTATAACCTGAGCTGTTTTTTTTGGCAAGTTTGAAATTGAGGGAAACTTGCTAGTATTAACGACGCTGACATTTGAGGGCAGGAGCGATATCGCTTTAAACCTGCCCTAACTGTAATTTTTATAACGTTTTTCCCAGACTTTAGGATTTAATTTTATCCAAACGTTAAACTAACGTTAAACAGTTTTTTCAGATTTATAGGAGGTAAATATGCTCGACAACCTCGATTTAGATATTTCCCTGGATAAAGAAACCTACGAGGCCAAGATAGAAGTTTTAATGAAACAGTTGCGATCGCTCCAACTGACCTGCAGGGAAAAAAAATTGCCCGCAATTATCGTCCTCGAAGGTTGGGCAGCAGCCGGCAAAGGCGCGCTGGTCAAAAAAATGGTGGGGTACATGGACCCGCGGGGGTTTGGGGTCCACCCGATTTGGCCCCCGTCAGAGGCAGAAATGGGCTATCCTTTCCTGTGGCGGTTTTGGCAGAAACTCCCCGCCCGCGGCAAAATTGGTTTTTTTTACCACAGTTGGTACACTCATCTTTTAGAAGACCGATTGTTCGATCGACTCTCCGACGCAGAAGTACCAACAGTTATCCGGCAAATCAACGCCTTCGAGCGGCAGATGGTAGATGACGGCGCGGCAATTGCCAAATTTTGGATCCACCTGAGCAAAAAAGAACTCAAGCGTCGGCTAAACAAACTAGAAGACGACACCTTACAAGCTTGGCGAGTGCGGCCCGAAGACTGGAAACAAGCCAAAAAATACGAAGAATACACAACTTTGGCAGAAGAAATGGTAGCCCAAACCGGCACGGGCTCCGCACCTTGGACGCTAGTAGAAGGCAATTGTCAACGCTGGGCGAGAGTCAAAGTTTTAACGCAAATGGCAGCGACAATTACAGAAGCCTTAGAGAGACTGCCGATACAATCTGCACCCGTAAAATTGCCACCTCAAGAAAGCTTGCAACCCACCGAACCCGACTTGCTGGCCCAAGTAGATTTAACTCAATCGCTGTCAGCCGACGAATACAAACAGCAACTTCGCGAAGAACAAACCCGTTTTGGCAAACTGCAACAAAGCATCTACGAAGATGAAATCCCCGTGTTAGTGCTGTTTGAAGGTTGGGACGCCGCAGGTAAAGGAGGAGCAATCAAACGCTTGACCGACATATTAGACCCCCGCAGTTACACAGTTAATGCCTTTGCGGCCCCGACAGACGAAGAAAAAGCCCACCACTACCTGTGGCGGTTCTGGCGGCGGCTGCCAACTGCCGGTAAAATCAGCATTTGCGATCGCAGTTGGTATGGTAGAGTGCTCGTCGAGCGAGTCGAAGGATTTGCTACCGAACTCGAATGGCGCCGAGCTTATCAGGAAATCAACGAATTTGAGGAGCAACTCACCAGTTTCGGTTGTGTTTTAGTTAAATTCTGGCTGCACATCAGTCCGGACGAGCAACTAAAGCGGTTTACAGAGCGGCAAAACAATCCATTTAAACAATACAAACTCACCGAGGAAGATTGGCGGAATCGCCAAAAGTGGAATTATTATGAAGTGGCGGTGAATCAAATGATTCAGCGCACCAGCACGCCGGCTGCTCCCTGGACGCTAATTGCGGCTGATAACAAGTATTATGCTCGTGTTAAAGTAATTCAAACGGTAACGCAGGCAATTCGGAATCAACTGAAGCGCCGATAAATTGGGATGGGTGAATCGGTAACAGGTAATGGGAAAAAAAGTAGGCAGAAGAAAGCAGGCTTGAATTGTCAATTCCACCTGCCGCGCGCTCGCTCCATTACCAATTACCCATCAACCATTACCAGTTATCAATTACCAATTAACTCTCAGCAATCTGTGACTGGAAGTAGCGGGCTTGCAGCCTGCAGCCAATAGTTGATAGCTGACCGGAATCGAGCATCAGGATAAATGCGATCGGACTGCGTTATTCGCGAAAGTTAAAAACCCACCGATTCCCGTATTTCCTCCCGCAGCTAAATTCGCGCTCGTTTCCACACTTCCGTACTAATTTATGAAGACACAGAATATTGCAAGATGCCAGAACTGTTAGCTCGCATTCTATTTCTATTCCTCCTGTTCTCACTGATCAAATCGTGGTGGGATCAATCAGGAGGCAAAGACAATCCCTTATTAGACCGGCTACGGGTTTTGCTGCTGATCAGCCTTTTGATACTAGCTTTTTTTGCGCCAGACACCCCAGTCGGAGCAGCGATTTTCGGCCTCATAGCCTTCTTCTTTAAGCCGCTGGGTTTTTCACTCACGCTGCTAGTGATTGCATCGGCGCTGATCACGAACGGGGGCATCCGCAACCCGGCCCCGAGAATGATCCTGGCAGCGCTGCTAGTTTTAATCCTTTCGAGTATGCCAGTTGTCGCTTATTGGTTCGCTGAGCAAGCAGAACGGGACGCCGCCGCAGCCACCCGGACAGTTTGCTGCGACGAAACCGCAGCGGCGATCGTCCTACTGGGCAAGGGAACCACTAAGCCTCACATCCCCAACCGAGTAGCGATTCAACTGACAGATACAGGCAATCGCCTGCCCTATGCTGCCGTTTTGTACAGAAAACAACTCGCACCTATGGTAATTGTTACCGCTGGCCCGAGATCCGAGTTGGAGGGTTATGTTGGCGAAGCTAAGGATATCGAGACTTTGCTGGCAAACAACATGGGCGTGCCGCGCAGCAGTATCGTTCTTGACGATAACGGCAGCAACATACGCACCAGCGCTGAAGAGGTGAGAAAGATACTCGACAGCCGCGGCGCCGGCCGCAAAGTAATCCTGGTAACATCTGCGATGCAGATGCGCCGTGCGAGCCTAACTTTTGCGCATATGGGAATGCAGGTGATTCCCAGAGCTACCGACTTCTACACTTTTCAACCCACCGCAAGAGGGACCTCCAGACTCCGCTTAGACGCGGGAGATTTTTTGCCTAATGCAGAAGCTTTGCTAACTACGACGCGAGTATTCGATGAATATTTCGGGTCTGTCTATTACTATTTGCGCGGCTGGCAGGCTCCCAGGGCCTAAAGTGGCGAGTTGCTGGTGTTTTTCTTAGGCAACAGCGACCGCTCCCCAGATTGGTTTAACATCTGATGAGAATGAGACCTTTGTGGGGAGCTGTATTTTCTGATTCCGGCGGGGTCGCCGAGGGCCAAGTTGGCAACTAATAAAAACAGCACCCAAAAAATATTTGTTTCCCTCCCAGGGGCTGCTTTTTCCGGTGCTTCAGGGGTTGTGACAGATTCGACGTTAACTTTGATGTCTAGTTTCCCTTGAATTTCTTTGCCTTTGAGAACTCCGTCGCTGCACACACCCTTAAAAATCATTGGAGCGGGTTTTGCTGCTTCTGTTTTTGCTTGTTCTGCCATTTTTTTGTCCTGATTTTGGTAGATGCGGTTGGATAGCAAATTCTCAGAGGTTCGGGGGCTTTCCAGATAGGATTTGCCGAACTCTGAATGAATTAAGTTAAAGATGCACTTCGCCTCTGGCTGGGGCTTAAATATAAGAACCTGAAGGCATTTTTCAGCTAGCAATCGTTTGTTTTGGGTAGGAGCGTTGCCTTGAATCTGCTAATTATATATATCGGTGAAAGGCAGATTTTTATGCAAAGTACAGGTTTTTTTAGGAAAAATTGTCAATAAATTTATTGGCTCCCGGCGGGCCCAAATGTCAACAGCCTGAAGATCGATCGCACTTACTCTCCTCAAAGAAGCCCGGTTTATTCCAGAAGCGGGCCCAAGTGATATCAACTCCACTAGCATCGGAATTGTAAAATCGAATCAACCGTCAATACTCAACTATCATTCAGTTTTTCGACCCCTCCTTCAACAGTCAACAGTCAACAGTCAACAGTCAACAGTGATTCCGGTGCAACCGGAATTGATATGACTCAATATCGCGCCAGGACTGCCAATTTACAAACTCAAAGGGTCTAAATAATCGAGAGTGACAACATCCACCAGCAAACTATCTTGCCTGCAACCCGAACAACTGGAAGGTTGGGCAAAAGAGGCAATTAATCGCAGTAAATCCGGTAAAATCGCCGCGTATATACCTCTCCTCGCACGAGCCGACAGACAAGGGTTTGCCGTGCAAATTAGACCAATTGACGGTCAAATTTTGAGCTTGGGTAGCATTGCTCAAACATTCTCGCTGATGAGCGCAGTCAAGCCCTTTGTGCTGCTTTATTTGCTGTGCGAATTGGGCGAAAAAAGGGTATTTGACTGCGTGGGCTGCGATCCTTCGGAGTTGCCTTTCAATTCCTTAATTCAACTCGAAATAGACCAAGGGAAGCCGAGAAACCCGATGATTAATAGCGGGGCGATCGCCCTAGCGTCTTTGATTCCCGGTCAAAATGCTGTGGCGCGCTGTCAAAACTTGCGAACTTGGCTGAATCAACAGGCAAAAAGTCAGTTATTGGTTGACGAGTTAATGCTCAATTCAGTGAATGCAATGCCGAATGAAAATAATAGGAATCTCGCCTTAAAAATGGTAGACTCTGGTTATATTCAAAACTCTGAAATTGCTTTAGAAACTTACAATCGGGTCTGCTGTTTGTCGGGAACTGTGGAGGATTTAGCTAAGCTGGGAATGGTTTTGGTAAATAGTGGCGATCGAGCAATCTGGGAAAACTGTCGCACTGTCAAAGCACTGATGGCAACTTGCGGTTTGTATGAAGCATCTGGCCGCTTTGCGGTGCGGGTGGGACTGCCTGCCAAGTCGGGAGTTAGCGGGGCTTTGGTGTCGGTAATTCCGGGCCAGGGTGCGATCGGCTTTTACAGTCCGCCCCTGGATAAAGAGGGAAATTCTGTCGCAGGCTTATTTCTGTTAGAACAAATAGCTAAATCTCTGCGGCTGAGCGTATTTGATTAGACACGATTGCCGTTAAATGCCCCCTTGGATTTCCCCGAAGTATTGAGGAAATTAATTGGGAATTGGGAATTGGGAATTGGGAATTGGGAAACGATATAATTCCGTAGGGGCGGGTTTTACGACAATATCTAATTAGTACAAACAAGCTTAATAAACCCGCCCCCACACCGCGAATAATCTAAATCAACCTTGAGGGGTGAGCGAATACAAAAAATGTATATTTCGATTGACCTTTGGGCGGCCGCGGGTTTTTGATATGATATCAATTCCGGTTGCACCGTCGGTGATTGTTGACTGTTGGCTGTTGACTGTTGACTAATGACTGATGACTGATGACTGATGACTAATGACTAATGACTGATGACTAATGACTAATGACTAAGGCTTTTCGCCCAAAATAGCATAAACCACAGTCTCTTCTTTTTTGCCGCGCAATTGAATCGATCCTACTTTTTGACCTTCGTAGCGATCGCGCACGTAAGCAAAAGTCCTGCCCGTCACCAACAAATTAAAAGGACTGTCAGAAACAATTTCCTTATTCATCGCCTCCAATCTAGCCGCAACGTTGACAGCATCGCCGATCACAGAATAATTCAAACGCCGGGAACCGCCGACAGTGCCAGCAACTAACTGTCCGGTATGCAAACCAATGCCAAACTTAATTAAAGGTTTGCGGTCAACTCTAAGCTGCTGGTTAAGTTCGTGCAGCTTGTCGTGCATGGCGATGCAAGCCGCAACTGCATTCAAAGCATCTTTTTGAATTTCTGGATATTCGCTATGGCAAAAAGGCACCCCAAAAACGGCCATAATTGCATCGCCGATGTATTTATCTACAACGCCGCCGTGATCCATAATACAGTCGGTCATCGCTTCCAAATAAGTGTTGAGCCAGTTGAGCAAATCCCGCGGCGGCATTTTTTCCGAAATCGAAGTAAAACTGCGAATATCCATAAACAGCACCGTTGCTGTAAGTTCTTGAGGTTCGAGTTCTCCCTGTTCAAATATCTCAGCTTTGCGTTGCCAAATAAGCTGAGCAGTCTCTGGATCGACGTGCTTTTCAAATAACCTCATCAACTGTTGCTTTTCGTACTGTTCCCGCAGTTGCAAAGCAGTGCCAGCTAAAATGAGGGTGCCGATAGGTGCGGCAATCGGAACCCACCAAAAAAAGAAGCCAAATAGTACAGCAGCAGCCCCAATCCAAATTATGGGCAAACCGAGAGCGATCGCAATTCTCGCTCTAACACCTCGGTTCCACAGAACCCAACCGGTAAGCGGGCCAATCCCGAACAATAACAACATTTCTACGAGTATCGGCAGCCGCCGCAGCAAGCGTTGATTGAGCAAATTGTCCATCAACGCTGCATATAAATAAACCCCGGCTGTATTTCGCTCAAAAGGTGAAGATATCGGGTCAAAACCGGTAGCAACTATGCCCACTAAAACTAACTTATTGGTGAGAGCATCTGGGGGAATTCTACCTTGTACAACATCAACAAAAGCATAGGTGGGTATATTTTTTGTTTTCCCAGGCCAGTTAACCCAGACTTTTTTTGCCTGGCTATTTTTTGACTGTGGGAGCAATACTGGATTTTGGGGATTAGCAGCATTGTACCTGTGAGTCATTGCTAAACCGAAATTAGGCATCCCGTTGAGAAAGATTTTTGACTCGCGGCTAATACCGTCGCTATCGGCTTCGTGGGCGATGTGGCCGACTGCTGCTGCTGCTGCTTGTAAAGATGCTACGGGTTGTTCTTTGATGGTGCTGGCGAGTACAACTTTGCCGTTGGCGGCGATTGCAGCGGCTAAAATATCATCTTTCGGACTCGGGTCGAGGAAAAGAATGTCGAAACCAACCGCTGTGGGGGGAGATTTTTTTAGGGCCGACAACAGTTCGGCGTAGCGGTTGCGGGGCCAAGGAAATTGACCGTATTCCTGCAAGGAATGCCGTTCGATCGCAATTACGGCAATTCTCTGATCCCATCCCGGATTTGGCCAAATTCCCGATTCTCGAATTTGAAATAGCGTTTTGTATCCCAAATATTCAAGGGGTTTCCACATTCCCAATTGCAGCATCCCTACAGACATAAGACCTGCTATGGCGCCTGTCATCCAGGGAGGATTTGTGATTATATATTGCCGCAGGTTGATCAGTTGATTTTTTTTGAGACGATCGATCCATTCTTTGAACTTCATGCCATTAATTTGACGCAATAATTGACATTCGAGTCAGACCTTGGAGAGGAGTGCGAGTCATGAAGTTTTACAAGACCCTAAGGGTGAAGGGTTGAGGCAAAATTTCTTTATTATGACTACCGAGATTCACCGCGAAATGCTTCGCACCTACACAAAATAATCAACCCAGATAGGACTTAGGATCTAACTCACCTCCTCAGACACTGTCCTCGCACTTGACTCTTAGAGAGGTTGTTTAGGGAACTGCGAGGCTGTAATGCCGTTCTGTGACTGACGGGCCTCGCACTACGATTCTGAGGCGGCGACTTGCAGGTAAAAGCCCTTGGATTTGGAAGTTGCCCTTTTGATCGATCTTAATCAGTTCGTCGTTGACATAAATTATGTCGATCGGGTTAATTTGACCCCTGAGGCGATAGATATTGCCACTGAGTCTCACCAAACGGCGGACTTTGAGTTCAGCTTTGCGAGGGCTCGCTAAGGGCGCCACGGGCGGGGTTTGAGGGAAAATTGTCGTGGCGTTGCCGCTGTTGACAACTACTTCCGAGTTGGTGCTGCCGGATACTGCGACTGCACCTTCAATAGTTTCGACTGCGGTTTTGCCGGCGCCGACGCTGACGCCAAAGGAGGTGCCGCGGACTCCGGCAACGCCTTCTGGGGTTTCAACTCTGACTGGGGCACTTCTGGCAGAACTTGTTTGTTGGGCAATTTGACTGGATTTGCCGAGTCCGCTGAATGTATTTAGGGCAACTATTTGGTTCGGCAGGATAATTGTTGAGGTGTTGGCTGCGGGAGTTGTCGCGGCAGTTTTGCCGACGGACAACCTGACTCGCCCGCTGCTGACAAAAATGGCTGTGTCTTTTTCGCCACCTGCACTGCTTGACAAATCGGATATTCTGACTGCGGTTTTTTCGGAAACTTCCACGATGCCAGTGTTGTTGTCTATGGCTAAACGAGCTGTAGAATCGGGGCCGGTAATGATTTCGTCTCCGGGGGCGAGAAGCCGATCGCCCACGACTGCTGGCCGCCCTTTAAAGGTTACTGTACCCTTAATTTCTTGGATTTCGAGCGATCGCCCGCCCCCTGTTGCCTGAGCCTTTATCGTCTCTGCTGGGGATGAATTCGCCGCCACTCTTGCCAGATTTTTTGGATATTCTGAGCCCGTTGGCAATGCTGGCGGTCGATCAACCGAGACAATTTTAGTAGTGTTCGACTGCTGTTTGGGGGATGGAGAGAGCGGACTGGCGATCGTCCCACGACCAAGCGGCAGACAGGCGAACACCGCTAAGGACAAACTTAGGAGCGGAATTTTGGTTGATCGCCAGCAGGTAAAATTTTTAGGCATAATTTCAATTTTGTGATTCTTGAAGTTCCTTGACTTCATTTCCTCTATTAGACTCCCTAACTCAGGCAATCGTTCCACCTTTTATGCCGTAATACAGCAGCAAAAATAGACTTTCTCAGCATGGAATTCTAGCATTAAATCTTCTTTTTATTGTGAGATTTTAGTAAACTGTTACAACATGGCAGTTTACTAAAATCTGACCTTCGCAAAATTTTGCCAACCCGACTCAAAGTGCTTTGCAGCATGAATTTTCGCCGATGTCAAGGTTAGAGAGCGAAGATTTATATATAGCAAACATAAAGTTAATTACTGCTTCTGAATGCCTTTTGGCTTCTGCCGGAAGGATGACTAATTGGGGATAAATCCTGTAGTTGTGGTAATTAATAAAAAGATTATTTTAACGAAGCGATAAAAAATAATTATCTAAGTGGTGCGCCAGGCTCTGGGAGTGGAGCTTGCCGCTGTGGAACCAGAGCCTGGCAAACCCAAGCGAATCAGGGTACACGATCGACCAGCTCCGACTAGAATACCCTCTTTTAGGGAAAGTTGGTCGAAATTCCTTGTGAAAATCATCGCGAGCGATCGCCTGCTGGTGTTGCTGTCCAGAAGTAGACGCCAAACTGTAAAATGGACGGTTGTATATAGGTTATGTAGAGCAGGAGAACAATTTCAGTGGCAATAGAAGTAGGTCAGAGAGTTAAGGTGCGCCGTCTCAGAGATCGGATACCTGCAAATATGGTGGGCAAGATAAAGGAGAATCCAGTAGGCACTGTTGACGGATTCAGAATGGTTGACGGTAGCGGAGTAGGCGTGGTTGTCAAGTTTGACGGTTTTGCGACTTGGTTCTTTGAAGATGAGCTAGAACCCGTTTAGCAGATGTTGAAGGAAGAAGGAAGTTCGGCAACGGATTCTGTAACGGATGTAACGGATGTAACGGATGTAACGGATGTAACGGATGTCAGGAAGAAGGAAGAAGGAAGAAGGAAGAGGAAAAATTTTCCCAATTCTTCCCCTCTCCCACTCACCCACTCACCGACTCTCCTCTTCCTCCACTCTCCCCCCTTCCCCACTCTGGCTGACGGTTGCGCTTAAATGTTAAAGAGTAAGCTTTGGCAGTGAGAACAGAAAATGGCTTTGATTTTGACATTTTTGGGCAAAGGCGGCACTGGCCGCAGCACGATCGCGATCGCAACAGCTAAAAAATATGCGGCTCAAGGCAAGCGAGTTCTGCTGCTCGGCCAAGATCCGGGCCCTGCATTGGGTATTCTGCTAGGGGTTCCCCTGACTCTCAACCCCCAGGAAATCGCCCCCAACCTCAAAGCAGTTCAGGTGCAAAGCGCGCCGCTGCTAGAACGCAGGTGGGATGAAGTTAAACAACTAGAAGCTCAATATGTCCGTACTCCGTTTTTCAAGCAGATTTACGGTCAAGAATTAGGGGTGTTACCGGGAATGGACAGCGCGCTGGCGTTGAACGAACTTCGGGAATACGACGACAGCAAACAATACGATGTAATTGTTTATGACGGCAATGGCGGCATGGATACGCTGCGGATGCTGGGAATGCCGGAAATTCTGAGTTGGTACATCCGCAGGTTCCGTCAAGTTTTGGTAGATTCGGATTTGGGGAAAGCGCTTTCACCTTTTATTCAACCGGTTGTCAGTACCGTGTTGACTGTGGATTGGTCGGGAGACAATGCTTTTCAATCTACTAAGCAAGTCGATAATCTTTTGGATAAGGGTAAGGCAGCGCTGGCCGATCCGAACCGCACGGCGGCTTTTTTGGTGACGACTGGGGATGCAAGCGCGATCGCAACTGCTCGCTATCTTTGGGGAAGTTCTCAACAAGTTAGTTTGACTGTGGGCGGTGTCATTGTCAATCAAGCACCTGTTACAGAAGCTATTACTGCCGATTTTGATCCTTTGACGGCTGTTTCGGTTCCGGCGCACAGTGACAATAATTGGCAGCCGCTAATTGATGCTTTGCCCGATTTTTCTGAGGCGGCAAAAGCTCCTAAACCGATTAACATAAACATTGCACAGCGTCAAGTTAGTTTGTTTTTGCCTGGGTTTGACAAGAAACAAATTAAATTGATTCAATCGGGGCCGGAAGTGACGATCGAAGGGGGCGATCAGCGGCGCAATATTTTGCTGCCTCCGGCGCTAACTGGGAAATCTGTTACTGGTGCTAAGTTCCTGAATGGTTACTTGATTATTTCTTTTTAGTTGTTAAGTTGTAGGGCATTTAAGCTGCAATTTAGGAACGGGCAGAACAGCCCGTTCCACATTTTTAGGAAAATCTCTGGTTCCCCGGCAGAGCCTGGGAACCGATGTCTAGAATCTCTGGTTCCCGGGCTCTGCCTGGGAACCGATGTCTAGAGGAAGAGCCTCGATTGCGGAGGAAAATTGGAGGCAGAGCCTCCGGATCTGCGTTACCAGGCAGAGCCTGGTAAGAAGTGGATCTGTTAGTCTGCGGAGGCAGACTTCGTTTGACAAGACGCGGTTTCAACCGCCGAATCCTTATGATATTTATATAACCAGACACGATCTAAAGTCACCATCAAATTTGGGGAAACAGCAATGGTTACACAACTGCAATCTCCCGACAAATCAAATATTATCTACCCCGATGATAACGGAGAACCAATGTCAGATAATACTGAGCAATTCCGATTAATCGTTTGGATTAAGGAAAATTCCGAACTATTATTTGCGAATGACCCGAATGTTTTCGTGGCCGGCGACTTGCTTTGGTATCCTGTGGAAGGGAATAATAAACTTTGCCAAGCACCAGATGTGATGGTAGTTTTTGGTAGACCAAAAGGTTATCGTGGTTCCTATCAACAGTGGAATGAAGATAATATTGGGCCACAAGTTGTGTTTGAAATTTTGTCGCCGGGAAATCGGCCCGCTGCAATGATTCACAAGTTCAAATTTTACGAACGTTACGGTGTGGAAGAATACTATTTGTACGACCCGCAAATCTTAGAATTGACAGGATGGCAGCGGGTTGAGGAAGAGTTAGAGGCGATCGAACAAATCGACGGTTGGATCAGTCCCAGACTCGGCGTGCGCTTTGGATTGTCTGAAACCGGACTCGAAATGTTCGGGCCGTCGGGAGAACCGTTTGTGAGTTTTGTGGAACTCGCTCAACTACGACAGCAGGCGGAAGCACGGGCACAGGAAGCAGAGGAACGTGCCACTGAGGCAGAAACTTTGCTGGAACAAGAACGATCGCGATCGCAAGTTTTAGAATTAAGACTCCGAGAAATGGGAATCGACCCCAATCAATTGTAATAGGAGAAAGAAAGCACTCTCAGAGATTTTGACACGGATACACGAATTAATTATTGAGTTCCCTAATATCATGCCTCGTGGATTCGCGATCGTATATTTTGCGATGTCGTAGGGGCGGGTTTCACCAACCATAATCGCCTGAAACAAACAATCTCGAAAACCCGCCTCTCCCCACGGTAAATCGAAATGTACATTCAGATTTACCGTGGGGTGGGGGCGGGTTTATATAGATTGTTGGTCATCGTTATATATTGTTGGTGAACCCGCCCCTACGAACCAAATGTACATTCAACCGCCAAATCTGCTACAATCTCGTGACAGGTTTCACGATTACTGGTAAAGTTAATCCCTAACTTTCAAACCATCGACTCTTATGAAAGAAACAGATATTATTAGGCTGCAAGCCCTTGGCGCTGCTTTAGCTAAACTAGATTCATCTGTTCAGCTTGGCGAGTTGGAAGAGAATATAAGTCGTCAGATATTGGCTTTAGAAAAATTAGCCGAACAAAACAATACTCTGAACGAAATTTACAGAAGAGAACGCCTCGAGTTACAAGATGAGTACGAAGCAAAATCAAAAGACAAACGATACCAGCCGATAAGTGACAGCATTGACAGTACCGACGCTATAAATTTAAGCCCTTCCTTTCCTCAGCCGCATGAAGAAATGGAAAATCCCTCTGAAATAGCTAAAGCCTTTGATAATTTAATTGCATCTTTTAATAAAATCAAAAGCCTGTATGCAGTTGAAAAACCCCTAGAAACTTTTGAAATCATCATCGAACAAGAAGCGATCGCACCTTTGATTTTAGAAGCTTACGATCGCATTCGAGCGCTATTTCCTACGGAAAGATTAGGCTTGGAAGTGAAAACCGATCCAGAAATTGCCAACTGGCGATCGCTTTGGATTACCATTTACACCAAACTCGAAGTCGATGAAGCTTTTGCAAAGCTAAAAAATCTCGATCGCACTTGGTGGCTAGACGCGAGTCTTGTCATTCCTAACAATATACTAAACATTGACTTGGGGTGGGAATGAAATTCGATTGGTCAGAATACTTTAATTTAGCAAAAGAGCTAGCTGAAACCAGTGAAGAAGCAGAATTGCGTTCTGCTGTAAGTAGAGCCTATTATTCTGCGTTTTGCCTAGCACGGAATTACTTGCGCGACATTCAACAATATCCCAGACTCTGGCGCAATAAAACTTATGAGATCAATGCCCATAAATATGTAGCTGAAAAATTTATTTACAATCAATCAAAATCCCAGAGAATGAGAGAGATAGGCAAAGATTTAAGTCGATTGAGAAAAATGAGGAATAAAGCTGATTATGAAGATACTATGTTTAACTTAAAAAGAGAAGCGAGAACTGCGTTAATGCTAGCTCAGAATATTATTTCAGCGTTAAGTAACTTAACTGAATAATCCGGTAAATCTGAGATGTTGCACCATTCTCAATAAGCTTTTTATGAAAAGCTTTTTATGTATCCGCTCAATAAATCGGGGTAATAGCAAAAAAGAAGGTTCACAATCTAGGCACAGCATGGTAAAATATGATTCATGACGCAAGAATCATCTCCTCAAAAATTAGTAGAGACCTTACTGCAAAG
>Ga0247770_1001312_pt1 | contig 20094 bp, 18 predicted proteins | sample UWRJL136409B6_FD_179943 | JGI IMG/M metagenome (GOLD analysis project Ga0247770, IMG submission 179943) | Plant litter microbial communities from Arlington Agricultural Research Station in Wisconsin, United States - UWRJ-L136-409B-6 | ecosystem: Environmental > Terrestrial > Plant litter >... | reverse complement strand
TTGTTAGTAGGGAGCAGGTTGGTCCACGGGAGTGGGTTGGAGGGGTAAGGAGGGGTAAGGGGGAGGGGAAAAATACCATGCGGGAGCGCGGGTGGATGATAGGTTTGGTGAGGGTGTAGAGCGTGCCGACGGGGGCCATTTTTGGAGGTAGAACGTGTGGTTTTGGCCTTGGTGGAGGATTTGTTTTAAAGGGTGGTGGTGCGGGTGAGAAAGAAATAGCGACGCTGGGTTCTTGGCGCAGGTCTTTATGCTTCTTCTCACAGGTTGATTGTTCGAACACTCGGATGGCCGGCCATCACTGCAAGGTAGCAAACGCGGGTTCCTACATAAAGAGCAATAAGACGGTTCGACAATTGAGCCGGTCGGACACAAACGCGTCATCTCTGCTGAGGGTAGACAGTAACCGGAGCAACATGCCAGTGCTGTGCGTTGGGTCCTTTTCCCCGCTGCGCTCGATTGGTGAATATTGGGCCACCTGCAGGCAGAGCTGCTGCCTGAGTTGCAGCTTCGCTTCTTCCCAATGCAAAACGCCGTCCTCGCAAACCCCCGCCAGAACCAAACCAGCTATCGCAGTTTCACCGAGATGGCAGTCAAACACAACCAAAGCATTAGCATCGAAACGGCGCTCATCATCCCAGAAACCCAAACTTGCAGGTGATGAGGAAGCATTATACGCGGCACCCTCGTATGAAGGATTGAATGGTAATAGGGTGGTAAGATAGAGCAGCCGTATCCCAAAGGCTCTAGCTCCGGTTGCTCTTCCTCTACCGATTTCCTCGTTACCCATCTCCACAAACAAATGAAACAACTGTCAGAAGCGGCATCTCGGAACGGTAACTTTAGTCGAGGTCCAAAATTGGGCCACCTGGCCCCAGAAATGGGCCCTCTTCCCCCCGAGGACTCAATGGGCACCCATCCACCCAATCTGAGAGTCCTCCCAGATAAACCTAGTTTAGTCCCGCAATCACTCTCCATTTCTTCATCCTCTTAACTCTCGTCCTTCCAATTCCCCCTCCGTGCCCATTACGAATGTGGGCCATTCCCATTTAGTAGGTTAGGCACTGCGGCTTTGTCCGCCCATCCTGCCGCTCGTGGGCTGCGACCACCTATGAATCACCCTTACTTCCATCTCACAAAGAAAATGGCGAGATCCGCTCTTTATCCGCCCACGCTGCAACAAGCTCCTCCCAGCTTCTCACTACAACCCTCCTCTCCCTCAGTCGCGCCTCTACCTCGCACTCAATCTCAGCCGCCGATTGCGTCTGTCTATTGTAAGTCGAGTGCGCCCCGCTGAGAAGGGCCACGTTGAATCCGGCATCGAGTGCACCCTTGCAAGTTTCCTCGACGCAATACTCGCTCATGATGCCAATTGAGATGATGTCCTCGACCCCCAACGCTCTGAGCTTCTCAGCGAGGTCTGGATTTGATGTGAACACGTCGTCTGTCTCCGCGGTTAGACTGATGCTACCAGTTCCGCGGCCTCGTGTCCGAATCAGAGGAGGTGTTTGTCCTACCGTCCTTTTTCTGCACCAGCCATTCCTCGCTAACATCGTCTCTAGGCTCAAACACCAGCTTCCACAGTTCCGATCCTCTGTTCAGAGGTCCATCTTCCGGCGGCTCTTCGTGTTGAATGAAGACGATCAAAGCACCCGGCCCCTCGGAGGGCCCCTCAGCACGACTTGTATCGAGTATGCGACGCGCTGTCTCAAGAATCTTGGCGCCGGCAGTGCGAATTCGCGCTGCGGCTGGTATCTCGTGCTCGGGGTCATCGGCGATGCCTTTTTGGATGTCTATGAAGAAGAGAGCTGCAATTGGAGCCATGGAACGGGTATCAGTGAGCAGGCGCGACGAGATGTGCTCTGGTTCAATCGAGCGGTTCAACAACCAAGTCATATGCGGGGGAGCAGAGGTGTCGTGGCCGCTCACATTCCGGGGAATTGATTAGCCGTCTTATTTCTCCAACGGCCCCGCGCTCTTGACACCCAGGCAAGTCATTATCGAAAGTGGCCATGGCGTTGCAGCTGTCGCTACCGCTGAATACACAAAGAGAATGTTAACGGTGATCCTATCACAGCATCTCAAGTCTCCTCGTTTCAGCTCGGTACTTTTTTCATCAGCTCGACATCGGTCTTCCAGGACCAATTGCATTCTTCTGAGCCTCCAGAGCCTGCTTTCGAACCTCCTTAGTAGCTGCTTTGGACTGTTCTGCTTCATGGTTGGGCAAAGCTACTTTTTCCTGCGCGTCCGTAACCTTCACACGAAACAACTCGATGTCCGCTTCAGCATTCACTCACGCTCGGAAGTCAGCTTTGCCGCTTTTGCGGATATTGTACAACTTTGACTGACTCGACTTAGCTCGCTCGCTCGAACCTTGGTTCGTGTGTAACAATTCGGTCAAAGGGTTTGCATACGTGTCATGTCGACACGCCGGTGAAAAGAAGGTGCAGGCTGGCGAAACAAGCCGACTAAGAAGGATAAAAAGAAGGGAGAGCACCGCTCTATGAAGGAAGAAACCATCAACTCAAAACAATTCAATCAAACACACATAACGCATCCTTCAACACCGCCAAGTCATCCTAGCTCCGGCCAACTTCGTTAAGAAGGACTCCAAACCCTTCAACGCTTTGATTGGCATTGCGACGTCAATCAACAGACTCGAAGCCGACAAGCTTGACGATGTCGATTTAAACGATTTGTTCCGAATAATCCTTTTCGGATACGATTAGTGCGGCGTTCAGCACAGTCGAACCTTGGTTCATCCACCCCCTCGTGCATCTTGTAGCAGTCTTGTGAGAAGGTCAAGGTTCTGAGCGTTGAAGTTTGGTTCCCGGTCCAAGCGTATGGTGGAGCAGATTCCTCGTTGCTGGGCTTTCTCTCCCTCAATCGAATCTCGCATGTCCTCAGGATTTGTAAGATTAGACTCCAAACCGCGTCTGCGTTTGAAGAGCAGAGAACTCTCTGCCTCGGCTCGGTCTGAATGTGCTTGAAGAGCAGTTTGTAACCTGTGAGCTTCCTCAAGCTTGCCACGGAGACTTGCGACGGTACCAAGTGTATCCATAATTGACCCAATTTTCGTTGCTATTGTGCCTTATTTGTCTCTTTGATCTTCTGAGCCGTCGATGGCATTCGGAGTACACCTTGTTTAGAGTCGCCGCTAAGTGGTTCTCTGGGCGAGGACATTCTCATCGTGTTCTTTGACCTCGTTGTTGAGATTTTCCCGTCTTGCAGTTAAATCTGCCGTCGATCTGTGCTGTTAGCTTTCACTCTACATCCCTAAAACTTTCCTATTTGTCTGGAGTTTTTCTCGCATTCAAGGACTACATCCCCACAAGCCTTGACGGCCTTTTCCCACTCCATTCTCATCGCTGTACTGCTCTCCTTCGCACTTTGGTTTCGGCCAGCCTGGCGGTTTGCTCACTTAGAAAACGGAAGCCTCGACGGCAACACATGGATTACAGTTCAAAGTCATGTTTTACCGTCCTAGGTGCCAATTCTAGCTAGCCCCGACCCGCTCTTTTCGGCACCTTCAAGCATCGGGAGGACATGAACGGTAGTTTTCAGACAGGCGCAAGCCGCCTGCCTGTCACCTGGAAATCAGAGATCTCTGTGTCAACAATTACCATGCTTATTGACGAGTAAAATGTGAAAGCTACGTGGGAACGACTGTGATGCTTATACTTGACAAATCTTCCTTTTTGTAGCCTGCCTTCCTCACTCAGCATGTGTAGCAATACCTCCCTCGAGCCAACTCGATTGTTCCGTGATATCAAACCCCATTTGCCGCCCACTATATCACGAATGCCGACTTGCCGTACTCAAGATACACCTAGGTTTGGAGTGCCCAAACGCCGCTAGCATCGTAATTCACGGTTTGAGCTGTGGCGTTTGTGAAGTCGACCTCGAACTTGTCCGAGTCATCCGTGGTACTGACATCACCAGAGCTAGCATCCTCAAACCACACCATGACCTTCAACGAGGGGACCAAGCTAGCGGTTCCCGGAACCCAGCGGGTGCTGAGGTAGCGGTGACAGGCTATGAGACATAAATATTTCAGAAACTTTCACAAGAAAAAAGGGAAAACATTATTGATCTGTGTTTAGTGGTATGCAATTTAGAAAAACTGGCCATATGATTATTGGTGGATAGAGATGATGTAAGAGAGGAGCTGTGGATAAAGGCACAGAGCATAATGATAGTCGGATGCTGTGTGTGCGAGCTGTGCACACCCAAAAATCGACAATAACCCCCCTAAAAACTAATAACTTACTCCTTTTCTCAAGTTCTTTGGTTGTGGCAGCCATCTGATAGGTATCTTCCCATGACAGGGCTTCCTTCGACTTGATGTCTTGAAAAACATTCAGCTTGTCTTGAAAGCATGTTTTACCTTTAATGAGGGACACTTACCTGTGGCAGATGAAACAACTGGGCAAGCGCCCTCTGTCTAAACACCCACGCACAACTTGTAACTGGCTTTAGTGAGAGTCCTGACCATATACTGATCGATGTTGACATTGAGCGTGTACTTCGTCATTGTGTCGTTTTGACCTTGATCTCGGAAGTCGAGAGTGTACTTCCTGGGGTATATACGCTGAGTCAAGAATGGTTCAAGTATGAAGACAGACAGCTAAGATATAACGACCAAGAGAGCGGACTTGGATTTTTATAGAGAATGTCTATTTGCACAGTAGTCCCGGTCTATTTGTACAGTAATCTTAATTTTCCCCATACATAACCCTAACCCCGTCTCGTGCCAGAATGCTCGGTCGCATCCACGGTCGCATCCGCGGTCGCAAGGCAACCGCCTTTCAATTAAACACTCGTAATTAATCGATCGAACAGGGCCCAAATCGACCGATTCTGCAATTAAATAACAATTGATTACTACTACTAATCGCTTGCTGAGCCGCTTCCGCGTCACCTGACGCCCCTGAACGCTTGGATTTGCCGCCCATTTGCGTAGTCTTTGTAACGCCTGCAGTCTCTGAGGCCTTCTTCGAACCAGAGGCCGTTCTTGAGCCTCCTCTCTTCTTGCTACTATTCCTACGGTCGCTGACGCCGTTTGTAGGCGTAGGAACGGCTTAGCCGCCCCCTTAACGCAGAAGCCAACAGAGGTGGCATACTCCTGTACATCGTGTTTTAGCTCTGCTAGCGAATTATAGTGGTGCATAACGAGCTTATAGCCTTCGTGGGGGTTTGAAAGAGGCTCGGGGGGGCTGTCATTGAGGAAGACATTGGCGTCATCGCCGTCGGCATCGACCTCAGGGTCGTAATCAATCGCAGCATTGCGCGGAGGGTCATTTTCGGCCATCTGAACACGAAATTAGCCCGGAAAACCGTGCGCAAATTGGTTCCTTACCTTTACGAACAAGAATCGCGAATGCGCGCGACCGCGAGATGGTGATGTTTGTGGTGTGGAGCGGTGAAAGGTTAGCAGAATCAATTGAAATGGACGTGTGTGGGCACGGACCAGTTTGCGCGGGGTTAGGGTTATGTATGGGAGGAAAATGTGGATTACTGTACAAATAGACCGAGACTACTGTGCAAATAGACATTCTCTTTTTATAACTTTGCTTTTAGCCGTGCTTATTTAGGTAATTCCAACTATTCAGGTTTGCTCTTCTACAAGCTACGAAGATATCGTTCAGATCTACCTAAGAACACTCTTACTCCTCACTCCTCACGCCTCACTCCTTACGCCTCACTCCTCACTCCTCACTCCTCACTCCTCACTCCTCACTCCTCACTCCTCACCCTGCACTCTTTACGGTAACGGTAACATTATCATATAGGAGGGTAAGACGGCGCTGCCAGAAGGATAGTCTGGGCTTGGCTCATCGTTTCGTAATCCAGCCATGCTTCGCTGCCGCTGTCAGACCACTGTGTACGCGTTCGGAATTCGGTGTCGGGTTCAGCGTCTGGTAAGGGGGCTGCCCATTGAGAGGGAGCGTTTGGTCCTAAGCTAAGGGAGCGGGAGTCGGCGACAGCGGCGAGAGTGGTTTTGGTCCCGTGGATCAGGCCAAAGTGTCTCTTGAGGTTGTCGTTGCGGGAAAAGACCTTTGCGCATTGCGGGCAAGGGTACTTGGGACGTTCATCTCCTCCGTGCATGACACGCTTATGTCGCAAGAGGAGATCACGTCGTGCGAGCCACGCCCAGCACCTGTCACACTGCACACGCTTCGGCCGTGTAGTCGGAGTTTGGCAAGTTTGCGTTTGTATGGTGTTAAGAGCGATTGTGTATGTGAGCTGTTTGTCAGCAGCAAAACTGGTGCTGGGGGCGCGTTGAGCAAGTACTGTATCCATAAAATTCGTCATCGTCTCATTCTGCTCTGGCACGCTAAGGTAAGCGTCCATCCTTTCCTCACCTACGGTTTTGGTGCTTGGTGCTTTGAAGATGATTTCGACTTCTTTTCTTGGCCCCTAATTGACCGTGAAGCTGCATCGAACATTGTCCCCACAGGCGCGCACCGACTCCTAGATAAAGCGGAGGCGGCTCCGCTACGCGGCATTCTTGGGCAGCGATCTAGGCTGCTTAGCCCCCAGCATGTGCTTGGGATCTAAACCATACGATAACACTGCGCAGACCCTGATTTGAGCGGTTGGTTTCTGGTCCACACCTGGTTGGTTAGACGTAGATTCACCTCATTTCTCATTGACTGATTTCCCCCAACTCCTCGCTTCCTCCTTAGACGGGGACCCTTCTCTACCCGGAGTCGGGGAGCAGGGTTATCCGTCCTCAGAGGGATTGAACAAGTGATACTGTGAAGCCCTGGCCGCAAGGCATATATGCAAGGCAACTAACTTTCTGCAGGACAGCCATATCAGCACTCCCGGAGCGAACTAGTGGTTGCTGAAGAATAGGGTTACCCACCAAAAGCTTTATGTGCAGGGAGCTTTAGGGTGGCTGCCATCCTCCCGATTTCTTTCCTCCCGCCGTCTCCTATTTGTTCTCCGGTTCCCCAAGGGTCAGAATTCACACTTTCAGACCTCTGAGAAACTTCTCCTGCACGAGGGATGATGGAAGCCTGAGTTGGGCCGAAATCGAATGCTACATTTTACCCGAAAACAGGTATTTACGTCAGCATGCGCCCAAGCGGAAACCAGGCAGGAGCCCAACTCCACCTACATAGCTGCAAGTTGCACGGCAGGCAGTTTAAGTCATATTTGAAATGTCCGAAACCTACTGGCATGACTGAAGTACTCTTTGTTACACAGCAAACTTGCACGGTGAGCTCAGGCTCCCTGCATATATTTACATTTGGACTGACGAACATTTGGACTGATGAACATTTGGACTGACGAGACGCTATAGCATGCTCACAGTAGGTACCAGTCTGGCGTATGCCACACCGGGCGCCGGCTGGCCCATTCTCGATAACAATACGAGCACGAAGGATAGAGAGGATGCCTAACACCGTAACTTCGTCGACCACACCGGAACGTCAGCTGTCCTCCATCGAATACACTAGAAGGATTAGCGGAGTAAGAGAAAAAAATTGATGTATCGCTTAAAGACAGTCACAATGGGTATGCAGCACCTGGAAAGAGGGGTTTCCGTCCTCCCGCGCCTAGGCCATTGTTGCACAGCGTTCAGGTGGGCACTCTCAAGCAAATGGTAGAGCTTCTCTTACTTGGAAGACCCCAATCACTCTCCGCCCCATCCTCGCTTGATAATCTTAGGGTACCATCACCAATTCGAATGGTCAAATTTTCCGTTCTGCACACTGATTGCGGCAGTGATGTTCGTTCGTCGCCCTCAAAGCGAAGGGTTACACGGCTGAATGCATTGCTGCCTGTACTACCATCCGCCCTGAATAGGAATTAATTGTAAAACCGATGCAGTCGCAGCCGCATGCTTGCTTCTTCGTCCTACGCTCTTTAGAACTGCAATCATTATTCGTTATCCTTGATTTGCGGTGGCATTGGCTGGACTCATTGCCGTCGGTCCGCCGAGGCTCCAGGAGGTGGTGTGACGACAACAAGTATGATCTGACTCACCTCTCAGAGACCCCGCCCTTGCTCGCATCAGTTGCCGGCGGCACCAAGCCGAACGGAAGCCTCGGAAGCCTCATCGTCCTATTGACCAAGGTTCTTGCAGTAGCGAGTGAGGAAAATAGAGGGCTGCAGCTTTCGAAGTTCTGGAGTGGCAGCTAACCATCGGCGACCTGCAACCCCCCGCAGATAGTTCACAGCATGTTATGTCGAATTACCTTTGATCTTTACTGTGACCCTGCGTTTTGTTTACCGAAATCAGCGCTTCAACTGCTTTCCTGCTTGCCCAGCCGAGATTAGCCGTCTGAAATTCTTCAAGCGGCAGAGTGCCAATGCATTCTTATGTATTTTACCTGTGTGAGCACCTGGACACCAGAAATTCAAGTGTCAAGCCCTTCACTTCATCCGTAATTGAGACTGCCTCCTAGTCCTTCCTTGGAAGCCGCAAAATCTCTCCCTCAAAGCTACCAGTTAACATGCAGGAGTCTTCGGTTCAAACCACGACCCCAGTTCGCAGCGCGCCGGGATTCGGGCATGCTAAACGCGTCCTCGATGGTATTCGATTTTCAAAGCCGATTCCGGCAGGCTTCGATCCGCTCCGAGCCACACGCGAAGAATTGCAGTCCTACGGCCTTCCCCACCGAACCACTGACACTCCTGGCCAAGAGGCTGCGTGGGTGGAGCTCCTATCCAAAATCAGGGATGCGGAGCTCGTCACTACGCGATTGGAGGTCCACCCAAGCGGCACGGTTACCGATGAGGCGACTGGCAATGTCGAGGCGGGCACCTACACCGGCAAGAACTGGGCTGGCGCTGTTGTCCACAACTCCGAGTCGAGCACGGGAGGAAGTCGCGAAGTCACAATTCAAGCCACTTGGGACACCCCGAACCCTGCCCCAGGCAAAGATGATGGCACCAGCAAAGCTTGGTATAGTTCAACGTGGGTCGGTATCGATGGCTTCACCGGCCCCGATGCGAAAGCACACGACACCAACCTCGATGTGGTAGCATGTGGGACCGGACACGACGTCTTCAAAAACAACGGGGATATCTCCCGGGACATTTACGCTTGGGTCCAATGGTATCCAGCGTCTGCCCAGCTAATCGACTTCAAAGTCAGCGCTGGAGATAGAGTTACCTGTCGACTCTCGACCCAACCCGACACGACCCAGTTCCACGAAACAGCGGACAACAGCATCACTACTTGCTACGTTACTATGTGCAACGAGACTAAGAACACGTACACCTCTTTCACCATAGCTGCCGAACGGGGCACCTATCTCCGAGGAGACTCCGTCGAATGGATCGTGGAGGACGCAAGGGACCCGCTTCCCGAGGCAAACTTTGGGTCAGTCGAATTTGAACAGTGCTGGGCGAGGTTAGGCGACAAATATGTGGATCTCCGGGATGCCCGTCCAGTCGCCTCGACATGCTCGGATGGCACCGTCTGCACGGCAATAATTGAGGATCCAGAGACACTCCTGGTGGCTTACGATGGCAAAACCCTTTGTTTTTCTGTTCTCCCAGGGGAAATCATTCGCCCCGGGCAGGACATCTACATTTACAGCACTGAACAGATCGGGAGTTCCCAGGGCGCTGTGACGGTTCTCAGGGATGGGAAGGAGTTTGACATCAATCCTACCGAGGAGCATTGGCACAATGCCATACGAGTAACCACGCAGGCCCTCCCTCCCGGAACATACAATCTCGTTGTCAACGAACTGCTCAGCCACGACAACCGCTCCAAGGACAGCGATAGTGAAGACACCACTATCCACCGCCTGAACGACTATTACCTCGTTATCCCATTCACCGTCCCTCCGGATGACCTTCCGACCGTAAATTCTAGAGATCTTCGCGTCGCGCACGTGGTGAAATCGGCTGCGGACGAGTCTGATTCGTCGGGCTCCGACACTGTGCGTACCGTTCGTCTTATCCATCGAAAGACAGGCGAGGTGCACGACATGATTTTTGGCCCAGATGGGAAAGAGCTGGATCTCGAGTCGGCTCGTTCCGACTTGAAGTCCCGCCGACCCGCCGGATTTGGGCCGTCTGCCCGGATTCACGGCGATCTCTGGAGCCACCTCGGGAGCATCCCTAGCGGCGAGTCTAAGAGATCGGTGGACATCGTCGTGTGGCCCCAGATGAGGGAAGCCCTGATCGGCTACGACAAGCGACGTGAAACACCGCAAGCCGTGCGAGACGCGCGCCAGCGCGTGCTCGATTCTAAGGGGGGCATTGAGGACGAGATTCAGCGCCTTGGTGGCCAGGTGACGTGGTCGCCACCAGGTTTGCCCTTTATCCAGGCAACGATTCCAGCATCCAAGGTCTCGGAACTTGCGAAGCTGGATGACGTGGGAGGCGTGTTCTTTGACGACAAGACAGCGGTGCTTAATCTCACCAATTCCATGGCCATTTCCAATGCTTGTGCTGCTGTTGATGAGGAAGGTAACGCAAGCACCCTAGGGAGCGGCGGCAGTGGTGTAAACGTGGCCGTGTACGAGAAAGGCCCCCGAAACACAAAGAACCTCGTTTTCGAAGGACGATATACTGCGGATCCGGCACCTAGCTCACACGCACGCCTTACATCGGCCATCATAAAGAACTGCGAGGGTGGACATCTTCGAGGGTTCGCGCCGTCTTGCAGTCTATATTCAGCGAATGCGGACGAGCGTCAAGCACTGGTGTGGGCGGTATGCGACAATTCTTGCACCGTGGTAAGCCAGAGCTTCACCCGCGGCTGCGAGCAGAAGGACAGTCGCAAGGGACGGCTGTCTCTCGAAGACATTGTCAAGGACTACATGACAACGCAACTCCCGTTCCCCACAATTGTCCACGCCGCCGGGAACCTGCCGTCGTGGTATGTCCACCACATTGGCTACAACACTCTCACGGTAGGAAACCATGACGACAGCGCTATGGGCATGTCGGGTTCGTCCACATGGGGCAACCCTGTCACTCCGTATGGCGACCGCGAGTTACCCGAGCTCTGTGCTAACGGCACCGCCGTAGCTGCCAACGGACAGCTCGGCTCGGGAACCAGCATGGCGGCGCCCGCCGTCGCCGGCGTGGCCGCTCTCCTGCAAAGCGCCAACACCGACCTCCAGATGTGGCCCGAGGCCTGTCGGGCCATCCTGATGGCCAGCGCCAACCGCAACGTAGTGGGTGGCACGTGGTGGGGTGACATCGCTGCGGGTATCGACGGCAAGGCCGGCGCCGGCGCGCTCGACGCCCGCGCCGCGTGCGCCATCGCGGTCGCACCGGTACCGTCAGGCAGCGCGCCGCCTCCGTCCCCCATGGGCTGGGACGCCGACACGATGGATGATTCGTGCTTCACCACGAGCAACGTCGCCGATCTAGACTACGTGGTGAGTGTCCCAGCCGCCAACGTCGCCACAACTTCCACCACCCAAGTCTCAACGGCGTCGACCACGGCCTTTGTAGTGAAGGTAGCCCTAGCATGGGATAGCAGTGTACAGTCTGACGACGACCATCCCACTGCGTCCGTGCTCGACTGGGATCTCAACATTGTCGTCATGAATAGCAACGGAGACATCGTGTGTTGGTCTTGCTCATTCGACAACAGCTATGAGGTTGTCGAGTTTTATGCTCAGCCTGGCGTTTTATATACGATCCGCATCGTGCGGGCGAGATGGAGCTCGACTCCTACGTGGTTCGGCATCGCGTGGACCGTGACGGAAAAGCCGTGGTTGCTCAGGCGGCCCTGAGTCTTTTTGTTAGAAAGGGGCCAAGGCCAGGAGGATGTGCCTAGATCTTGAGATGATTTGGTTAAAATCTATTACTATCTTTGTACTCTAGCCATCTGAAGACTTGGACGGATAAATAGTCGTGTCCGGAGCTCCCTGGGCCCCCCTGACGCTTCCCAGTTGGAGTCTAACCTATCCTCTACTCTTCAATATTTAATCGAATTTAGGATGGCAAAACCTGAACTCATCTTGTAATGCTGCCTGAGTTGGCGCAGCCGCAGTATCATGGTGCACTTATATCCAATTAATTCCGCAAGCGTGGGCAAAGCGATTGGCGTCAGCTAGACAGCAATATGTTATCTTCACCATCTAGTGCTATCCTTAGGTGTTACCCGCCGCCCAGTGGAACGCCCAGCGGAGCCGGCCTGCCACCCATATCGTGGGGATACCCGGAGGGCTGTGCTTGTCATCGCGCGGGGCGGGGCTAATAGCATTCTCCGAGGAGAGCGCCGGCAGCCCAGAAAGATGGCTCCGCTTTGCTCCGGGGCAGCGAGACCGATCATCAACTCGGCTTCGGCGTCCTTATTCAGGCGGAGCGCTAGAGTCATCCATTGCCCGACGGTCACGCTGGGAGTTCAGCGTCCATATATTCCGGTTCACGAACGCCCCCTGGTCCTGCATGCTGAGGCTTGCGCTTCAGTTACGGTGTGGAGCGAATGGGGCGCCGCGCCTTATAGCTCTGCGCGGCCAGCGCAGCGTCAACGACGCAGTGCCCTTCCCGCACGGAGTTATGTCAAACCTGGCCAGGAGAAAACTATGGGGTTTTAGCTCCAGCGAAGGTAGAGCTGGACACGCGGCGGGTGATGCTACCCGTAACACCATCACAACACACCTGTAGATAGTTGACAGCACGTCTTTACAAACCATATAAACATCTAAGAACTGCTAGAAAATAAATACATATGTGCCCATATCGCGGCCTAAGATTCTAGTGGTCCACTAAGCATTAATGTTACGACCTGCACCTGGCACAAACCCGAAGGACTGGTCAGGTTAAGATAGAGCATTCTCACCTACGATTAAATCCAGGATATATTCTTTAAAGCCCTTACGGTATATTGAGGAGAGACTCACCTGGAGGATTTTATGTAAGAAACCCTTTTCGAAGAGATGGCTGAAAAGGACTGTAAGATTGCTGAAAAGAAGGAGAAGATGAGGAAGATGGCTAAGGAGATGAAGAAGATAGCCGAGGAGAGGAAGAAGATATTTTAGGGATAGCATGGTGTATAGCTAAGGAGAGGAGGAAGATAAACTTAATGTGATTGGAATGTAATTTAAATATATTAATTAAGTTATCTATAGACGTAACGTAAACATGCTACTAGTTAATTACACAGGTAAGGATTTAGATAGTTATAAAGGCCCTTTAGCTTCTTAAAAAGACCCTAGTCCCCAGAGCCAGCTATCTTACTTGTGCTGCGTCCTGGAAATTTTCTTAATATGAGTGATAAAGGAAGCTATGGGAGTCAAGTAATCTGAGGAAACTGATGTCTGTGCCAAGTTATGGAGATAGTGACGGGGGCGATCAGAGGGATTATCCCACGTCTTTGGCGCTAAACGAAGCGACTGGAGCAATTGATATCTTTAACTCTAAACGACAGCGAGGGACTCTTCGCAAAACGACAGCGACCGGAGAAAAAAATGGACGGCCCTTTCCAAACCAGCGGGTTTGGTATTTTTCCTGCCATCCATTTCGTGCATGACCCCGCCTGACGGCAGAATCTTCCATGCGGGGCACCGGGTTCCTACTACCAGGCTCAAGGATCCCCTGGAGTTAGACCTCCATCCTCACAGGTTGATCTACACCCACGACATATGGATGTAAATTCTGCCAATGCGTAACAGCTGGCCTCATCTCCGAGTCAAAGATCTTTCCCCTATTTATCTTTATAAGGTCGCTACCCACGGAATCCCTAACGCAAAGCATACCTCTCGGCCCATCCCCAAGTCCGAGGGTAATTAGGGCGTAGTCTGGTAGCCAGAACTCCCCCTTGAGGTCACCTTCCAGGGCTACAGGGGCCAGCGTGGGCGAGAACATGATCTGGCCCAGACGACGGCGGGTGATATCCGTGTCAACACCACGTTTTCGGCTGACTCTCTCCATCGATTCATTAGTCTCTGTTTCTCTCGTGCCAATGTCACATCACCAGGGGTGATAGCATGGATGGCCGGGTCGCCCTCGGCTCAACGATATGGATTCTCTTGATCCTCGTGAAAGGCGACATGCCCGGAAATCAAGGCGAATTTCTTGTTACCATCGCCTACCGATAGGTACAGGGATATCTTCACTTCTTTTCTGGGCGTGGCTTCGCTGGCAATGCTCTGTCCGTTCAATATGGGAAAACCCGTCTCGTGCGTGAGAGCCTCACCGTGACCAGCAAGAAGGTGGAAGACGGACTCCCGAAGCTGGCATTCCACGTCGTTGATACCGGCCTACTGAAGTTTCTCGCGGCAGAGAAGAGCGGCCCATTGCCCCCCGTAAGTGGCTCAGTCGAGTCCGGTTCCACTACGATCCAGAGAATTACAGGATTGGGCTTGGAGTCTGTTTCCGACTCTCCGATGCGGACAACATCGTTTTGAACGAGGCAAGGGTGTTGATGATCTCGGCACGGAGGGATGTGTTGTACTTGTAGACAATTGCGTGCGTTCCGACGTTGTAGAGATGCTTGTGTACGGGATGTTCGTCCTCCATCTTCAGTTCCCAGGGAACCAAATGATTACTTCATGCGACGAGATAAGGACGTTTGGCAATGCCGATGTAATCTTTGTCTACCAGTCGGCGCAACAAAGCCTTTGAGGATGCGAGTGACCATATAACCCCAACGCAAGCCACCCGACAAGATGTTTTAGACTGTACCTCATCCCAAGATAAATCTTTATCTCTCCCGAGCGCATGTTATCATACAATCAGAGTCCCTCACGGTGCGAATGAGGTTCCTGATGTAATATTATAGGTGGGTTTGGGAAGGTTTGCATGATGTGAACAAAGGTTTTTTCAACATAGGTTCACAAAACAGATACATTATCTACATGTATCTCTAAATTTACACAGCCGGCATCATCTGCAAAGCCCGCTATCTATTATCCAGCACCTCCTCATGAACCCCTTCTGACAAGACTGAAGGCCAGTGCTATAAATTCCTAAGCTCTGGGTTCCCAACGTCCTGCAAGAGGAACGAACCCACGGAGCGGAAAGTCTACTCTTTCAGAAGCTCTCGAATCAGACGCTCTGAGACGCGCGGGACGTAGAGCGCGCCACCATCGATCTTCTCATAAGCCTCACAGTGCTCCCCGATACCACCGCGACCGGTCCCACAAGAACTGCTCGCGCAATGCCGGGAGGTCTCAAAATGAGACTCCCAATAGCAATGCGATGTCCTGCAGCCATTCCCGAAATTCTTCCACGCAGTAATGATGAACACACGTCCGACCTTGCCCTCCAGCGTTACATCCCGTGCGTTGAGAGAGTAATCTATCGCGCGGCAGCAGCGACCGTCTGCACGACCCAGCAGCATCTTGGCATTTCTGTTCGTGTTGCACTGCTCGCATGGCAATCCGTGTGTCAACAAGCAAAGCAGCTGGGGACTGAGTATCCTGCGCGGGGCCACGATATCATCGCGGAAGCAGTCGTAGTTGAATTTGTGGCTATGATCCTGGCAGTCGCCCCAACCGTTGACCTCTTCGGTCGACTGGCATGTGGTTTTGAGGAGGTCCCCATATGGCTGAAGGTTAAAGTTGAGTTCCTTTGGCCGATCCCATCCCGTCCTAGATGCCCACCCCAGGATGCAATTCAGAACAGCGAGATCATGAGGAGTAGGGATTGACCCATTACCGAAGCGCCTGGAGACAATAACGAACTCCTGCTTCAGGATGACATCACCACTAGAGCGTACCTTGGCCTTGGTCTGTTTTTGGTATGAAAACTGCGTCCGGGGGACCTTCGTGATGCATGAATAGGCGAGAGAGTCCAAAAGGGTGCGGTAACTCTTCAAACCACGCTCTCGCCAGCAAGAAGCTGCGCGCACTAGAGAGACTGTGATCCGGACCTCACGCCGCTTGCTGAGGTATATCAAAATCGAGTTATCAGGCGCGCCACAATGGCCGGGGTCCTTGTTTGGACAGAAAGGGCTGTGCAGCTTTTCGCAGTAGTCGCACCGAATGAGAACTGGGCTGTCGCGCTCCAATAAGGTTAGGAAGGCCCTTCGTGACGAGAAGATGTTGTAGCCATCTTCCTCATCATATGGAATGTCGTCCATGTCTGCGTCATGGCCATCGCTAGACTCATCGCTGGACTCATCGTCAGACTCATCGTTAGAATCATCACTAGACTCATCGTCAGAGTAGGTAGTCTTCCTATCGCCAACGCCATAGCCATCGTCGTAGGTCTCGTTTAGCATATTTCTGCTGCCACGTCCGATCCCGCCAATCTTGGACATCATGATGCGGCTTGTCAAGGCGAGGGCAACGCGTGACTCCACCGGGAGAAAGTTACCGACATGTAAGACGAGCTCGGTTGGCATGCGCTCAAGCCTAGAGCTGCCAGTGTGTTGCGCGGCGTTCTGGGGCTGACAGCGAGTTAGCATACCTAGGTATTGACACCGGCAGGACCAAAATGGTGCGGGGAAGTGTTTGGTAGGCTGGGGCTTCGAATGTTTGATAGATAAAACATACTCGTGAGTCGTCCGCGATCGCAGAATTGACCTCGCTGGCCATCTTCGCAGGCGACATCTCGTCGTGAGGTTCCATTTCGTTGGCAGGCGCCATCTTGTCGGCAGGTAAATCGTGCTTGTCTTTCCAAACTCGTACTGCGACGCCAATTTTAAGTGGGAAGGCCGCAACTTGGTGTTCTGGTGCTCGGCAGATTGTGTGGCTAGTGCCCTGAGCGCTTTTCGGGGTTGACCCGCCGAGTGGAAGAAGGCGTTAAGTTCTGTTTGCAGGTTGTTTCTCCAAAGTGGTCGAGAGGAAAATCTTCAGCTTCGAGTGTCGAAAACAAAACGAGCCAATCAACTCGCCTTCGTTGTGCGAGATAGGAAGATGTTCCCCGCTCTTCGCTGGGAACAAAAATATGCGCCTCAGAAACCGTGCGATTTGCGTTGTGCGCCAGCCGATGAGGTTGTTTGAGTGGGGTTAGCAGTTTGACGTGCGCGCTAAAAGCAGGTTCTTTCATCAGAAAGGAACCGGGGGGTTACCTAGAGAGGTACCTAAGCTATAAAGCGTTCGTCTTGTATTTGTTGCCTCACTTCTCATTTTCATATGGCAGCCCCATAGCCCCTCCGTTCACGGCAAGTTAGACACTGTCAAATGGTTCCGCGACGGCAACTTTCGCAGTCACATGAACACCCAGGGGACAGCGACAGTCAGGTCTTCGGTTTTTGGCTATGTAAATACCAGCGGATAAGAGTCGCAATGCCCCCTCGACTTCACGTCATAGCATGCACGTGTCACTAATTACCTACATGTATGCTGTATGGCATTTGTATTTTCTCACAAAGCCTGATGTATCTTTCGAAGAAAGCAAGCCTTGGGACACTACTTGATGACTATCATATTGTGATCCAAGGCTAGCGGGACCCTTCCTGGCAGCATTCAGAATAGGGATCACAAGGTTCATGAACAAAGAGTCGTTGGAAATGACGGCTGATCTCCTCAATTTGCAAGCTCCACCTCGGATAAAACCATATCTGCTATCTCGGTATGTGCTGGGTGCTCAGCTCCAATCCTCCTCATCCCCTTCCCTCCCGTGAGAAGGCCAACACTGCAGTTGTCTATTCCCCGCAGGGATCAGGTCCATACCGAACCGTGACGCCCATCTGGGCGAAGAAAGGCTCCTTCACCAAGGCGAGGTACGCGGATCTCGCTTGGCAGTAGAAGCTGGCAAAGCGAAGCTCATACGAGCGGATGTCTCCCTCCTGCAAGGGGACCACTTGGTCCAACTCGAAGAAGAACCGCTGGGAAAAGTATGCCATCAGCGATGCTACATCAACCAAGAGTCTTGGGCCGGTAATGATAAGCACCCTGGATGGCTCGTTTCCAGCCTCATCCTCCCAGCCAAAGCCGTGAGTCTGATACTCCGACACCTTGATGCGGTTCATGCGGACCGTCACCGTACGCCCTCGAAGCCTAGCGACGCGAGTGGACTCTGGTCTTCCAAACTTGTTGAAAAGAGCCTGGGCTGAAGCGGAGGAGAAGAATGTCACCTTTGCGGCACTGGTGACATGTCCATTCTCTGGAGAAGCGTGGTTTATGTATGTAGCGAAAATCTTCCCAGTTCCCCGGAGCCGAACGAAAAGCTCGGCATAGCTCACATCAGCTGGGAGGCCAGTGAGCCACAGGGAACAGTTCTCGCTGTGGGGGATGTTGGCCGACAGATTGCGTGGGTTTTCGGGCTCTCCATTGTAGTTGAGGGAGCAGCCCAGTTCCTGTCGGAGAGAAATCTCCTCCTTCGTGAGTGTGGTTTTTGTATTTGGATCCCAGATGGCCATGCTCATCTTTTGGAACGCGTCGCTGTTGAAATTCCACAATGGCAGGGCTAATTTCGGAGCACCGTTGGTGCCGCCGTCTGGAAAACTTCTAGGTCTGGTTCCAGCTGTGGCAGCTGCCGGGGATAGCGAGGGGGCGGCTTCGCTGTGCTGGGCATGGATCATCATCGAATTTGGAGTCTCCGTGACCACACTCACGAGGTGGCGTCGATGAGGTCCTTCGAGAACCCCAGCGTAGCTCCCAGGAGAACCTCTAGGGACGGGCGGACCAAACTGGCTGATCTCTAGATCGTTGTGCATCGAACGGCCTTGGTTCATATTGGGTTCGGGGTGAGTGAGAGCGGCCGGAATTTTAGCAAAGCCGGTTGCGCGATATGGCTGCGGCGATGGGCCTGTGATGCCATCAGAGGCGAAGTCTAGCGGGGCCATTTCGAGAGGTCAAGTATCTCGGTCGTTTCGACGCGCTCCTAGAGATATAAATTAGAAACAAAGCTGCAAAAATATCCAGCTAGGTTGCAGGTTGCTTCAGGATGGGGAGAAGTCAACGTGGCGGATTGGGGAAAAAGGCTCTCACGAATAAGTACTAGTAGAATTTCCCGGCATGAGAAGTGAATTCAAGAAGAAATAGTGAATCAAAACCTCTGGCCAGGAAGCTGACTGGGAGCGACCCCGAATCCTGCACATTTGAAGAAGGCTTCAGAGCAGATGTGAATATCTTGTAACAATTCGGTTAAGAAAAACTTTGTTTTTCAACGTCACACCCGACGTTAGGAGAACTTTCTTTGAGGGTTTGCATGCGTGTCATGCCGACACGCCATTCAGAGTCATACCGCCACGCAGGTGAAAAGAAGGTTCAGGCTGGCGAAACAAGCCAACTGAGAAGGATAAAAAGAAGGGAGAGCGCCGCTCTCTAAAGGAAGAAACCATCAATCACCTCAAAACAATTCAATCAAACACAACCTTTAAATAAAGGCTCCCATCCTGACATCTCCCTTCACCAAGCAAAACGTCACGGGGATGACTACCAAAAGAACGCCAGTATATGCGTCAATTTTGGCATGATCCACGAAGTCGACTTATAGACTTGCAGTACTGGCCAAGTTTTGAAGTCCTTTCGAGTGTTCACGAGTCCTATGCCAACATTTGATAGCATCACACAACGGCACCCATGCGACTTGACAAACAAGGGGGATTCAACCCGCAGCGCCAGCCAGGCCGCTGGGACAAGCTCGCCCTCTACCCTTGACGCTAACCTCAACTTCTCAGGACGCGAACCATCGATGACTGTAGCGGAGCGGTGTGGAGAGGATGGCCTTGGCTGTTGAAAGTCCAATACCGCCCTGATATGGTTTGTAGCGCAAGAACTCGCAGTTATCGTGACAGCGAGAAGGCATCCTCGTGTCCTGCAACGGCTCTAGAGACTCTTTTTCGGCTGAGCCTTTGTCCCGTAGGTGTTGAATCCCTCTTCAACTCGTTGCGTGCGCGCTGACAACTGCGCCCTCTGGCCCCGCTTCAGCTGCTACGACCCATGCTTAGACGGCCGTTAGGGCTGCAGCTTATGCGTCCTGTATCCGTTCCGTACTACTCTGGCAAGACATCGATCAGCCTCTCAAACCAATCACTCGCAATGATTACCCCCAAGCCAAATGGCCCCGGTTTAGTCAACCTCCTCATGTGCTGACAAGGGCTCGCCCGCATCGCTTGGCCTCGGCGGGCTGACATGGGGGCGACCGAGACGTCGGCATTATTGGCTCATCGGCCCAATACAATGCACCACCCCAACTCGGTGTCCCAGAGGCGTTGGCTACTGCAAGGTCTAGGAGAGTACCAGCTGATAATGCAGTCTGCACCTAAAGTAG
>Ga0247770_1001311_pt1 | contig 20117 bp, 16 predicted proteins | sample UWRJL136409B6_FD_179943 | JGI IMG/M metagenome (GOLD analysis project Ga0247770, IMG submission 179943) | Plant litter microbial communities from Arlington Agricultural Research Station in Wisconsin, United States - UWRJ-L136-409B-6 | ecosystem: Environmental > Terrestrial > Plant litter >... | reverse complement strand
GATGGCGCCCGCCCGTGCCAGCAGCGAATGCCGAGGGAGCTGAGTGAGAGAACGCAGCGCAAACGCAACGCAGCCAAGCGGCTGTTACTGACACTGGAAGCTCCATTTCCAAAGCTCCAGCTCCAGCTCCAGCTCCGAGGAGCTCGGTTTTCCCTCCCCCCTCCGCGGGCAGATGTCATTACGTTTGAGCCGTCATCTGATTTGGCGCCCTTCGTCAGTGCGAACGGGTGAGAGGACGCAGGGACTGGTGGCGTGCTGGACAGGGAAACTTGCGCGGGCTTGCGACGGGCGGCTTGTTTGGTACAGGAGGGAGGTCATCGCTTTGGAAGGGGTGAGAGGGTGGCAAGGTAGGTACCTAGTGTAGGTAGATCGCAACCAGTCCTGGCGCATCTACATCTCCTGACGCCGGCAGGGACGGGACCGGGCTGGTGTCAGGCGGGAACCGCATTTCTTTGTGTTTCTGTGGGCCCGGGCGCCGCGGGTATGTCGCTGTTTCGCCCTTTGGTGTTTTCTGAATGGCTGGTTTTGGGTGTGATTATTCACGGATATGGTGTGGTTGAATGGTTTTGAGTGGTCGGTTTGGGAGAGCTGCAGATATCTCGGAGTGCTCGGGGCTCGGGCGGATGGCATCTCAGGTCTATGACGGGGAGACCGTGGGATGGAATATGGTCCCTGGCTTGGGGAGGCTTCTGGGTACGTGAGGCTATAAGATCAGACATCTGCTCTCTCCTCCTCTTGATCTCATATCAATCACTTCATCACCTGTTCTTGTTGCTTCCTCCGAATCAAAGTCTCTGGATAGATCGATCACATCACCCCCTATTTACTACCTACATACCACCTGGACATTGCCAGGAACACACCGCCCACCATGGCCGTTCTCACCACCCGCGTCAACGATGCCCTGAACATCAACCCCCCTGCAGGGGACCAGTTCTACACCGTCAACGGCTCCAACTGGTCCTGGACCGTCGCCGCCATCTACGCCCTCACGTTCGTGGTCGTGTACGCCCACTCCTTCAAGGCCCGCGCCGGCGAGCGCTTCTTCCACTACCTCTTCACCATCGCCAACCTCGTCGGTGCCATCACCTACTTCGCGCTGGCCTCCGACCTCGGCTTCTCCGTCGTCTCCGTCTCCAACAACCTCAACTACGGCCTCACCCGCCAGATCTTCTTCGCCAAGTACATCAACTGGGTCGTCAGCTTCCCCTCCGTCATCCTCGCCCTCGGCGTCCTCTCCGGCGTTAGCTGGGCCACCATCTTTTACAACATCGCCTTCTCCTGGGCTTGGATCATCTCCTACCTCGTCGGCGCGTACACCACCACCAACTACAAGTGGGGTTTCTTCGCCTTCGGCACCGTCGCTTGGATCGCCCTGGCCATCTCAACCCTGACTACCGGCCGCACCTCCGCTGCGCGCGTCGATATCAGCCGCGACTATATCCTCCTCGCGGGGTGGGTCAACCTCCTCTGGCTGCTGTATCCCATTGCCTGGGGCCTTTCCGACGGCGGCAACAAGATTGGTGTCACGCCCGGGTCCGTCTTCTTTGGCGTCCTGGATGTCCTGCTCATTCCGGTCTTGACTTATGCGACGGTGGTTCTGTCGCGCAAGTGGGATTATAACCGCCTGAATATTGCGTTCACGCAGTATGGACGCGTTGCGACTTCGACGGGGACGTTCCCTGAGAAGGCGGTTGCGCCGGCGCCGGCGACTGCGGCGGTTTAGGTTGTTTTTCTTGCCTACCCACCTAACCGCAAATTTATTGGTTGAAAGAGATGAGGTGAAGCAGATTTGTTGACATTTATGGGAACTCGCTGGACGCTTGAGGGCCTGCTGCTTGCGCCGATTTCGACCTACCTAACTCATAATGGCCTGATTCAGGGGACGACTGGGGGACAACAACAACAACGACGACGACGACGACGACGACGGCGAAAGGGAATAATGATGATGGGGAAGACGGCGATGCCCAGATATGCCAACGCTAGCGGTACATCCAGTTCTGTAATGGCACAAAAGGGAGGGAAGAACCGGGGAATACCTGCGTGTGCTAGTCACTACGTTCGCTAATGCTGGGAATGGGGAGAGAGCGGCATTCTTTCGAGGAATGGTTTCTTTCTGCTGTTGCTGCAAAGCTGTGTTCGAGATACCCACGCTCACTATAGACAAAAGGGAGAGAGAGAGGTGGTAATATTTAATGGACTGGACGGTGTGAGGAAGGATAGAAACAAAATAAAAACCACTTTCATGTATTGTGCTGTCTTGGTATGGGGGATGTCTTTTTGCATCGTCACCCTTTGTGAATGTGCAGGAGGACCCTTGGGTAAGAAAAAGGTCTATCTGTTCTGTGTGAAGATGTGTTGGATGGGCCATTACACAGTTTCTGACAGTATTTTCGGATCTTGATTACATTACTACCTACCTACCTATGCTGTCAGTCCCTGAGTAGAGATTGCAGGAAGGCGTCTCGACAATGTGATACGACGGGCACGGTAACATTGGAGCGTATAGCCTGTCTGAACGGAGGAAAGAAGGGACCCTCCTTGTAATGGTTTCGGCGCAAATAGACATCTCGTTCTAAGGGGTATGGAGGAGGTTGATACTTTCTCAGCTGATAGATGACTCGGGTGGCACCAAGGATGGTTTTGATGGCCGAGCGGTCTGTCTCGTAGGAGTCGAGAATTTTTTCTCCACTAGCACCTAAGCTCTTCTCACAGCACCGTACTTCACCCTGTCCTTTAACGGAGCACAAGGCCGAAATACGAACAAAGTACGCTGCTGCGCCAAAATTGTCACAATTCTTTCTGGTGAAAGTACTGCTACTCTGTGTCCGTCTGGGAAACAGCTTCTATTGTCGGAATCGTCTGCTCTGCATGCAGTGCCCAGATACACAACACTGTTGCCCAGACAGCCAGGCGGGACCGAAGGCAGCATCACTTCAGCTGCAGAGGGCTGCAGAGGGCTACAGAAGTCTCGACTTGGACTGGACATAATATGTCGGTCAGCCGAGGTTCGGTTGCGACAGGGAATAACAAGTGGCCCCGAGTCCAGAATATCTCGAGGATAGGCGCACAGGACACCGACATCGCCTTTACATCTTCGCAATCCGAATGGCAGGAGGTGCTCTTCGGCGCTACACGTGTCGGTCGCGCCCACCCAGCCGGTAGTTCGTCTTCCCCAGTGTCACACAGATGTCGCATATTGATTGCCGCGAACAAGGTGTGGCTGATACCAAGCCTTTCTCCAGACGGAGACTATACCCGGCTAGCTTCGCTGTGCCGGTAGCATATCCGCCAGCTCAGCAGCCGGACCGCAATTCTCCGGGACACACAGCCGATACCATGCCCACGTCTCCAGGTGCGGGTGGCTTGGCTACCCGTCCTTGCCCCTGACACCGAGACTGAAACGGGACGGCCGGTATCGTGCAATGCCACCGAATCTACACCGCAAAACGCAGACATCGACCCGCGCGTAAACTCGCTTGCAACGGCTGCGTTGGCTCTGCAAGAGAAGGGCGGCTGGATGCATTTAGAGATTCGATCGCATGCATCCGTTACATTGGAAGAGGGGACGCTGGCTCTGGCGCTTCCTTTCGGCCGGATGCATGCAGTTGGAGGGTCAGACTCTGCGTAGGCCTAGACCGTGACGCATATCAGATCGAGGACGTGGAGTCAAAAAGACAGAATCCGGGGGCGGGACCGTCATCCCGAATTCGTCGGGATCAGGGTTGGAATGCTTCAACGTCAACTGTGGGGGGAGGTTAAAATGCCCAGACAAAAGTATCACCGGGCGTTAGGCCGAGACAGCGGATTCCAAATTGCGGGTAATGGCGATCTAGGTGGATTCTCGAAGCTCCACCAGACTGGCAATGCTGCCCAGCGGCCTCCAAGTCGGTGACACGACATACCACATCTTCCGCTCGGTATGCTGTCTCTCTCCCAACCGCTGCCGCCGTATCGGCGACGCCTACTCATATGAACCGCCGACGGGACACTTGTACCTGGTGGTAGATACCGTGCTGTATCACCGACACTATCGCTAACGCCCCCTGAGTTCCACGTCCCCGGCAAGCTTTACGCTCTATCCCAGAACCCGGGGGGGTAACAGAGGACTTATATACCAAGAATTACCGAGCCAGCCATCCGGCAGCATGATCCGAATATTTTGGTCCCATAAAACATACAGCCGGGCCAAGTGGCGCGTTGCCAGCAACCCGGAGAAATCAGGCTAAATCCCCACATCCCGGAGCGAGTCAGAAGCGCATAAGCGTTACGCCTGTGTTTGTGTCCTATGCGCCGATCGCGCGGCGAAACGTTCCAGCGTAGGGTATCCCCAGAGAACAAAAAAAAAAACTTTGATGATGTAGGTTGTTTCCGTCCATCAAGTCAGGCGGACGGTTGGCGGGCCGGACTGGCGTCAGAGATTTAACCCAGTCCACGACGTCGGGCGCAAAGTCCCCCTTGTAGAGCTCTCCGCACCGGCGGTTCGAGGCTAGGACCGGCCCATACTGTGTACGTATTTGTGGAGAGGGACGTCATCTGGCCTGTTGCGTGTCTAGCTGGAGTCTATTTTATAGACGGCGGGCTCAAGGTTTGGATGACGTTGAGTAGTGCGTGATCGACTTCGGTCGAGTCTGTGCTTGGTGTCATTGGGTGCTGTATCGTTCGAGGACTTACGTGTGTGTTGGGAGACATGGAGGGACATGTCAGGGGGTGTTTATGGGCTGCATGTCTGCTTATTTGCTTGTGTGTGTTGGTAGAGCGAATCTTGTTCCGGTGCTAATCTATGGGAGATGTGGTCAAGTGGATGGCGAAGAGGGGAGGGGAGGGGGGGGGGAAGGGGTTGTTTTGGTTCGTTGGTTGGGTTGATACTTTGAGTTAGGCAGGCATGAGATGGTATAATCGAGGTCGAGATGGGGTTCAGGTGACGGCCGTTAGTACTTGGCTTTGGTTGGGTGGTAGGTAGGGTAAGGTGCTAGTCGTACTAGGTATTAGTAGTAGGTACGCATCTGAAACACTTGGTCTGTAACTGTTGCGCTGATAGTGTCTCTCTGCCACATAGGTAAGTAGATATGTGCGTACATGTTAGATAGGGTGTTCGTGGTGTTTGGACGGTTTGGATGCAAAAAAAAACCAAAACAAACCGGCTTGGACGGACGAACTTTCGATTGTTACCTACCTACCTAAGGAGAAGATTGATTGGGGCTGGCGGGATTACTGTCCGGGGTCGCCGAGACTCAGACTGACGTCTTGACATGTAAAAGCTGGTACTAGAGTGTTTGTCGAGCTATACGCGCATTCATGTATTTCCTCTGCCTCTGTTTCCATGTCTGCTTCCTCACTTCCTCGCTGTTGTTAGTATCAAGGGGGTGTCTGACTTCGTAGATGTCTCGCAACATGAACGCTTAGGTAGCAACCTGGAAATTACTGGGTGGGCAGCGGCTGGGGTTACAGAGTTTTTTAGATAGAGACGGCTTCTGCCAGCTTCGAAGAATGGGAGGTAGTAAATAGGTACTTGACGTAGTTACTCGTGAACCGTGCCTGGTAAGAAAAAGGGGGTTTGAATTCATCTTCTTGGATATGGAGACTTGAGGCAGGTGGTAGATTTGAGACTCAGACGGAGTTTATGATAGGTACCTACATACAAACCTACCTTACGTCTCGTTGAGATACCTGCGATACCGTCACGGCGGGAACAGCGATATACACTGGCTGAGTGCCTGGGGATTCAGTGATAGTAAGTCCGACTGTGGCGTGGCCTTTTGAAAGTTCATACTGTTATTATATCCCCTAGGTTCGAAGTACAGCACCTAACTTGATGGTCTGTCGAGTACAGACATGGAACTGCTTAGGTAGCAGCCTGACTAATAACATGAATATCATTGATGTCCCATCGAATGTGCCCTGGCTGAGCTGCCAGTGGTAGGTAGACTCAAGTTCTCAGTTCTGAAAATTGAGAAGATTTGATTGCTGATTTTATCCCGCACCCAGCATCAACGGGGAGAAGCTCAGAGGGAAAGTCTAGTGTAGCACTTATTCGGGCTTCTCGACGGCTTCGTCGACTTGAGGTTGGTTGTTTGATTGCTTGGATGCATTAACCACATGCAAGTGAACTGAACCCTTTCTTTGTTTCGCAATAGGCAATCAATCGAGATACGAAATGTGGACATGCTCGCAAGCTCAATTTCATCCCCTGCCGCTATAGTGGTTGGGCAGGGGAGGTTGAGAGAAATACCAATTGCGACTCAATTCGGCCCAACGATGAGGTCAACCGCTCCGATGGACAGATCATGGAAATTGGGGGGAAATCAGTACCAAAGAACGTTATTTCCTGACTCGTGGGCTAATCAAAATTGGTACCGGCACGACAAGGCGATGCTACCATCCGTTAAATAAATGCAACCTTGCCTTTGGAGAACATCGGCGGTCGGGGCTTGAAACTGCGTGTCGGTACCAACCAAAGTCGGTCGGAGTCGGCGTTCATCACTGGGTGGCGCACGGGCCAGGGTGTGCCACGGGGTGGCTCCGTCCCTCCCTTCCCGTCGTTCTGGGAGGAGGAGAAAGACGGAACGGGAGGGGTGTCACATCGACGGCACAGGGAATAATAAAAGTCGTGTTGACCAAGCCTGCTTCGTTGCAGTTTCCAAGGGCCCAGATCGCCCGATGTCCATTCTAATGAGCAGATGACAGTGTCAGGTGCCAGAACTGAGGATCTGGTGGCTGGCAGCGTTGTTTGCGCGGAAACGACCTGATAGCGCTAAACCTTCTCCTCCCTTAGTGTACTTTGTAAGCGCTCGGAAACGAGCCAGGGATCACTGAGAGCGCACTAGTGCGATGTAAGCATCTCAGCCCCCCCATCTCAGCGCACTGCATGGCGCGCATGCCAGTGCCATGCTGGCCACCAATGCCTGGCTGCCTGCTGAGATGTGCGCCGACAGGAGCACTGTGCGCACCGAACCTCCCATTTCCCATTTCGCGACCCGGTTTAAAACCTCACGCCTTCAGCTTGCTGGGAGCCTCTCGCCAATCGCTTGTTTTACACTGCACAGCCTGAATAGCCCCGACGGTCCGGAATGGCGACACTGGCGGGTCGGCATTGTGCCCTAAGGCTTGGAAACCATTTGTTTTATTCTCCTGAGGTCTGGTGTCTTACCAGCCACGCCACCCGACCCAGCACGGTCGTTCTTCGGCATGTAACTTCCAAGGTTTTGGTTGGTACCGTGCGATAAACTACTCTCCTTCCGTTGCCCCAACCAGAAACCGGATGCCCTGTGCGATTACATGGGGAGAAGCACTCAGGTAAAAAGAGCTTCGCGACCACCGTACTATGTAATCCTTATGGGATGCCGCGAATGAATAATCGGAGAAGAATCGTCAGAAATCGTCACTGCGATCTCGCATCAGGAGGTCTGGTCCTCCGCATTTCTGCAGGCAGGGCCTGGCATAGCGAGAGCGCGGCACGTTTTTTTCTTGATTGCATCTCAACCGCGCTACGGAGGGAGAAGGATTTCGAAGCCAGCCAACAGCGGAGGGTCGGCTAGCGCGATGATTGGCAGATGGGCCAGGCATGTCTCAAAACCTCCCCCACGGCCCTGGTTACTAGCGGGTGGGGCCCAGGCTCACCCGATGGCCCGCAGCGGTGCAGAGTGACCAGTGGATCTGGCAAGGATAATCCACCTTCCCACCCTGGAGGCCCTCCGCTGTTGCTCCCTCCTGCATTGGCGACTCGCTGCTGCCATCTTTGCAACCACCTGAGAGAAAGAAGAGATCGAAATTGAATGTGTTGCCTGTAACTCTGCTCTTATTTGGAGTGATTGCTGCTGTTTTCAGCGGGGGCGCTAACCACCTCCCTTGGAGACACGAGGCCAGACACCCGTGCCATAGCGCTGGGAGTGCGTGGGCTGGCCGGGCGGGGGGCTCCACAGGCAGCCAATAGCATCGGTCCCAGCTGGGGTCAAGCCCAAACTACCCAATTGGGGCTCCAGCGGGCCCGTTCGCACTCGCTCAGACCCGCCATCCAATCTCAGTTTGCCACCCCGTTCCCTTCTTCTCCCCAGGGAAATGCTTCCCTCCACCATTCTCCATCGCACTGGTCTCGAAAGACAAGTCGTCGACATTGTCTCCCGACCCGCGCACTCGACTCGTCCCGGTGGTTTGGACGGCAGCGTGTATGCGTATTTGTCGTCTTTATTCTGCGGTATCGGCCCAGTGATTTGAAAAGTAAGTTACCTAACGGCACGCACCTCTTACACGGACGCGCTGTCATCCGCATTACTGAGTTTTTGGTCTCGCATTCGCGCCATCTCAGCCTTCGGATAGACTTCACAGCAATGCTGCTCAACGCGGAATGACGCTGATTGTCTGATTTGTTTAGCTGTCATAGGTCTATTGGTATCGTCTAAATATCCCTAGCGATAATCGTCCTCGGAAAGCCTTGTTCGCGTCCATCGCCAAAACGAGCGATTTCAGTCCTGCCAGTCCGGGGAACGCCACACTCGCTCATCACCTGCAAAGCTGTCGTTAGACGACAAGAGGAACTAAAGAAGGATGGGAGCACCCGTCCTCGCGGCTTCGGCCCACGCCATTCCCGCCATCCCTGCCGCCGCCCACGATAGCGATATCAATCCACCTCACATCGTGAAACGCGTGACCAGAGGCGGGCGTATGCTTTGGTACTGCCTCAAGGTCATCCAGCAGCCCGAACGTGCGCGGGCATGCGGCTCCGGTCCTAAGTGTGAGTGCATCGCGCGCTGTGTATCGTGCTGGCCGGGCCTGACTGACCTGTCTTGTAGCTTCTGCTGATCGCCGTCCTGTGGATCCGCCTCCGGTTGTGGAGCTGCGTATCTATGAGGGTGAAAGCTTGGAGCGGGCGCAGTCCAAGGACGTCACATTCCTTTACAACGCCAACTTCTTTCTCTATGCCACGTTGGAGCATGCCCGCCATATGGCCCATGGTCGGGTTCAGACTCCCGCAGCTAACAGCCCGCCTGTCCTGACGGGCATGCCTGTTTCTGGAATGGCGTATCTGGATCGGCCTCAGGAGGCTGGTTACTTTCTGTTTCCTGATCTCTCGGTGAGACATGAAGGCCGTTATCGACTAACCTTCAACCTCTACGAGGAGACTAAGGAGGAGGACGACAAGGACATAATTTCGGGCGACAACAAGGCCGCAAACCAGGGCATCAACCCTGCCACTGGTGGCTCATTCGATTTCCGGATGGAAGTGAAGTCGCAGGACTTTGTGGTTTACAGCGCTAAAAAGTTCCCGGGATTGACGGAAAGCACTGCTCTGAGCCGTGTTGTTGCTGAGCAAGGATGCCGTGTTCGCATTCGCCGCGATGTGCGTATGAGACGCCGTGATGGAAAGGGTGGCGGCGATTACGACAATGTCGAACCTGACTACCAACCGAGGAGAAGAACCGCAACCCCTGATCGGCCTGACCCGTATAGGGCACGATCCATGAGTGGTAGCGTTGAACGAACACCCTACTCTGCGGACCCGCAGCGACGGCCCTCGATTGTCGACTACCCCCCTCAGTATCCTCCGCAACCTTCATCGGCTGGTGGTCACCTCCAATTTTTGGGCGGAAACTCGAACGCGCAGTATCCTCCGCAGCCGCAACCCTTCACGCAGCCGCCTTCCGTTCCTGCCTCCCCGGTGTACCCCCCAAGCCAGAATGCTCCCTATCCCAGCCAGTCATATCTTCCGCCTCCTCCCCCGCCGCCGCAGCCATCATACAGTGCAGAGCGAACGCCATCGCAGTCGTATGTGCCAATCGGCCCATCGCCGCGCCGCGAGAGCGGACACGAGCACCGGGGTTCTGTTTCAAGTATTACTTTGCCACCTATTAGCTTCCCGCCATCGTATTCGCATCAGCAACCTCATGGACTGCATTCGCCGCCGAAGCCTACGACGCTTCCTCCTCTTGATATTGCGGCAGCTGCCGCACGCCTTCCAATCCCGAGCCCCAGTCCAACAGCTGGGAGGGTGCCGCCACACTCTTTGAGTGCTCTCGCGCCACTAAGTCGCCCACCGCCGCAGCAATACGCCGGAACAAAGCGTGCCCACGATGAATCGTTCAAACCAGATGAAACTCCTCGTTTCCAGGACGGCGCTCGGGATCTCGGTACCGCAGATGACGTCGATGCTCCAATGATTTACAAGCGCGCAGATGGACGGCAGATCCAAGCACCACGGCCAACCGAAGCCCGTTAATTCGTCTTCGATTTCAATATTTGATGCTGCTTGTGGGCTTGGTGTTGGGAGTTGGTGGCTCCGATCTATCGGCAATGGCCTGGTTTAGATCCATGTTTGATGCGGTGCTGTATGCTGTCGTATCCCTCTGGATACTGTATATATCTACGACTTTGCTCTGGCGTTTCTTGCCACATCTTTTCTATGTTTTGTCTTTTCTTTGGACTGGGAACCAGTCCCGCAGACGTTCCCTAGCACAATAGCTATTGTTTCCTTGGTCATTCTTGTTTTCTTGTTTTCGTGTTAACAAAAGGGTACATCACCGCTTTGTTTTCGCCTTGCCTTTTAGAAGCAACTTCTGATCACCAAATGCGGTGCTCTGATGGATTGCCTCGGTTTGGTGCTCCATTTGGGGGGATTGGGGAATTTGGGCGGAGGGGGAGATTTGATTGCAAATGACAAGGGGTACTAACTAAGTGCTGAGCATATCTGAGTGATCGATGGACATCGATCTTAAGCAATATTACAATGTGTGGTTCAAATGCCCCCTGCTTAATGTGATAGTGAGATCCAGGTAGCTGGGCCTGAGTTGCTGTGTCTTCGGCTGAAATGTTTCTTGTGCATTGACAGGGCGGTTTGATTGGTTGCCTCTCTCTCGCGAGCACTTCGCGAACCAAGTGTCACGAACGTTTCGCTAAAGCTCGAGAATCTTGTCGTAAAGAGCAAGCGTAACCCTAACCCTTGTTGTTTTGACGTTGCGAAGACACGCCCGGCAACCAAGGCCTTCTTCTTTTGTATCTTAGGTCCATCGCTGAACTACTACTTGAGGAGTACGGTGCTGAAATCAAAGCTCAAGGTATTAAGACAGAAATAAGGCCTCCTATCACGGAGTGACTGTGTAAGGTGGAGCGACAGTGAGGATGGGATGAAGACATACAGGGTTAGGGCTGTATTGTCAGCGCTTTATCAGGGTTTCACCGCACTTTAGCTAAAGTGTCGCGAACCGTTGCTCGGTCAAGCGGTCGCGTACACGCGATTCAGCCCCTCCAAACAATCCGCGTCCAAGACTCCGTTCTTTCCGCGAACATTCAGCATTTGCCCAAGTATTCCGGCGAATGTTTGGAATTATCCACACATCCTCGTCATACAAGAAGGTTTGCGCCAACCCGATGACATAAACCCCACAGGTGGAGACCAAACAAACAAACTTCTCAACCGTCTTTTCGCCAATCCTCCGCGCGAACAGCTCCCAAGAATCGATGCAGCCATGAGGAGAGAGCAAAAGCAGCATGCAGCCGTCGCTGTTCCGCAGAGTCGCTTCGTGGAGGGCTCCATGAACGATCGGGCCTCCGCTGCGCCGCCACCTAATTTTTTAGGGCCCGGCGAGGTTGCTGCCTTCGAGCAACAGTTTTACGAGGCCGATCGTCCACGACCGCTGCGGCCGATGAGCAGCGCGGGGCACTACTATCCCGCCCAAGCGCAGTTGCAACGACAAGCGCGCCAGAATACGCAAAAGCCGGAGTCGTCGCGCAAGGGAGGGTTTTGGGATGGAGTGCGGGAGAGGCTACACCTGACAAGGTCGCGATCATCGGGGAGTATCCCGCGCATGTCTGACAAGGAAAGCGGCCGGACGGCAGATGCGCCCAGCGGAGAAAATTACGGCGGAGACGAGAAGCCGGCGACACCCCCGGCGGCACCCCCGGCGGGATATCCAACCCGCGAGGAGGTTATGGAGAGTTACAAGAGCCTTGTGGCCTCGGGTTTCTTCGATGCGCATGCCATACAGGGCACGCGACATCCTCTGCGGACAACGGTGTCACACAATGATAACAGGCCATCCACAACAACAACAGCGATGGGACCTCCTCCCCTCGCCCCACCTATGAGTTTCGCCTCACACAAGCAAGCCTCGTTGCGCAAGCGTCCGCCAGTCTCCTTCTCGGCTATACCTTACTCGGTCACCAAGGTTCCAACACCTGCTGAACTTCCCAGCTCCATATGCCCTCCTCCACCGCCACGGCGGCCGACTACGGGAACGGATGAGGCTACATCGTCTCCTCAGCGCGGTACCAAGCGCGGGCCCGCGCCTTTTGACAGGGACAGCGATAGTACCACCAGCAGCGGCGAGACAGGCGCTCGCAAACTTGTCAAGAAACTACGCCGTTCCGCCTCCCGCATCTCTACGGACTTGACTGGCCCTACTCCTAGTGTCATCAACCCGTTTAAAGGGCGCCCATCCACTTCATCAAATGCGCCCACAGTAGCCAGCGTCATGTCCACCGTGTCGACCGACACAGAGGCCGCGGCCCCTACCCCACGAACTCCGACCAAGCTCACCAAGTCCAAATATCCCCCGCGTAGCACCCGGGGCCGCGGTCTCTCCATGGGCATCAGCCTGGGTCCCCTTAACATCGCCCGGCGCCGCCCGCGCTCACCCGCCACGGTTCCTATCCCGGCGCCCCGCCGCAACTTAACCCCAAACCCCCTCAGCATGAACCCTGTAACCGCCTCCGCGCCCGTCTTCGCGATTCCTCTCGTCGACGATGCTATGCTCGTCGACTCGCCTGAGCGGCGCTCTCGCTCCCCGGAACGCATGTCAATGGAGCGGCCTACCACCGCACTTGCGCCACCCAGCTTTCACTACCCGCAACGGAGGCGCCTTGGCGAACCGCTATCCGTGGTGCCAGATGCGAACCGCGGCATTCCAGGTGTTCCAAGGATTCCCGCGGGCTTCTCAGTTTTCGGCAGAGTTGATAAGGATGACGTCAAGATGGAGGGTACGAGAGACTCGGGCGTGGGCGAGGACGTGGAGAACGTTGTGCGGGTGTGGTGATCTTCACCCATCCATCCTATTTGATGTTCGATACCATGTCTGCCATGTCCATGTCCATGTTGATGGTTATGATGTTATGTCGGCGACTTTACTTTCTGTTTTCATTTCATTTTTTTCATCTTTCTTTCTCTACTTCTTCCGCCTTTGGAATGGAAATATTGTAGGGACGGGACGGATACGGAGTACATGTTGGCGATCTGTTCAGCTTTTGTCGTCGTCTTCCTTGGACGGAGACAGACAGACAGACAGACAGAACAGAGATGTCGTGGCGGACCACGGCACGCACGCACATCAGGAAGAGGTACACACAAAAGGAAACGGACGATTCTTCTCACGAATGAACCATGACATGACGAACAAAAGGCCGGCACGAGACGGAAAGGCAAATGCGGTTTTTTTTTTACATCTCGCCATAGAGATAATGTATCTTGACTGTATTTACATTGTATGAATAACTCGATGGCCTTGATGCAATAATGGGGTGATATATTTGACTGAACTAGATGACTCCGTGTGTGCTATGTTTTCGATATGCCGTTGGGTAATTTCGGCGGCGTTGGGCTTGACGGACGACCTGCGTTAGATGCTTGTTGTGCGCTAGCCAGTATGACCCGTTAGATAACAATTCAGAAATCGGAGAAATGAGGTACTGCGCATGTTTTCCCCTACATAGCATCCATCTCGCTCGCTACTGAAACGTCCCAGCCTCTCGGCTTCTATAATATAAGATAACAACATATACATCTGTCCAATGCGGATAGAGTTGCATTTCAGAAGATCAACTTCTTGCCCCTCAACTCCTTCCTCGCTGGCCTGCGCGATCAGGCACACTAAACAAACCACCCTCTTCATCCATTCCACCCTCAGACGCAAGCACAAAAAGTGAGGCGCTCCTAACTCCGGGAAACAGACATCACAGCCAAGACGAAGCACTTTCCTTTACGCCGCCGGCCCACTGTTGCCCGTTATCCCATTCGCCATTGATATCCCGAAAACAATGGCTGCGTTTGACTCAACACAATTATAGCCTCCCTTCCCTATCATACCAATTCCTGGCCAGAATTATCCCCTACATGCTTTGCCAAGCGCAGCTGGCCTTGCGTTTGGCTGCGTTCGACCAATATATGGGCCCTGAGGCCGACAGTAGAGACGACTTTCATCAACATAATCCGAGGACATCAAAGCTCGGCAATAATTCTGCCCTGAGCAGTTTGAGCCACTGCCGGTCTCAGAACTTGCTGCAGTTCATCTTGCGCATTGTTCAAAGCCGTCCAGAAAGTCTCCTTGGCGGTTGAGAACAGCACCGGAATCCTATTATAGAGCATGGCAAACATAACGATCACCAATAGAGGAATCTAGAGCCACAATGTCAGTACTCTGCACGGATGATAGGTGTCGGTAGATGAAGAGATATACCCAGATGAAAAACAAATTCCGATCTCGACTCAGCCTCTTGAGTTTCTCAGCGTGCGCTCGCCGTAGGTTTTCTTGCTGTTCCTTAGTGATTGCATTCTTTCGGCCAATCTGCAGCAACGCCGGCAGATCATGATCGCCAACTGCCTCAGCGTCGTCATCTGTTGTCGACAGCAGCAATAATGAGGTGGTGCTGCTCTCGGAATTGGCCTGTTGGTTGTCGAACAGCGCAGCACATTTGGCGTCACCCTCCGCCTCAAGTGCTGCCCGAGCGGCCGACGCTTCTTTTGTCTCGTGCACATCACGGCCCTGGTCTGGGTAAATCTCATTGTAGGAGGGAGGCGGTGCCAAGCTTCCCAGCCTATCCCACCAGCGATTTCCACCCTCTCTTGCTGGTAGCTGGTCTCCTGCCGATGCAGACTTCGATCCGCTAATGGCTGACATCATAGTTGCAGACATCATCGCCGCAAGGCGCTGAATTGCTGCCTGGTCCGGGAGCGGGGGCAGGTTGGGTATTTGCGGCACATACGGAAGTTGTTGTAGTTGACGCAAGGTATGTTGCAGTTGCTGGAGCGGGGCAGCGAATTGGTCCCTAACTGCTGCCATGGTAGCTGCTGGTGAGCCAAGGCGTCCATACCGAGCATCGTCAATGTCAGTTTCACGCATGCTGCTGCTTCGCCTTCGCATAGTAAGAAATTGATTGTCGTCGTCGTCGTCGCTCAAGCTCTCCTCTCCGGATTCAGGAACTGATGAGTACTCCAAGCTTTCCTCGTCGGACCTAAGCTCACCACTCGGGTTGCGTGGAGGAAGCCCGAACATCGGATCCGCTAGAGACTGAAGACTGACGGCACTGCAATTAACGCTCCTCATTGATCCCATGCTCCGGGACCTTGTATGTTGCTCAGCGGGGCGCAAGGCTCGGATAACATTCTCAGACCGTGTGACATCGGCGGCCGTCAGCCCGGATAGGGTTCGTATTGTGGGATCCGCACCCTGAGAGACCAGTAGCTGCACAACCTTGTGATGACCATTCAGGGCCGCCAGGTGCAATGGTGTATAACCTCCCCTGTCACGCAGGTCGATATTCGCTTGGAGACGTAGAAGCTCTGCGACGAATCGGTACAAGCCTAACGAAGAGCCAAGGTGCAACATTGCCTGGCCTGTTGACCTCCTGAGGTTGAGCTTCGCTGTATGTGGGCCTTTATCCTCGCGGATTAGCCGCAGCACATTCATCAGATGGGGCTCGAGATTCGAATCCATCGTGCGAGAGTTGCCAGCGGGCCCGGTGTTTGATTCAGTGTTGGCACCTCGCCAGTCGCCTCTATTTTGAATCAACCTGAGTGCTATCTCACGTGGAGCATCCATTCGGCCACTCATCTTGTGCCCGAGGACGGTAAGTGCAGTTCGCATCAGCTGCTCGTCCTCATCGTCAAGATATGTGAAGGTCTTGGAGGCGTGCTGTTGCTGGAAGGGGAGTGGCTGTTGCTTGAGTGTGACGTTCACAGTACGGGCGTGAGAAGACGGTGGAACCAAGCACACTAGAGACGTAGTTCCCCAGAACGTAGTTGTCAGGGCCTGGGTGACTCCAAACATGACATCTAAGCCATTGTGAAAGCCAGACCCCAAGACTGTGACCTCCATCCCGCCAGACTTTGATCCTTGGTGAGGGATTACCCTGTGGATCGTGGGGTGCGGTTGTGCAGCGGCGGTCTGCAAAGGCTGTCCCACAAACCCGGCACTGGCTGCTGGGTGAGGGGGCTCAACTACCGCCTGGGACCGAGTCGTCTCGACAACCCGAGCCTGGCTTTGACCCAACTCGCGAGGTGACAAAGAGTAGTCCCCATGACGAGAGCGATGAACTAGTGGCGCCCCATCCAAGCCGTACTCAAAGTCCTGACCGATCGACTCGGGCGTAGCTCTCGAAGCATTTGGGCTGGGTGCACGACTCTGGCGTCTGGAGCCCGGGGCGGAGTATAACGCCACATCCAAGTCCCCGGAAATCGGCAGCGGGCTGGTGTTTGAAAGGGAAAGCATTTGCTGTTGGCCACCGCCTAATATCGGTGAGCCGCTGGGATAGGGCATTGGTGTTCCCCCTAAGGGACCAATGCCGCCCATGTTGAACATGTGCCGTGCAGGACCTGGAGGGTACACTAAGTTCAGCGCTGTCGGCGAAGTAGAGGCAGAGGCCATGTTTGAACAGGGCAATTGTGGGCCGCACTGCTGAGGTGTATCGCACGGTGTCATTGTCAGCCCCGTTGTGATTCTGGTCGAGCCGCTTGATTTGCGCTTCTTCGCCGAAGGACCTATTTCGAAGCTCAACGGTGATGTCGGTTGAGATGTATTTGGGGGAGTCGAGAATGCAGTGCCGGGTTGAGACTGCTCCGCTGGTGTCACTGGACCAAGAGCCGTGGCAGACAAGGCCCGCTTGGAAAGTGAGCTCTTTTTCGTCCCGGGGCTTAGCTCACTGCCCGGAACCGGAGGGGTCTTGTGGTCGTCGGTGATCATGATCGATTCCGATATTCCTTGGGCAACGACCTTGAACTTCCAGTCCGTCAGGGTGAATATAACTTGGAATCCCATCTTCTCGGTGTGATGGCGGCAATAACATGCGATTCTCATGGGCAACTCCACTGTATAACTCTGGCCTTGCTGGGCTCGCTTTTGGTACAGCCTCTGTCCAGGATCAGGGTTAGGTAGTGATAGTGGTGCGAGTACCCCCCACTCTTTGATCTCCTGAGTGTTGAAAACGATAATTCTCCGGTCCTCATCTTGTAGCCAGAATGATTCATCTTCTACCTTGCTTTTCTTTTTGCGCCCTGCTCGCTTCCTCTCGCGAGTGACACAGCCTGAGCAGATCTGGACATCGCCCCCATCCTGCGGGGAAATCTGCTGGGTGCCATTACCCCTTTCCAGTGTCGAAGATGGCCTACCGCGCTCAGCGGCTGCACAAGCCCGGCGCAGCACTTCTGTTTGTTTGCCATCTTTGATCAGTGCGCTGGTACACACGACAACCGTATGTAATTCAAGCATATCTGGCGATGGCTCAGGAGTCGGTTTCTCAAGCAGTTTGGGTTTGCTTATCGTGTGCGTAGGAAGGTGAAGTTTCGTAGCTCCATCCGGCAAATGCGACACGTTGAGCCTGAGCTTTATTTGCGTTTCAACCCTAGACTTGGAAGGGATATTACCGATGGTAAGCACCATCTGTCGCGGAGTAAGATCCTGGGAGGCGGAGATGGGATACGTTGGGCGTGTAGAAAACAAATCCGCTGGGTAAAAACTGTGCGGCATCTGGAAATCGAAAACAGGAGGTTGCTGTGTGGTTGGGGAGCAGGTATTTCCCATCACCATGCAAGGAGACACATCGCGTGAAGTGTTTGCCGTGCTGGTGTCGAGGGGCTGAGGCTGACCGAAGTTGAAACTTCCAGACGGATAGCCTACATAAGGATTTCGAGCTACTGACGTCGCGCCGCTCGCCACGATATTCTGCCCATCTCGGTTCTGTTGTTGTTGGGCTCCTATTCCAATGAACGGGTTCACTGGACTGCTTATCCCGTTGACCATGAGCTCTGGCGAGAAACCCTCGTAGCCCGTTACGCGTTGTATGTTTTTGGGGCTGACGGTGCCGTCGCCGGTACCGCCTGTGCCATAAGGCGAATTAGTGTCGAGTTCGGAAAGCCACTCCATCTTGACTTCTGGCAGGTCGCTTGCCACCATATTGTCGCCGCCATGAACACTGGTATGCGACGAATTGCTCCTCCTTGCCTGTTTGGAAGACGAATCAGATTGCGAGTCCCCAGAACTGATGGGGCTCGTCTGTGTTGGATCTGGGACGAGAAAGGCGATCGACGGGGAGTCCTGAGCTAGGAGGTGCTCAGGCGTGCCGTGAGGCACATGGCCCAGAAGATCAAAATCCTCTTGTTGGGCGTCGGAACTGGGATCCATAATGAACTCAGAGTTATAGGTGTCGTAAGAGTCGTAGTTGGGGAACTCGTTGAACATGTCCGGCATTTCGTCGCCCGCCATCGCGTCGACCTGGGCCATCGCGGCCGGCGAAACTTGGGGGTGATGGATGCCCCTGGGGTCGCGGGCTCGAAGAGATGGCGCTTGATACTGCTCGCTGATCGGGACGACCGTGTTCAGTGTATAGGGACCAGCCTGTCGTGGCGCCCGTCGCGTGTGTCGAGTCCTGTGGGGTCACTGGAAACCTGGTATATCGGACGCTGGGAAGGCGCGAGGTCGGCCAAGTCGGGGTGAGAGCTGCCAAGGGCGGGTCGGCGAAAAGACAAGCCGTTTACTGAAATCGACAAACGCTGCGAAGACCGAGATGAAAAGATCGAAATAACGTCCCACTTCCAGTTGAAGATGTGGTTATGGCAAGGTGAGGGTCGGGGATCGAAAACGACCAGGGGTTTGCGGTGCGGCGGTGAGAGGGTGATGTCAATTGGCTGGCTAGCGATGGACCGATAGGCTGTATTACCCGGATATCGGGGGTTTGTTCAACAGTCGATCCTGCCTCGCTTGGCTGGTGAACAATAGTTGGTGAGGTGTCAGGGCGAACTGTCCAGGTCGAGCTGACGACGAGCAGACACCGAAGCGATTCGAATGCGTCAACGGGCTAGTATGTGCCAGTTGCCAGTTGTAGCAGAGTGGAGCTGGAGCCTTGGCCAACCCCGTTTGCTCGCTAGAGGACGATCCGGTTTTAGTCCTCGAGCATCCCAAGTGACCTGCTAGTGATTGCTAGCTCGCATGAGTGATGAGTGCCTGTCTTGTCAATTGACGCGCGCAAGAATGAGGGAATCCTAAAAATGTTGGACGAGGTGTCATTCTAGCAAGCCGTTTTATATTCGGTAAAAAAAAACGTTACCAGCCTGCCAGAGCCTTTTGCGGGGTTGACTTTTTTTGGGATGAAAGTTCAGTTTCTGCGCAGGTCTAGCATTTGTCACTTAAACCTAAAGTCATCCCAAAGCCATCGAAAAAATCGACGGGCATGGAAAGCAGATGCATACCGTCGTTCTCGCTCTAGTATCAATGAGTTACGCTCAATTGGCTTTTTTCGGCCGGCCGTAGGACGGGCCGAAATGCTGACGGCTCGATCAATAGCCCCCGCACGCATCCCCCAAGGCGGGAATATGCGGATGTGCAAAGAGGATGCGTTCGCGGAAAGAGGAGGCTCGGGAAAGGCCTCTCTACCAGGCACCTTGCAGATAACGGGAGCATAACTAGGCCTTGAGTCGAAGCAGGATCTACAGGCGTTGGCCACAGCTTCACACCCTCACCACGCACGTCAGCCAGGGGCACAGCCGACGGGAGCTGCGGAATCGGTCTCTACTGGTGCAGTTCTCCCGTCCGTACCCGACATTACTTGAACCCTCGCCCATGACAGACCGATGCACACATTAACGCCCAAACGTGACTCCTCGGTAAGATAAGATACAGATTCGTCATTCTTTGCGCGGACTGACGTTAACGCCTCGAGTCCTAATGATCCTTCCGACTGTATCTCCACCAACGCCATCGCGACCCACCCACTGAAAGCCGCCGTTACACCTTCAACGCGTGGCAAAAAGGCTATCTATATGCACCGCAGGGAATAAACACATCGTTAAAAATAAGCCACCCTCCCTGGGACATCAGGTAATTATTTGTTGGAGGCCGACTGGCTGCTCCGATGCCGCC
>Ga0247770_1001310_pt1 | contig 20118 bp, 1 predicted proteins | sample UWRJL136409B6_FD_179943 | JGI IMG/M metagenome (GOLD analysis project Ga0247770, IMG submission 179943) | Plant litter microbial communities from Arlington Agricultural Research Station in Wisconsin, United States - UWRJ-L136-409B-6 | ecosystem: Environmental > Terrestrial > Plant litter >... | reverse complement strand
TTCTCAATTGGCGAGAGAACTAGAGGGTTGAAGTGTTGCAAAATTGGTAGTGGCTGTTAGGATCAGGCCACAAACGCAGGGGTCACCGATCTTTGCAGTTCGCTTTATTTTGTCAACCGCTTGCCTGGTTACGAAGTGACAGGGGGGGGGCAGATCAGAGCCCGCCTAGACCGCTGCTAAATTACCTAAAACTACGGATCTACCTCTCAAAAGTGATGCGCCACTCACTTTTCTCACCACCCCAACATTCACCCTCGATAGCAAACCCTCTATTTCTCCACCAAAACACGTCCAAAACTAATGTACAAATATGGATTTTAAAGGCTAGAAACAGGGCTTTAATATTTAATATACTAATCCTTAGCCTTTTGCAAGGCCGTAACGCGCCGAGGCATTGACTGAATCAGCCTATCAATTAGCCCCTGAAGCAAAGCCCTCCACGAAGCCTTCAGGGCCTTAACCATCTTTACTCTATTTTCTTCATTATTACTCAGGGTGTAAAATTCAGGGTAATGCCTGCAAAGGTGGCTTTTTAAAGCCTCCCAAACGTGCTTAATTAGGTTTATATCAGGGCTTTTTGCAGGGTGATCAATAATGAACTGGTGCGATGGCGCAACAGGGAAGAAACCACAAAGAGAACCACACCCACAGAACGTTGTTGTCGGCCTGAAAGGCCGACTCCCAAACTACTGGTCCTCCGATCGGAGGGACACAAATGTAACTGACGTAGAAAAACAGATACGTATCTAGTATGGAACAAAACCTAGTATGTAGCGGTGCCTAGCATGGAACGGAGCCTAGCATAGAATAATAAAGGAAACACGACCGTGGATCAGGTCATCTTCCTTCGATTAAAGGGCCAGAATGTCACTGGGGTTTTAATGGGAGGTCTTCGTGGTGAAAATCGTCGGATTAATAATTATTAAAAGAAGTACAGTTTAAAAAACCGTGCGGTGTGGCTCCTATTTAATGGTGGCACGTGTTAGAGAACACATCGCTATGTATATAAGCAGCTACAGTAATATTACATACAGAGCTTAAAAAGAACGACAGGGTTAGTCTGAACAAACGCCCCGAGTCACTATCTTGTTAGAGATATAGTTTAGATTTTTTTTACAGTGTTAAGGATGTATTTTTAGTAGCTGAAGTGGTTTAAGTTAACAGCTAAGGTGGGGGAAGGCGCTGCAGGAAAGGCTGAGGGAAGTGGGGTGGGCTACCACTACATCCTTGCCCTACCATAATATGCATTACAGGAAAGACGTTAAGCTTAAATAAGATAATAGCAAAGGCTGCTATAACGGTTTTAATGGATTAAGTGCTAGTGATCTATTTACTCTTTGACGAAGCTGGAAACCGTCTTGATTATTATTAAGGAATTACCGTCAGCTACCGTTTAGATATTCCATCGTCCCTCAACGTGCCCCTTACATATACCGATTGTTCGTAGCCTTAAACGCTCTGTCCGAGGCGGAGCGCGTCAAGCTGCCTTGTCTGCCAGTGTTCTTAGGCAGAATGGCTGGGAAATTAGCATATCTTATAGCTACGTGGTGTTAGCAAAGCTTCCAATTTGGGATCCAGACTGGGAGATAGGCACTTACCGGCCTTAATAACCGACATTATAGCATTTGCAGTCGCGCTGTTAGCAACAGCACCTGCGACGATGGAGAAAATGGCCTGCTTCAGCTTATTAGTCTTCGTGGTAATACTGCTGGTGCTGCTACTAGCCGTCTCCTCAGTTTAGCCAGCCATATGTCCCTTGTTAATAACCTTGTTCTGGAAGTGTGGAATAATATCTTAGGTGATTTCTAAGGCCTCGTTCTATTAGGTAATGGTAAGACTTGTCTAAGTCTTCTTGCCGAAGAAACCATTCATGATCTTAAGGAACTGGAATTACTAAAATTGGTTAGATTAAACAGTAAGACGGGAAGGAGTAAGAGGGACTTACCCGCTTAATTGCTAGCTTAAGTTCGTTAAGCGCCTTGACAGTAATGGGGTCGTCCTGGTTCTTACTGTTAATTGCTATTTTTATGTGTAGTTTAACGCGCGGTGGTGAGAGGAAGAGATTTGGATTAAGTTGATAAAGGAGTAAGGCTGGGTTGGATAAGCTACTTGAAAACTGCGAGGTTATGGAGGTTAACTAAGGCTGTGCGGTTATAGAGCTGGGGTTATAATATTAGACTGATAAGAAAGAATTCACCAGTAGATAAGTTTAATTTTTACTTACACGCGACATATTAATTCTGTAATTCCCTTGCCCTAATAATGCCCTAATTGGGTACCCTTGTTGGCAGCCCATCTGCTATTTTGCTCATTTACATTAGAGCCCTGACTAGAACGTCACTCTCTCCTGTCTCACGGCATGCCAGATTCCCTCGTCTAAGACTCTTATCCCTTGCCGCTCCATTGCCTAACGGCCGCTGCCGGTGTTTCTCTTTAGCGGCTTGGTTGGCTTGCTATCGTTCTCGTTCTTGCGCTTGGTGGTTGTGTTTCTTCCTCTGGAACTGGAAGGTCCTCTGCTAAAGGACGAACTTGAGCTGTGGATACCTTTAAATATAACATTTGCGTAACTGAATCTACTTAGTGTGGCTGGGGCTGGTGTAGCTGGGGTCGGCTTCGCTGGGGCCGTTACAGTCTCGCAACCAGGCTTCTCGGCAGCCTTTAAGGCTGTTTGAAAAATGGTTAGAAAACTTTATCCGTCAAGCCTGAAGCGGGATTGGCGCGCAGTTACCGTCTCTTATAATCTCACGAATGTGAGCGGGCGTGACGCCCTTATCAACTGCGTCTTAAACGATCTGATATAGCTGCTTTAGCTATTTCACTATGTTCTCGTGAGAGGCCATTGTTGAAAATGATTTTGGTAGTTAAGAAATGATGGTTTGGAGATGGGTTTTTATAGGCGGTTGTGGGTTGTAAATGTAGAGAAGGAAGTGCTTCTCGGCCTGCAAATCACTTAAGGTGACCGCGCGAGGAATGGTAAAGAATGTTTATTTTCCTACCTATTATGGGATAGAAAACCGAAAAAATGGAAAGAGCTTATAATACAATTATGTGAGAGCCTCGCAACGTTGTCTGAAAACCCCCTTATAATATTTTTGAAGAATGTCTCTATGTACAGTACTAACTGTCTCCGTGTATAGTAATCCAAATTTCTCCCATATATAACCCTAACCCCGCACACCACCCTACCCCAGTTGCATTTATGGTTGTAAACATAACCACATTTTAATTAAACACTTGTAATTAATCAATTAAACAGGGCCTAAATCGCTTAATTCTACAGTAAAATTACAATTAACTACTAACTATTACTCGTTAACTAAGCCGCTCTGGCAACCTAACTGACTAGAACGCGTGGTTTAGCCACTACCGCTTTAGTATCGCTGTCGGCATCAAGTTTAGGGTCGGCATCGTCGAATACATTGTGCGCCAGGCTGTTTTCAGCTATCTAAACACTTAGTTAGCCTGGTAAATCGTGTGCCAAATGATTAATTACCTTTAAAAGCAGTAATCGCAAGTGCGCGTGACTGTGGAATGGACAGATAAGTGGTGGCAGAATTAATTTAATTACGTGCAATGCGAATAACGTTAGGAAGGTAATGCGTAGGGGTTAGGTATTACGACCTGCACCCAACACAGGCCTCGAGAGGACTGGCGTAAGTTAAGACAGAACGTATGGCAGGACGCCAACAGGTAAGGGGCGTTCCGAAGACGGCTTATTAAGCTAGCACTCTTAGACGGGGGGGTTCAATATCACTGTAGGTCGTTATCACTATAATGCACAGAGGTGAGTCTGAACAGTAGGACACAAATGAATAATTAAATACTAGCGTGAGGAACTAGAGTCCCTTACGGTAGTTATAGACACAATTATAACTATCTATACTGACTAGCCAGAGGTACCTCGTACCTTACTTAGTAGCCTGTTACTCAGTGAAGAACTAAGCAGCTTACTACTAAGCACTCCTTACTTAGAGGTCTTACAGATACTTAATAAGTAAGCACTCCTACTAAGACTAAGTAACTATTAGTTAGTCGTAAGGGCTTCGGGTCTTTGCACCCCTAGCCCAGTGTGCAGTACTGTACGTACTGTCTTCCTACACTGTTCCTTATACGGGGGATTCGTCAGGCCACTCCAGCCCAAGTGATAACCTGTAAGGTCGTCACACGATTCCCCCTCTTTAACATTCTTTTTCCACAAAAAATCTTAGTAAAAACGTTCCTTCTTTCTTAACGTAATTATACTTACTAACCGTATGTAAAAACGCACTTCGAAAAACAGTACCTCTTATTACCATAACCTTATAGACTTTACTTCGACTTTTAAATTGCAAATGTCGCCTTATAGTCGTTATTCTTCAAAATCGCTTTCCTGTCTTATTACTGCATAATCAGACAGTTACTCCAAATACTTACTAATAAGGGCTTTATTTTCGTATAACGTGTTCGGTTACAGTAACGTTTTCCTTTAGCGGCTTCTTTCTAAAAAACGCTATCTTAACACTAAGCATAACGTTACTATTTAGAACTTAAAGCTGAAAACTCGAGAGCTTCGTGAAGCTGCTGCCTGACTCGAACGGATTGAAGTTCAGCGCTGCCAGACGGAAGAGCGAGCTTTTTTTACATTTAGCTAAAAGGTAAAGATCCTTCGCTTTTAAGAGTAAAAGGAGGCCTGCTTAACCGCTCTTCCCGAAGCTAACGAATCCTTTAACTAAGGAGGTTTTTTAATAGGAACACCTGCTAGTTCTTTTTCCAAGGGGTTACCTTAACTGACGGCCTCTTCTTAATTTAATTTATAACTTCCTTTTCTTTTAATAAACAAAACGGTTCTTTAACGTAATAACAGTGCATTTTACTTATCTTCTTTTATTAACTTCTTTTTTCTTAACAGTACTTATTTTCATGTGGAGCTTACTAAGAGCTCTAAAGGCTTAACCTCCTTATTAAGTCTAAGGTCCTTACAACCTATAGTTAAAAGCTCTAACAAATATCCTCCTATACTTACTAAGGAGTTTCCTACTGCTTCTCGGGCTCTAAGTCCTATAATAGTCTTACTCTTCAGTATAATAGTTTAAATATCAGATCTTATCTTATTTCTAATTCTTATCGTTAGTTTTAATCAGTCTAAATTCTTCCAGTAGAACTCCACAACTAAATTTAGGTACTTAAGACTTTTAACTAATTCCTACAAATTACTTTCAGGGCTGTAATCTAACTATTTAACGAGATATTCAAACGTGTTCTTTCCTTTTCTTAAATCCATAACTTCCTCAACGTCATACTCGTCTTTATCAGTGTCGACCTTAATCTTCTTTTCTAAAGGAACTCTCTTTAAGGTAGGTTTTAAAAGTGAGACGTGAAAAACCTTAATCCACACCTTTATGTTAACGGGTAAATCTAATTCGTAATTAAAGGTAGCAACCTTTTTCTTAATTTAGAACAGTCTATACCTTTTAAAGTTAAACTTCTTATTAAATCGTTTTAAATATAAGTTTCGCGAAAAAAGGTAAACGTAATCCCCCTCTTAAAGAGTTAGTCCCTTAACTCGTTTACTATCATAATAAAGTCCTTTCTTAAACACTAATTACTTAGTTCGGTATTTATCAGCAAACTTCTTCATTCGTTCGCGTATAAACTCAAGTTCAGCTCGTAAGTAATCGTGTAGTTCTTACATCTAGTCTGCGTAGACTGCAGCTTAAAGGGCGCTGGTAGGCGGTCCTCGATAAAGTTTAGGTTCCTTATTATAGTTAATAAAAAACAGTAATATACCTATCGACTTAACTAACGTTATATTATAAGCTATCTATACTGTTAGTAATAACTTAAGCTAATTATCTTATTCGAAGTTAACGTAAGCTTAAAGATACGTTATAAGTATCTAATTAACTTATTCCATTTAGTTATCTATTTATAAGTAGAAAGCTATTAAAAGCTTACTTTTCACACTTATTCTTTACATTAGTCCTTACTAGAACTTTAACATAATTAACTTATCTCAATCTGTAACGATATTATCTGGTTAAAGGTATTATAAAACTACCTCTTTCTTAAAGATATAAGTAAGTTACTTTACTATTATATCTTTCAAAGTTAGTAAAAAGTAAGCTTATTTTGTTAATCTATTGATTACTATAAAGACTTAGTTATAAGTAACTTCTGTAACAGGGTCCTTAAACTCTAGGATCCTAATAACGAAGTTAAGTAAGATAGAGTTCTATAACGCCTATAGTATAAGGAGTAGTTTAAGAAGTCTATACGGCTTATAATGTCAGTTTTACTTCCTGTAACAGATATTATAGTTATTAACTACTTCCTTAACTAACTTCTTCATTCCTAAAAAGACGTACACTTATTAAACCTATACTAAAGTCTTAACTCGGCCTATATATCCTTTAAGTTAAGACTTATAAACCTACTAGATATACTTCTTTCTCTTAACCAGGTCGTAAATATATAGTTTCTCTTAATACTAAAGCCTTACTCTTAATTCAAGCGCACCGTCTATACCTTCTAACAGCTATTCTAACTAATAACTAGTTTTATTATAATTTAAATATATTAGGCATTCCTTACTATAATCTTACAGGTACTTTGAAAAGTCCTTTAAAAAACACTTATATTTACAAGTTCCTTCCACTAACTTTCTTACTTAAAAGTCCTATTATTACTAATAGATATTATACTCTATTTATAAGTTTATATAAACGTTAATAGTTTAATTTAACGTCTAGTTATCTAACACTTATAGCGTATATTTTAACATGCTGTTCTTTACTTCGTTAAATATAATAACAGGGACTAGGACCAGATTAGCATCCTTATAGTCTTATCTCTAACTAAAAGTATTAACTTACTTATTATCTTTTCCTTTAACATAGTGAATCTAAAAGTGGAACAGGGTTATTAACTCTACTTATCGTACTTACCGTAAATTAAGTTCTTTCATTAGGAAGTACTAGAAGTTATTATAATCTGAAAAGACCTAAACCAGTTCTTCCGTACCGTTTAGATACAGCACCTACTCTGTAAAATATTAAATAATCGTTATTAGTTCTTTATTATAAATTAAATATCGTAAGGTTAAGCTGTAGATTCCTTTTAATAAAAAGGTAACTAAGTGGCGTTTCCCATCGTCCTAAACTTAGTTAAGTTCTCCACTAATTACAAACTCTAAAAAGTCTGTCTTAACTTAGAAAAGTTTCGAGAAATCAGGAAAGGTTAGGACTAATGTGGTAATAAAGGTGTATTTAAGGTCCTTAAACGCTTTCTGCTATTTATCAGTCTACTTAAATGGCTTTCCCTTACCTGTAAGTTTATAAAGTAATCTTACAACTTTCGCAAAGTACTTAATAAAACAGCGATAAAAGTTCGTAAAGTTAATAAAAGCTTATAACTCTTTCTAATTCTTTAAAGTGGGCTAATCCTTAATTGCCTCTATCTTCTCCAGTTACATTTCAAGCTTTCCAGGGGTTACCCTAAACCTTAAATAATTCAGTTCCTAAACGTAAAAGTAACTCTTCTCTAAATTTACTGTTAGCTTCGCTTTCTCAAGAGCTATTAAAACCTATTATATATATTTTTAATGTTCTTTTAAAGTTTCAGAATAAATTAAAATATTATCTAAATACATAAAGATAAACTTATTAAGGAAAGGGCAGAGAACACTGTCGATAAGGCCTTAAAAGGTTATAAGGGCGTTTATTAATCTTATCGGCATAATACAGTATTAGTAATACCCGTTACAAGTCTGAAAGGCTGTCTTATATTCGTCTTCTTCCTTCACTTTAACGTAATTAAACCTTATAAGGAAATCGAGGCTAGAGAACTAGTTTGTTTTAGTAATCCGTTCTTACATTTCTGTAATAAGTGGTAATAAGTAGCGATTCTTAATCGTATCCTCATTTAACATTCGGTAGTTAATAACTATACGTAGTTTACTATCTCCCTTTCTTAAGATAAACAGTATTAAGTACCCTGTTAGTAATTAAGACTCTATAATAAACCCGTTCTTTAAGTTCTTATTAATATACTCCCGTAAGGCTTTAACCTATTAGGGGTTTAAGTAGTAAGGCTGGAAGCTGCGGAGCTTCACTCCTGGCTTTAGCTTAATTTTGTAGTCTTAAGGTCTATAATCTGGTAATTACAATATCTTTTTTCAAAACAGAGTAAACTTCTTATATTTTATAAGTACTTTAAATAAATTAACTTTTTCACTTATCTATAGGTTAACTTCTCACTTCTTTCTACCTTTTAAATCGTTATTTAAGTAATACAGTAAACTTTCTAATCTTTTAACTATCTTAATAAACCTAACCTAAACTATACTTAATTCTAAGGGTTTAGCGTGTTTCTAAGTACTTCATATATCTCTAAAATAGTTCAGTACCTTCTTAGTTTTCTCCAAATAATAGTTACAGTTAAGGGACTTACTAAAGGTAAGGTAGCTACTCCTCCAGTTAATTATAAGGTTATACTTCTCTAACTAGGGTAGACTTAGGATTATATTATAACTTATAACTAATATAACGTTAAAGTTTACTTATTATTCATCCCCGTCCACTTTAATTAGGAGTAGTAAGTGGTAAGTAACTTTACTGTTATTATACTAATATAGGCCTCCTTCTCCATTTCGTATGGGAATAGCCTCTTTATACTCTTCGTTAAAGAGTTTCTTTCAGTTAACTAGCGAGGGGTGTATTAAGTTAGAAGTACTTCTACTATTAATTATTACTTTTACCTTAAACAGCCTCCCTTTTCCGTCTGTTATATCGATATTAATAAAGTAATACTTATACTCCTTTAATATCTAAGTTATAATAATTATCTATCCTTAAGGTCTTATATAACCTAACCTTTAAGTACCTCTCCTTTTTCTTAAGGTTTTTACTAACTAGTAAATTACTGGTTTTTAGCCTTTTTAAAAAGCCTGTATCCTTTTCCTAATTCCTTTTAGAAAAACAGGTAGCTTTAATAAATCTAACAATTAACCTTTCCTAGGTTTTTACACTTTAGCGTCCAGTCGACTTTAAATAATATAATGTTCTTAAAGTCTTTAATAAGTCAGTAATACGCTTTATAAGCTTAAATTATAACGATATCTTTTTACTCTTAAATCCGTTAGTAATCTTCTCGCTTCTACTACTCTTAAACTTTCCCGTTAAGGTGTAGTAAACATATCGCAACTAAGCAGTTATTAAATACCTTTCCTTACTAATACGTGGTGGGAGCTTAATTAACTATAGTAACCTTCCACTTATTACTAAACTCCCTTATCGGTAAGTAAGAAACTTAATAATAGGTTAGTTTTAACTTTACTTTTACAATAGTGTAGTCCCGTTTCTGTAAGCTTAAGAAGTAATTATAAAGGGCCTTAAGTCTGTAATGCTAGTTAAGAGCGTAGTTATCGTACATATAATCAATCTACAGTATGTCTCTGTAACTGGGGTGGTTAATATTAACTATTAGTACTACAGTTATAAAGTATAAAATAGGGGAAGTAGCGTTTTGTTCTTTCTTTTCTTCTACTTACTTCCGTATACGTTATTTCTCTTAAACCTTTTCCTAAAACTCAGGTAGTAACAACCTAACTTATTCTTCCACAAAGTGGTTTTCTTTAACAAGTCGATATTTAAGTTAATTAACAAAGCGAACTCTATTACAGAGTTATAACCCGATTTCCACTACTCTATCTTTAGACGTTACAGTAAAACCCTCAACTTATAAGTCCTCCACTTTATCTATTAACTTTTAGTGTTTCTCCTCTAGCTCCTAGATCCTTTATTAGTGTACTTACTTTATACCTTCTTAAGGAACCTTTAAGGTACTGGTCCAAAACATACCAGCTTTAATACAGGGTAGCTACCTAAGCTGTCCCTCTTCTAAGAAGGTAAAGGTGTTAATCTACTTAACGTACTTAAAATGCTTAAGAGTTTTAAAGGGTACTGTTAAGAAGAACTTTCGTTTCTCTAATTTAATTCTCTTAGTTTACTCTTTTTTACCTTCTAAAGCTTACTTTACTGCTTAGGTAACCTAAAAGGTTAATTCTTTAACTCCCTTTATTATCCTAGTAAAGTCTAAGTTAAGGTCCTTCCTAGACTTCCTTAGTTCCTAAGCTTACAGGGTAAGTTTTTTAAAGCTTATTACAGCTAACTGGAACATCTCTTCCTAAAGTCAGTCTTTTATAACCTACACTTCTAGTAATTCTAAGTTTCTACTTTAAAGTCAGTCTTTTACAACTTACACTTCTATAGCTAACTCTTTTAAAACCCCCTTAAAGACTAGATACACTATATCTTAAGATTCTTCTTCTCCTCCTTTATCTCTTAAGTTACACTTATCTATCTAGGTACAGTCCTTTTCGTTACTTACTATCTTAATATAAATATCTTTTAAGTTAAACTTAACATACTTTCCTCCTTCTAAAACAAGTTTCTAACTAACTTACTTTAGCGATAGGTATTACTATGCTATATATCCTTTCTTATTACAGTTAAAGTATTAAACTTATAACAGGTCCTTAAATTACCTCTATTACTGTTATCGCTAAGGCTTATCGCAGTTAAGTTAGTTCTAGTAATTCACTATATTAATATCTATTAGCTTAGGATAGTAACTTATTACAGTTAACTGGTTCCCCTTCTTAAGTTTACTTAACTAATAAAGGGTCTATTCTTTCCAAAAGTTCTTCCAATAATAGTAATTATAATACCGATTATTAGCCTTAATAGCCATTTCGACTAGCTCCTGGAGGCAGTTTAGTTAGTCCTCTTAGTAAAGGTCTTTAATAACATGCTCTTTTAGATTACTTTAAAATAACATTACTAAAGCTTCTTAGTTAAGTTTAGTCTTTACTACTTCTAGTTTAAAGCGTATAAAGAACTTAAGGACTGAGAACGTCTACCTTAAGGCTATAAGGCGTTACTTAACCTACCTAAGGGCGTTTAGTTCTCTAAACTTAGTCCAAAGCTGATCGATAAACATATCGAAGTTATCAAAAAGGGCCTAAGTCTTAAGGGCCTCTTTACGTGCTCTATCTAAGGAGAGGTCATTAATTATCTTTACATAAGGTTCATACTAGTAAACAGCTACTCTATCCAGTAAAGCTCTAGTAAACTTAACCTTTCCTTCTTCTTTAAAGAACTGCTTATTATAATAGGTGATATAACTTTAAAGTTAGGCTATTTAAGACTTTAACTACGTAAAGTCTTCCTTAAAGCGTAATAGCAGGGGGAGCTTTACTCGTTTCTTTTACAAGCCCCTAAAGTCGTTATTTTCCAGCTCAACAGCGTTAAGTCAGGTTTAGAGTTTTTCGATAAGACTAATATAGCTCTTAATGTCTTTAGGGAAAGCTTCGTTAAGTTCCTTAACCAGTCCTTACTAGTTAAGGTTTAAGTCTTTAAGGTGTGTAACTAATTTGTTAATAATAAGAAGCTAAGGTTAGGCTTACGCCTTCTCGATCTCCTTACCTTTTCCAGAGGTCGATATGTTAATAGGAGGGAGGTAATATCTAGGAATTTAATAAATAATGTTTAGAATTAGGACGTTAGTATCGTATTACAACCTGTACCCGATATAAGCCTTAAGAGGACTGGTGTAAGTTAAGACAGAACGTATAACAGGATATTAATAGGTAAGGGGCGTTCTGAAGACAGCTTATTAAATTAGCACTCTTAAATAGGGGGGTTTAATGTTACTGTAGGTCGTTGTTATTATAATGCATAGAGGTAAGTCTGAACAGTAGGACATAAATAAATAATTGAATACTAACGTGAGGAACCAGAGTCCCTTACGGTGGTTATGGACATAACTATAACTATCTATACTGATTAGCTAGAGGTACCTCGTACCTTACTTAGTGGCTTATTACTTAGTGAGGAACTGAGCAGCCTGTTACTAAGCACTCCTTACTTAGAGGTCTTACAGATGCTTAGTGGGTGAGCACTCCTGCCAAGACTGAGCAACTGCTGGTTGGTTGTAGGGGCTTCGGGTCTTTGCACCCCTGGCCCAGTGCGCAGTACCGTGCGTACTGTCTTCCTACACTGTTCCTTGTGCGGGGGATTTGTCGGGCCGCTCCGGCCCAAGTGACGGCCTGCAGGGTCGTCACATTAGGGTTATCTATAGGAGAATTTTGGATTACTGTACATGGAGACGGTCTGTACTGTACATAGAAACATTCTCTATATTTAATGTTAGAAGTACTACACTTTGGATTTTGTGGAATTGTAAGGGTTGCAACTGCGTGATTGTATTGCTTTTTTAGTTTTCTAGCTTAGCCAGAGAATCTTCCTTATAGCTGTGAATAGTGGCAAGCCGTGTGGCAAAGCCACGCGGCTATAATTACGCGTCTGTGGCAATGGTTACAACTTTATTATTCTAATGGTTTCGAGACTCTTCTTTCTGACAGTTCTGGCCTCTGGCTAAAACCCCCTTCTTTCTGACACACCCCCTTAGATCCAACAGGGCTTGGGTCTAGACCTTATTATTCTGAATTACAATTCTTCTTTTAACAATAGTCTTTATAGCGTAGTGGTAGCGCGTTCCACGCTCTTGCTTTTGTCATTATTCCGACGCATATCGCTAATATGTTGGAATTAATGGTAATTGCGTTAGAGAGGTTAAGGGTTCGATTCCTTCTAAGGGCTTATCTTTTTATTATTTTAGTTCTGTAACCCCTATTTGCTAGAGGAACCGTTAGTGGAGTGGATAATTTAGGGCTTTAGTTAAGCCGTTAGCCATTATACTATTTAAAAGTGTAAATTTGATTTTTATAATTTTCTTTACTCACTTCTTATTAAAGTTAATAGTTATAAATATCTACATACCGGAGTTTGTTTATAAGGTAGCTATCTCTGCCGTAACTAGTTAAATAGTTTACTTATTATCACACTAGATTAAAATATAGTGTTTATTTAATTAAATAGTTAATTTAGTAAGTAATCGGCTTATAAATAAACTCTCTTTCATAACTTATGTTAAGGCTAAAAGCTTAGCTTTTATAGTAAATATAGTAACACTATCTTACATATTAGCCCTCTAGCCCATTAAGCTACTAAACAGCTTTATAATATAGGCTTATAAGCTTTTTCAATTAATAAAGTTATTAGTAAAGGAAGTATCACTAGTTATAACAAAGTCGTTTTCACCTTCTAACTATAAAGCTAGTTTTTAAGTGTTATAAAGGTATTACAACCTGCACCTAACACAGGCCTTAAGAGGACTGGTGCGGGTTAAGACAGAACGTATGGCAGGACGCCAACAGGTAAGGGGCGTTCCAAAGACGGCTTATTAAGCTAGCACTCCTAGACGGGGGGTTTAATATTACTGTAGGTCGTTGTCGCTATAATGTATAAAGGTAAGCCTGTATAATAGGATATAAATAAATAATTAAATACTAATGTGAGGAACCAGAGTCCCTTACAGTAGTTATAGGCATAACCATGGCTATCTATACTAGCTAATTAAGAGGTACTTTATACCTTACTTGGTCTGTTATGCTTAGTGGTACATTATATAGTTACGGCTAAGCAGTTAATTAAATGGTACTTAATATTATTAGTCCTTGTGGACTATTAAGCACTTTCTTACTAGTTATAAGGGCTTTAGGTCTTTATACCCCTGGCTCAGTGCACTGGGACAGTACGCACCGTCCCCCTGCACTGCTTCTCTTATAGGGGATTTATTAGGCTACTCTGGCTTAAGTGACGGCCTGTAGGGTCGTTACATAATTCCCCCACTTTAATATTCTTTTCTTATAAAGAATCGTTAGGTTAATTTCCCTTTACCTCTACCTTCGTTATATCTTTTAACCACGTTAAAAAACGTAAGAGATAAAGAAAGTAGGAAAAGGCTCCTTATAACTGTCGCATTTGTCTTACAAAATCCCTTAATGTTTTTAGTTTACAGATGTCTCCCTACACTTATTACTAAACTAAATCCCTACTATGTTAAGTTGTAATGTAATTTAACGGCTGTGGTGAGTGTTAATCTGCTAATATACCTTCCTTATGTAATGCGTTTAGTCACTCTAACGAGTTTATTAAGGGTTTGGTAGATAAGAAAAAGGAGTTGGACACCTTATATGATTAAGCGGTTATTAAGTATTATAACTCCCTTGTAAAGTTATAGTGTGTTGAAACATAGTGGTGTGTTATTAAAGTAAAGGTGATAAAGGTGTTTTCTTATAAAACTGAAGTTTTATCCTTTTAAGAGTAGGTAAACGTAGTGGACTTGGTTTAGGCTAAGCTGGTTTCTTAGGACTGGGACTCTTTTCTCGCGGGCTTTCCTCTTAAAGGGTTGTTATAACTTACAGCGTTTTCTTAACCTAGTTTATAGCTTTTTTCTTTTAATAAACTAAATGGTTTTTTAATGTAGTGGCAGTGTGTTTACTTCCTTCCGCGAGAGGTTGTGGGTTTAAGTCCTATAAGGGTCTTCTGTCACTTTAGATCCTCACCCCTTAAGGCTGGAGGATCTAAGGTGACTTTTTTATTTTTGCTTTACTGACTTTTTTTTCCTGACAGTACTTATTCTTATGTGGAACATACCGGGAGCTCTAGAGATCCTGCCTCCTTATTAGGTCTAAGGTCTTTATAACCCTGGTTAAGGGTTTTAATAAATGTCTTTCTGTACTTATTAAGGAGTTTCCTGCTGTTTTTTAGGTTTTAAGTCTTATAATAGTCTTATTTTTTAATATGGTAATTTAAATGTTAGATCTTATCTTGTTTTTAGTTTTTATTATTAGCTTTAGTTAGTCTGGGTTCTTTTAGTAGAACTTTGTAATTAGGTCTAAGTATTTGAGATTTTTAACTAGTTTTTATAAGTTGCTTTTAGGGCTGTAGTTTAGTTATTTAATAAGATATTCAAACGTGTTTTTTCCCTTTTATAAGTTTATAACTTCTTTAACGTTATACTTATTCTTATTAGTGTCGATCTTAATCTTCTTTTCTAAAAGAACTCCTTTTAAGGCGGGTTTTAGAAGTGAGATGTGAAAAACCTTAATCTGTACCTTTATACTAGTGGGTAGGTTTAGTTTGTAATTAAAGGTAGCGACCTTTTTTTTAATTTGGAACGGTCTGTACCTTTTAAAGTTAAGCTTTTTACTAAGTCGTTTTAAATGTAGGTTTTGTGAAAAAAGATAAACGTGGTCCCCCTTTTAAAAAGTTAGTCCCTTAACTCATTCGCTATTATAATAAAGTCCTTTTTTAAGTATTAGCTGTTTAGTTTAATGTTTATTAGTAAACTTCCTTATTTGTTCACGTATAAACTTAAGTTTAGCTTATAAGTGGTTATATAGTTCTTATATTTAATTTATGTAGACTGTGGTTTAGGGGGTGCTAATAGGTGGGCCTTAATAGAGTTTAGGCTCCTTACTGTAATTGGTGAAAAATAATAATATACCTGTTAACTTAACTGGTGTAATGTTATAGGCTATTTATACTATTAGTAACAGTTTAAGCTAATTATCTTATTTAAAATTAATGTAAGTTTAAAGATACGTTATAAATATCTGATTAACTTATTCTGTTTAGTTATCTGTTTATAAGTGGAATGCTGTTAAAAGCTTACTTTTCACATTTATTCTTTATATTAGTCTTTATTAAAACTTTAATATAATTAACTTATTTTAATCTGTAATAATGTTATTTAGTTAAAGGTGTTATAAAATTACCTCTTTTTTAAAAATATAAGTGAGTTACTTTACTGTTATGTCTTTTAAGGTTAGCAGAAAGTAAGTCCACTTTATTAACCTGTTAACTATTATAAGGATTTAATTATAAGTAACTCCTGTAACAGGGTTTTTAAACTTAAGGATCCTAATAATAAAGTTAAGTAAGATGGAACTTTATAAAACTTATAGTATAGGGAGTGGTTTAAGGAGTTTATAAGGTTTATAATGCTAATTCTGCTTTTAGTGGTAGATGTTATAGTTATTAACCACTTCCTTAACTAGCTTCTTTATTCTTAGGAAGGTGTATACTTATTAAGCCTGTGTAAGTGTTTTAGCCTGGCTTATATATCCTTTAAGTTAAGACTTATAGACTTACTAGATGTACTCCTTTTATTTATCTAAGTTATAAATGTACAGTTTCTCTTAATATTAAAGCCTTACTTTTAATTTAAGTATGTTATTTACGCCTTCTAATAACTATTCTAGTTAATAACCAGTTTTGTTATAGTTAGGATACTTTAGGTACTCCTTTTTATAATCTTACACGTGTTTTAAGAAATCTCTTATAGGGTACTTATACTTATAAGTCCCTTCCACTAGCCTTTTTGCTTAAAAGTCCTGTTATTATTAATAAATGTTATACTTTGTTTATAAGTTTATATAAATGTTAATAGTTTATTCTAGCGTTTAGTTATCTAACATTTATAGTGTATACTTTAATGTGCCGTTTTTAACTTTGTTAAATATAGTAATAGGGATTAGGATTGGATTAGTATCTTTATAATCCTGTCTTTAACTAAGAGTATTAACTTACTTATTATCTTTTCCTTTAACGTAATAGATCTGGAAGTGGAATAGAGCTATTAACTTTACTTACTATACTTACTGTAAATTAAGTTCCTTTATTAAAAAGTATTAAAGGTTATTATAATCTGAAAAGACTTAAATTAGTTCTTCTATACTGCTTAGATACAGTGCTTATTTAATAAAACATTAAATAATTACTATTAATTCCTTATTATAAATTAGGTATTATAAGGCTGGGCCGTAGATCCCTTTTAATAAGAAGGTAATTAAGTGGTGTTTCTTATTGTCCTGGATTTAGCTGAGTTCTTTATTAACTGTAAATTCTAAGGAGTTTATTTTAATTTAAAAAGGCTTTAAGAAATCAGGGAGGGTTAGGACTAATACTGTAATAAAGGTGTGTTTAAGGTCTTTAAACGCCTTCTGTTATTTATTAGTCTACTTAAATGGTTTACCTTTTCCTGTAAGCTTATATAATGGTTTTACGATCTTTATAAAGTATTTAATAAAGTATTAATAAAAGTTTATAAAGCTGATAAATACTTATAACTCTTTTTAATTCTTTAAAATAAGCTAGTCTCTAACTGCCTTTATCTTCTCTGCTTACATTTTAAGCTTTTTAAGGGTTATTTTAAACCTTAGATAATTTAGTTTTTAAACGTGGAAATAGCTCTTTTCCAGGTTTACTGTCAGTTTTGCTTTCTTAAAAGCTATTAAAACCTGTTATATATGCTTTTAATATTCTTTAAAATTTTAGAATAGATTAAAACGTCGTTTAAATATATAAAGATAAACTTATTAAGGAAGGGGTAACGAATACTGTTAATAAGGCTTTAGAAAGTTGTAAGGGTATTTGTTAATCTTATTAGTATAATATAATATTAGTAATACTTGTTATAAGTCTGAAAAGACGTTTTATATTTATCCTTTTCTTTTACTTTAATGTAGTTAAATCCTATAGGGAAGTTAAGGCTGGAGAATTAATTTACTTTAGTAATCTGTTCTTACATTTCTGTAATAAATGGTAATAAGTAGTAATTTTTAATTGTATCTTTATTTAACATTTAGTAGTTAATAATTATATGTAGCTTACTGTCTCTCTTTTTTAAGATGAATAGTATTAGGTACCCTGTTAGGGATTAGGATTCCATGATAAATCCGTTCTTTAAATTCTTATTAATATACTCCCTTAAAGCTTTAGCCTGTTAAGGGTTTAGGTAGTAAGGCTGGAAACTGTAAAGTTTTACTCCTGGTTTTAATTTAATTTTGTAGTCTTATAATCTGTAATCTGGTAATTACAGTATTTTTTTTTAAAACAGGGTAAACTTCTTATACTTTGTAAGTACCTTAAATAAGTTAACTTCTTTACCTGTTTATAAATCAGCTCCTTACTTTTTTCCACCTTCTAGATTGTTATTTAAGTAATATAGTAGACCCTTTAATCCTTTAACTGTCTTTATAAATCTAACCTAAACTGTGTTTAGTTTTAAGGGTTTAGCGTGCTTTTAAGTGCTTTATGTATCTTTAAAGCGGTTTATTACCTTCTTAGCTTTCTTTAAATAGTAATTATTATTAGGGGATTTATTAAAGGTAAGGTGGCTACTCTTTTAGTTAATTATAAAGTTATACTTTTTTAATTAGGGTAAACTTAAGATTATATCGTATCCTGTAATTAATATAATGTTAAAGTCCACTTATTATTTATCCCTATCTACTTTAATTAGGAGTAATAAGTAGTGGGTAACTTTACTGTTATTATATTAATATAAGCCTCCTTCTTTATTTTAAATAGGAATAGCCTTTTTATACTCTTAATTAGGGAGTTTCCTTTAGTTAACTAATAAGGGGTATATTAGGTTAGAAGCACTTCTATTATTAATTACTACTCTTACTTTAAACGGCCTCCCTCTTTTATTTATTAAGTTAATATTAACGGAATAATACTTATATTCCTTTAATATCTAAGTTATAATAACTATTTATCCTTAAGGTCTTATCCAGCTTAACCTTTAAGTACCTCTCCTTCTTCTTAGGGTTTTTATTAATTAGTAAATTACTAGTTTTTAACTTTTTTAAAAGGCTTGTAATCTTTTCCTAATTCCTTCTGGAAAAACAAGTAACTTTAATAAACTTAGTGATTAACCTTTCTTAAGTTTTCACACCTTAACATCTAGTTAACTTTAAATGGTTTAATATTCTTAAAGTCTTTAATAAGTTAATAATACACTTTACAGGACTAGATTATAATAATATCCTTTTACTTTTAAATCTGTTAATAGTTTTCTTACTTTTACCACTTTTTAGCTTTTCTATTAAGATATAATAAGTACGTTATAATTAGGTAGTTATTAAGTACCCCTCTTTACTAGCACGTGGTGGGAGCCTGGTTAACCATAATAACTTTCTACTTATTATTAGATTCTCTTATTAAGGAGTAAGAGACTTAGTAATAGGCTGGTTTTCACTCCACCCTTATTACTGTGTAGTCCTGTCTTTATACGCTAGGGAAGTGGTTATAAAGGGCCTTAGGTTTATAATACTAGTTAAGAGTATAGTTATTGTATATATAATTAATTTATAATATATCCCTGTAATTAGGGTGGTTAACGTTAACTGTAGGTGCTGTAGTTATAAAGTACGGGACGGGAGGAGTGGCACTTTATTTCTTTTCTTTATCCACTTACCTTTAAGTGCGTTACTTTTCCTAAACTTCTTCCTAAAACTTAGGTAATAATAACCCAGCTTATTCTTTTACAAAATAGCCTTCCTTAATAAGTTAGTGTTTAAACTAATTAGTGAAGTGAACTTTATTATAAAGTTATAACCTGATCTCCACTACTTTATCTTTAAACGTGATAATAAAGCCTTTAACTTACAGGTCCTCCACTTTATCTATTAGCTTTTAATATTTCTCCTTTAACTCTTAAGTTCTTCGTTAGTATACCTGCTTTATACCTTCTCAGGGGACCCTTAATATACCGGTCTAAGGCACACTAGCCTTAATACAGGGTAGCTATCCGAGCTGTCCTTCTTCCAGGGAGGTGAGGGTGCTAATCCACTTAACGTGCTTAAAATGTTTAAGAATTTTAAAGGGTATTATTAAAAAGAACTTTCGTTTTTCTAACTTAATTCTTTCAACTTACTCTTTTTCACTCTTTAGTACTTACTTTACAGCCTAAATAGCTTAAAAAGCTAGTTCTTTAACTCCCTTAACCATCTTAATAAGGTTTAAGTTAAAATCCTTCCTGGACTTCCTTAATTCCTAGGTTTATAAGGTAAGGTTTTTAAAACCTGTAATAACTAACTAGAACATCTTTTCCTAAAGTTAGTCTTTTATAACCTGCACCTTTAACAGTTTTAAGTTTCTACCTTAAAATTAGTTTGTAATAACCTACACCTTTATAGCTAACTCTTTTAAGATACCCTTAAGGACTGGATATATTATATCCTAGGGTCCTTCCTCTTCTTTTTCCTTATCTCCCAGGTTACACTTATCTATTTAAATGTAATCCTTTTTATTACTGTTGAAATGCAAAAGGGGTCAAGGCATTGGAAAACAGTGTGTTAAAGGTGATTAATTATTTCTATCTTCAAGAGCGGAAGCCGTGTTATTATAGCCGTGAGGGTGGCCAGTGCACGAAGTGCATTGGCCA
>Ga0247770_1001309_pt1 | contig 20154 bp, 26 predicted proteins | sample UWRJL136409B6_FD_179943 | JGI IMG/M metagenome (GOLD analysis project Ga0247770, IMG submission 179943) | Plant litter microbial communities from Arlington Agricultural Research Station in Wisconsin, United States - UWRJ-L136-409B-6 | ecosystem: Environmental > Terrestrial > Plant litter >... | reverse complement strand
TAATAATTTTGAAGAGGTAAGAACTAGTCCTTTTCCAGAACGGAGCTAAGCCTTGTTCAGCCGTGGATAGGTGGCTGGAGCGGTGGCTTTGCGTGGCTCGTGAGCGTGCACGTTTACCGAGTAAAACCGGATTTTGTGGAAAAATACGGTAGTTTATCGGGAGCGCTAACACTGAAAACAGCTCCGCTACCGTCGTTAGTTCGGAGCACTATTTCTCGGTTCACCATCATTCTCCGCCGGGACTCATCTTTCCCCCACGGCTCACCACGGCCCGCCGTATCATCGGGCAAGTTTCGTTGCTTGCCGGACCCGACAATGACCTCCCCCCTCCGACGGCGTATCGTACCAAGTAGACAGCCGCGCTCCGGTTGAGACTGCTCCCGCGGATCTGCGACGGGATTCTTTCCGCTAGCAGGCTTCGAGAAGCGCTGGCATCCGGGACGTTCCAATGGGTCGGAAGACTCGGAACCGGCTGACGAATTATTCGGTTTTCACCATGTGCAAAGCGTGCACAAATGCTGTGCTGGCACGCAACGCTGACATGGGTGCGTTGCGCCACCTCAGCTGATGGCATCACGGCCCGCTGATAGCGCAATTGGCCAAGGCCCCCGGGCCCCCTCCCATCTCGTTTTGCCCCCTTGTCGCTCACCTTTTTTTCTTTTTGCTCGTGTTGGCGCTGTGAGCTCTGATGCGGTCATGGCCAGCACACGCGAAGGGGTGTCCCAGCGTTTCACTGATGCTGCCAACTTGGCCTGATGCGGCCTGGGGGGGCCCGCACCAAATCTTAATCGTGTGTCTGTGCGATCCACCCTGGGAATAGCGTCAGGAACAGCACCGGGGGGTGCGTCTTCATCCCTGCCGGCCATGCACGCCAAGCTTGGGCCGCTTCTGTTCTGGGCTCTCGATGGCCGATGTTTCTCTCACACCGCGCGCTCCCCTCGGGCTCGTTGCGGCTCTTCATCTCTTCAACTTCCCGTCGTTCGTTGTTCGTTTGGTGTGTTTTGAAACAGTTGTCTCTCGTTTAGCGTCACTGGTGCTGGAATTCGGGGGAGCGATCTAAGACACGGAGGACACGATCGACACGATTGCCGACATGACCTCTGTTTAAAGGGATTGCACGCGTGCCACGGACAAGGGTGTGGCAACAGTTGCCCACAGCGGATTGAGATGGATTTCTGGTCGGATTTGGATTTGAAGGCGCGCCGGCCTGAGCTTGCGCCGAGGAAAAAGAGGCACGAGGGAGGAGGCTATCCGGGCTTTGGCGGGAGTGGAGGACCACCAGGAGGGGGAGGAAGTGGTGGGGGCGGCGGAGGCGGTAAGATGACGATCTTGCCCCAACATCACGGCCTGGCCAAGTGGAACACTGACAAATATCCCCTATAGCCGCGCCGATTCAGATACCGACGACACGCAAACCTGGAGCTACGGCGACAGCTACTAATGGGAATATTGACGGAGGCGGGGGGGCAGGATCGGGATCAACACCAACCCCGGGAGTCGGGTCTGGCCCGGCGACGCCCTCGTTTAACCCGGATGCATCGGGTACCTTAGGGGGCGGTTCTCCGAGTGGGACATCAGGGCCGGGCTCCGGGGGCTCGGGGGTTGCCGATGGCACTGACGGATCAGGCACCGGCTCGAATCCCGGTGGTACCGGAGGAACCGGTCAAGGTGGCACAGGTCCCCTCGGCAGCAACTCGAGTGGAAAGTCTGGCCTGTCACCGGGGGCTATTGGTGGTCTTGTCGGTATGTAACGCCAAGCTCATATGAAACGATCTGGATAACTGACTGAACCAACAGTGGGCCTTCTTGTCCTCCTCGCGCTCTTGGCCTTGCTCCTTTTCAAGTTCAGGAAATCACCTGCAGTTCAACGGATACTGGCACCATTCACACGGCTCTTCGGGGGTGGCGCTAGCGCTGGTGCCGGAGCAGGCGCGGCGGCTATCGCTGCGACTACAGCGGCCGGCATCGGCAGCCCGCCGCAACCTCCGGTGATGCGCGAGACTGGTGCTGGAATGGCTGCGAAGGTACCAGCAGGGGCAGGTGCAGCGGGATATGCTGCGGGCAACGTCGCCAACAGCAACTCGTCGCAGCCTCCAACCACGCGAGGGACTGGTACCGGAGCGGCTACGACGGCAGCTGCTGCTACTGCGGCGGCGGCAGCATCCTCAACCAACCCATTCGGTGACCATAACCGCGCGGCGCCACTCTCCTCCAACCCGTTTGGAGACCACAACCGCATTGCAACCCCGTCTCCCGAGCCATTCGCAGCCGCATCAGTCCCACCCGTCTCGCCGATATCAACAGGCGGCTTCCTAAGCCCAGCCATCGCCGCGGCAGGACTAGCGTCGTCATCGGTCAGGGCATCGGCAGGAACATCGCGCACCTCGAATCGCAACTCCGATCTCCCCCCGCCACCTCTCCCGCCCAAAGACAACCTGCGCGCCTCATCGATGACATACACCAGCATGACCACCACGCACACAACAAGCAGCAGTATAATATCCCCCTCTGCCATGTCCTGGCCTATGCCCCCGCCTGTTTCCCCTCCCTTGTCACCGCCAACAACGGTCGCGAGCCCCAAGACGCCCAATCACGTGCGTCAAGACCCAAGCCTCTCATCCTCACAGTGGATCAGCATGCAGCAGCCAGGCGAGACGGTGGTGCGCATCAACCATCCCCGACGGCTAGGGATGTGAGGGTCACACGAAGCACACGAAGTAATACTAATTCTTACCACTCGGACATATCCCGCCCTGTCGAGTCTTGTCTCCCTTCTTCCCTTGAGCATTTCAGCAGCACCGATGTAACGATCATGATCAGGAGACGATCTCCTGCACGTACGGCCTTTAGCATTAGCATCCGGGGACGAGACTGGGCAGGGTGGTGGCTGGGTGAGCTACTTTATACATGGCCTTAATTTACTGCATATTATCATATCTCACTGTTGGAATGACTGGAGAGGGTTTGGGGATCTGGGTGACAACGCGGATGGTGTCAGGGTCTGTCCTCCTGCCAAGTAAGTGCCCCTGAGATAGGATGATATCCACCGATGTGGATCTGGATCGCCGTCTGCCGTCTTGGCCGACCAGCTGAATACCAGGTAACCAGCTGAACAAAGGGCCAAGATGTCCAGCCGGTCGCTACTGATTGCAAGACCCACCCTGACTTGGCAATGTTAACGACACCGCTTGGCCATCTTGTTTCTGGCACAACACTGCACAGTTTAGCTACCCAAACTCGATCAGATTTCGCCTCCACACGTCTATGGTTGCTTTCCTTGAAATAGAATATACGCTACCCGCCACAGATCGCTGGTTGAATACGCTCACAACTCTGTCACTCAATGACAAGGTATGCCATGTTTCGAAGCCAAGCTCTCACACTTAGTCAAGCAATCACTCCACAGAAGCGGAACCTGCTCTCCATTACAGACACTTGACACACAGGATTATCCTTCTGCTTTGTCCTTTATAGAACCCATGATTGAATAGGTAGGTATATTTAGACTACCAAGCTCAGGTCTCCACCCTTCTGGCCCTCCCGCATTCCACCATGACCGCTTACCTTACTGAGGCGAAATGCGAAGATGATCCGAGCTTCCGATTAATATCGTTGATCGCATTTCTGGAACGGGGACGTATAAGTGGTTGCTTGCTTCTGCCTCGATGCAGTGATCACGGTCGCACTCCCACCTCCATGTCCCCCTTCCCCGCGGTGACGATGAAAACTCTCACTCGAATCTCGATCCTAGGCGTGGTGGTGTTGGGGCTAATTATCGCCAACGTTCACGTTCCCACCTCCCTTGCACAATTTTTCAGGCGGGATACCTCATGCAAGTGTTTCCCCAGCGATGCCTGCTGGCCCTCTCCCACCAAGTGGGCAAGCTTCAACCAGTCGCTCGGAGGCAAACTAATCGCCACCGTCCCCATCGGCAGCCCCTGCCACGATTCCGCCTTCGGACCCTACGACGAGATACAGTGCGAAGCCCTCCACGCTGCGTAGACAAACCCGCTGACGCACGACCGCACCACCTCGTCGATGATGTCGTCGTGTTTCGTCAACAGGAGCTGCGACGCTTTCAGCGCGCCGTCGGACCCGTGCGTCGTGGGCGCCCATGTGTCGTATGCTGTCAATGCCACCACGGCTGAGGACTACCGGAAGACGCTGCAGTTTGTGCGGGAGAAGAATATTCGGCTTGTGATTCGTAACACAGGCCACGACTACCTCGCCCGGTCGACCGGGGCTGGAGCTTTGGCACTGTGGATGCATCACAAGAAGGAGATTGAAGTTGTTGATTATGACTCAAAGTGGTACTGTGGCAAGGCCTTCAAGGTGGGCGCTGGTATCCAGGGTTTCGAGGCGCACGCGGCAGCCAGTGCATCGGGGCTTGTCGTCGCGACGGGAACGTGTCCGTCGGTGGGAATTGCCGGTGGCTTCAGCCAGGGAGCGGGGCTGAGTCCTCTCTCGTCGATGCACGGTATGGCTGCCGACAACGTGCTCGAGTGGGAAGTCATCACGACGTCGGGCGAGCATCTCGTCGCCACCCCGGACAAGAACAGCGACCTGTACTGGGGTCTTTTGGGAGGGGGCGGCGGCACCTACGCCGCTGTGCTGTCAATGACAGTGCGAGCACACCCTACCTACCCTGTCACGGCCATGAACATGACGTTCACGTATGGGGATAATGGTGTGTCAAAGGAGGACTTTTATTCTGTCGTTGCTCTCTTCTTGACGACTCTTCCCGTCATCGTGGACACGGGCGCATCGGTGATCTGGCTCGTTGCGGGGAACATGTTTGCGATTACGCCTGTGGTGGCGCCGAATCAGTCCATCGAGCAGGTTACCGCACTTCTGAAGCCGACTACGGACAAGCTGAACGAGTTGGGCATTTCGTTTTTTCAGTCTCCCCATTTTCACTCTTCTTGATCTCTGATGCTGATTTTGTCTTGTAGCAACTTACTCGGAGACATTCCCGACGTACCTGGACGCCGCCAACGCTATGATCCCTGACCCGGGAGTCACCGACGTCAATATGGGCGGCCGCATCATCCCGCGTTCGGCGGTGTCAACACCAACGTCAGCTGCGGCGTTTACCGATGCTATCCAGTTCATCGCCAAAGGCGGCAACATCCTATTCGGCGTGACGTTTGACATGGCCAAGTTCGCCAAGACAGCGCCGTCTAACGCCGTGCTCCCTGCTTGGCGCGACGGTATCTTTGATGCGGTCTTTGGAAGTCCTATCGACATGATATCCACGGAGGCCAATGTCGAGGCTTAAAAGCGCATCGTCGAGGTCTTTGAGAGCAAGCTGGAGGAACTGACTCCGGGCGGGGGCGCATATCTGAACGAAGCGCCGCTGAGGCTGCCGCATTGGAAGGAGGCATTCTTTGACAAGAACTACGACCCTCTCGCCAAGATCAAACGGCGCTACGACGCCGATGGAATTCTGTATGGGACTGCGAGTGTGGGGTCTGATAGCTGGGAGGTGAAGGATGATGGGCGGCTGTGCCGGGCATGAGAAAAGCAATTATCAAATTGCTGTAGGCGAGCCATACAGAACCGCCGAGGTAACTCCCAAGCAATTCACACACTACAGGCTTGTTCCTGCTTCTACCGGGTGTGGCAGGCTGCTTACCCTCGAACAGGTACAATTTCCCCGGAATGAGTAATTCCGCGTGTGCGGGCCAGACCTCAGCCGCTCGACATGACGCCTAAATAGATGATGGGCGCGAAATGCGGGGATCGGTAGTGCCCACGGACGATGTGGTGATCAATAAAAGGAATGACAACGAAGGAGCAGGAGGGGGAAATAGGGCGGGGATAGTCTCACGACCGACAGTTCTACCATTTGTGTTCCTGTTTCGGCCCTCTCATCATGGTGTCTTTCTCGTCTTCGTCCATTGGCCTGGCAGCCTGTGTGCTTGCCGGTCTTGCCGGCGCTCAAACAATTCCGTCAGCTCCCGATCCCCGCCCGCTGCTGCCGACATGGAAGTGCACCAGCTCGGGGGGCTGCGTGAAACAGAACACGTCGGTTGTGCTCGACTGGGAATATCGCAACACCCATGTCGTGGGCGGCACAACGTCCTGCATGAACGGAATGAAGCTTGACGCATCGCGATGCCCCAACGCCGAGACGTGTGCCAAGAACTGCGTCACTGAGCCCATGAACTACGCTGACAAGGGCGTGTCGACCTCGGGCAGCGCGCTGACCATGTACCACTACGTCAAAGTGGACGGCAAGCTCACCAGCGCGTCTCCGCGCGTGTATCTGCTTGACGAGAGCACGGGCAAGTACGTCATGATGAGCCTCCTCAACCAGGAGCTGACCGTGGACGTTGACTTGTCGACCCTTCCGTGCGGCGAGAACGGCGCGTTCTATCTCTCTGAGATGACGGCCGACGGCAGCAAGAACCCGGGACAGTTCAATGTGGGCGGCGCCGGGCTCGGCAACGGCTACTGCGACGCTCAGTGCCAGGGGTACTGCTGCGGTGAGATGGACATCCTCGAGGCCAACTCGCAGGCGAATGTCTTTACCGGCCATCCGTGCAAGGGAAATAACTGCGACAAGGGCGGGTGTGGGTACAACCCGTATGGCAGCGGGCAGCGAAACTTTTATGGGCCGGGCAAGACGGTCGACTCGAACAAGGTTTTTACGGTCGTCACGGCCTTCAAGGCCAGCGGCGGCCGGTTGACGTCCATTGATCGCAAGTATATCCAGGGCGGGCGAACCATAAACAGTGGTTCAATCACTGGCTGTGGGTCGGAGTCTGGCACCGGTGGTTTGGTCGGCATGGGACAGTCGCTGCAGCGCGGGAGTAAGTTTCGTCCATTTTCCAGTGCGATGATGTGAGAAGGGAAGCACTAACGCGGTATCTCAGTGGTTCTGGCGATGAGCATCTGGAACGACGCGGCGCAGAACATGGCCTGGTTGGATCAGGGCAGCAACGGGCCATGCCCGGCTGGACAGGGAACTCCCTCGAACATCCAGTCGCGGTATCCCGACACGCATGTGGTGTTCTCCAACATCAAGTGGGGCGATATCGGATCCACGACCAAGTAATGGGTGGGTGGCTAAGGAGAAAAAGGTTGCATCTTCAGTTCAAACTGCAGTGTGTTATTATTGATGTCGGTGCTTTGGAAAGACCAATTTAGTGCACTCAACAAGAAGTGCTTGTTGATTGAGAAAATCTGCATGGCTGCCTGGATGATTGTGACGTTGCGGACTGGACAGGATGGTGCTGGATAGGTCTGAATGGTACGTGGTATTCTTGATGCCCCAATACTTGACAAATGTGGAAATTCTGAAACTCAGCGCTGCCGTAATTTCAATCTAATTACATCTCTTCTATCTTCCGATGATCTGGACGGGTTCCACGAACTCTCCCAACACACATTGCCCTTCTATCGGGCAGCAGCACCATTGAAACACGCCCAAAAAACAACCTGGTGTGTGGTCCAGCGGGAGCCGCCGCGCGATGTAAAAACCCAGAACAGTGGACACCTCATGAACAAGAAGGGGGAAAAAGAGGTGGGTTAGGTCGTTCGGGCTCCTGATCTCCATCATATCCACACTCTTCCCTGAACCGACCGAGCATCAACTGTTACTCTCCCTACGAAATCACCCTACCCTCTTCTAACAGTATCCTCCAGGCTTGCCTTTATTGGTCAAACAATCATTGAAAAAGACTTCTTCTGCTGCTTTTATTGCCCCCACATAAGTAAACTAGGTGAATCCCACGGTGAATCCGGGTCCGATTCTGTTCCCGATTCTGAATTTGAATCCGAATCGCCTTCCATCCGCCTCCTCCTCCTCCATCTCCTCCTCGACCTGCCCGTCCGGCCAAATGCGCTTCTTCTCTCCGACGACCTTTCCGGCCTGTATCCTACAAAGGACGCCAGAGACGCACTTTTCTTGACCAGGATCTTTACAATATCCATGTGCTTGTTCCATGCTGCCCATGAGAGCGCCGTTAGGCCCTTCAAATCCTCTGCCTCCGTATCCGCGCCATGGTCCAGAAGCAGCTCCACCATTCCCTGATTTAGATAGTTGTCTTTTGCCTTGGCGGCTATCAACAGGGGAGTGCGTGACTTCTGATCTCTGCCGTTCACGTCAACCCCCGCCTGAAGCAGCAACCGCGCCTTTTCCAGATCTTGCTGCTTCACCGCGGTAATAAGTGGCGTCCGACCAGCGCCCTGTCCCGAGTTGACATTGGCTTTGGCATCGAGGAGTGCCCTCACCATCTCGATATCGGTCGCCCAGCACAAGGGCGAGCGACCATAACTGTCCTCGGAGTTAACATCGGCCCCGGCATTGATCAGTATTTTGGCGACTTCTGTCGTATTTGCCAACGAAAGCGGTGACCTCCCGTCCTTGTCTTTGCCTTCAATATCCGCACCCCTGTCGATAAATATCTTGACTACCTTGGGGTTCCCCGACCGTGACGCAACCGAGAGCACCGTTTCTCCATAGTCCTTCAGCTCAAACCCGCATCCGTGCTCGATTAGGAGATCTGCGATTTCTGGCTCCTTCTCCATAGCTGCCCACGCCAACATCAGATTCTTGTCATTCATTTTAACATCAGCCCCAGCCGCGAGAAGAGCTTTGACAATATCTCCGCGACCAGACCTAATTGCACGCGGAATTGCACAACCTTTTCTAGAATAGGACCATAGATCTGGGACCCGCCAATTCCGCTTCCCATCTCCGCCCCAAGACCGAAAACGGGATCCCCAGGTCGGATCAGCCCCGTACTGGAGGAGGAGCTTGGCTATTTCGACATGGCCACCCTGGGCTGCTCGACCCAGCGGCCTCAGGCCCTCGTCGTCAGCCCTACCGGCTTCTTCACCGTTTGGATCAGCCCCGCGCTCGAGAAGTAATCTGACAATCGCTTCGTGTCCATGGAGGGCGGCCCCCGATAGAATCCCTGCGTCTTGGAAATGGTACTGAGTCGGCTCGGAAGTGGGCTTTGCCCCCATTTCTAAGAGATATTCGACCACTGACAGATGACCCTCGGCGGATGCCCACTGAGATGGTTTCGAGAGGTCAGGGGGGCTTTGGAACTTGGCTAACAGCGATTTCACAGCTGAAAGGTGCCCGATACGAGCAGCCCACCACAACACAATCTCGTTCCAACGGGTTTCGCCATCCCATGAATCTTCGCTTAGAGCGGCCATGGACATCTCCAGCAACCGAACTGCTAATGCTTGATGACCTTCTTCATAAGCGGTGGCGAAAGGGGCCCTCGGTTCCCAGTCTGTGTAATCGAATTCGGCGTTGTGCTGGAGGAGGATGTCCACAAGTGCCTCATCGCCGCGCCCCGCAGCCAACGTGAGAGGTCTTCGACCATGATATCCATCGTGGTTGACGTCCACATGAGGCATTGCAAGGAGTCTCTTAACCCCTGATATATACCCAATTTGGACCGCGTATGATAGCAGTGTACGATTTACGCGGTCAGGGTAATCTGACGTCGAACGTCCCCGCCAGTCGCGCTGGTCTTCACCATAGGGTCGGCCCCCAAGGACTTCAATGGCATGGTCAATTAGCGCCATCGCGATATCCGGGGACTCCATCTTCACAGCCAATCCGACAGGGGTATGCGCATTTTCCCGGGTAGAAGTCCAACTGTCATTAGGACGGGGCCAGAACACCAAGTCGGCACCACGTCGCAGCAGTGTGGCAACCACATTCTTATGGCCCTCTTTAACAGCTTGAGTGAGTGGTGTATAGTCTAGGATCCCCTTCCAATTCGAATCCGCGCCATTTGTCAGGAGATACTCAACCATTTCATTGTGTCCACTCGTGGCTGCACGGAATAGTGGTGTTCCCTCTCGGCCAGAGTTAGGGTAGCGATAGCGATCCTCTACTGCATCGACCGTTGCCCCTGCGTCTATTAACAGCCTTGCTATTTCGACATTCCCGGTGTCTGTCTGCTACCCAACCAAGCAAATAGCTGCCATCAGCGCACCTCGCATTTTACCAACAGGCTCGACTGTCCCACCATCGTTTTCTGGCATTGGATCCCTCTCGCAACAGCCTAAAATCCTCTCATCCCCTAACCAGAAAAACCCCTTGCAGATCTGTTCGACGCGCCAAGTGCGCATTCTGCACTGCTCCTGCCCCAAAGATGCCGGGGCTGCTTGCTGTCTGGTTCTGGGGAACAGGCCCTAGCTGCGGACCCTTGGCTACCCTGGTGGTTACAGACCCCCGGGTGGTACACTTCAGTGATGATTTTACTGAGTGAGATCTCAAAATTCTGAGAATCTTGGACGGTCAAGAGACTTCGACATAAAGCTTTCAACTTGTCGTCCCCCGGACCACCTTGTCAGCTCCTTTCGGCTTACACAAAGTCAGTTCGCCACATTTGCGTGGTGGTAATGTTTGGTGGGGGGAGGTACTAGATTGAGCATGACTAAGGTCCATTATGGTAATCTACCAATTTTACAGACGAGGGAAGGGCTATAAATGGAATGGTAGGAGCCAGAAAGACGAGAAACCCTCCTCTCAGCGGCTATCGCCGGTCCACATCATTCTGATTCCCCGACAACCCTGATCCACCAGAACCGTCTTCTTCTCCCCCATAATATCCATGGTTTCTCTGCATGGGGGGTGACGTAGCAGACACGGGGTTGAAATAGTGGTTGAGCGATGCGCTCAGGGCGTCGTCGGTCGCTGCGCTTACAAACTCCCAAAAGCCGGGCTCTTGAGTTTGATCTTCCATTGTTGCAATATCTTGTAATTCTGGAAACTGGGTCGAGTTGATCCATAGGTCGTTGGTGGGAATAACTTCCATCTGTGTATCTGACCACTCACTATTCGCCGGAGCCAGCCCGGGGCTTTGGATTTGGGCTGGCTCTTCCAGCGGTATCCTCGGCGCAATAGGACGAGTTTCCTGTGTGGATGAAGTCATTCGCAAGTTAGTAATTGAAGGGTTTGTTGTCCGTCCCCGGCCGCCGCGATGAGAAGACTGATTCGAGTTGGCGATGCTACCAGTTGTCAGGCTCGGGGTTGCAGCGGCTCTACTGCTTCTTGCTCGTGAGCCCTGAGAGGAGCTTGGGTCCGATCTTCGGCTTTGGTCGTTCTCGTATGGAACGTTTCGAGAGCGCTCGTTGCAGAGCTCTAGAATTGTGAGGAAGTGTGATTTGCATCGACTACTGACTTCTTCGACTAGAGGCACGTTATTCTCCTTGAAATGGGCTGAGAGTTGCTGCGTGAAGCTTTCCCAGGATTCTAGGAACATGTCCTTCAATTCAAAATGTTCTATCACCGCGCAGTATTCTGGTGGTTCAGATGGATCTCTGGTGTTAGTCGATGTCGTTGGGCTGAGGACGGTAAGCCACAGGGGGAGGGGGGTCTCACGGGAAGGCATCACCTTAGTCTCTGCAGGAAACAGAAGCTGCCAGATCTCGCGCCACTCATCCGCCTCTGACGGTGCGATTCTTCGGCTCCGGGTTAGAAGCTGTCCGACGGCGTCTCGATCGATGCCGTTTTGGGGATCTGGCAGCCCTCGAGGGCAGCTTTCTTCCTGCTGCTGGTGTTGTACGAGTTCTGCCCTGGTTGAGAAGCTGTTACCACACCGGTTACAGACAAAGCCACTTCTAGTATGTTTCATCGCAATATGCTGTCTTTGAAGTGGTGTGCATGAGATGTCAGTACAGAGACTCCATAAGGGGTCGCCAGGGGTCTTACCTAAGCTTCGAGAACTCTGTATAGTACGTCATCGAACAGGAGTAGTGCTGTCGGACGTTGAACCTTTCAGGGAGCAGCTTCCGGTAAGGACAAGAAAGTCGAAGGTTGCTGCTGTGTTTTGTCACCTTGTGGTCACGCCCAGACCCTCGAGATGCCTCCCCGCTGCCGTCGTCGGAATCTCTGCTACTCGTCGTCCTTGCCCCTTTCTTTTTTCCCGCGTGGTTGGACGCAGAGGACGTACTGCATTGCTCGGTACTGGGCGTTCGAGTCCCCAGATCCCCTGTTGTGTCACCCTCAAATCCGGAGGCTAAATGTATTGGGAATACATTCATAGAGGCGCTAAGTTGATCCAAAAATTCGGCCAAGAGAATTTGACACTCTGGAAGGCTTTCAGGGTAGTTCTCGAGCTCGAGTCCATAGGCCAGTTGCAACAGAATGCTGAGGATGGAGTTCAAATAACCATCTGTCGTGTCTGTTGTTACCACCGAGCTTGATTCCGCCCAAATCTCGGTTATGGGGGAGGCCGTGCGTGAAATGGTGCTGAAAGAGTTCCGGAGCCTTTGCTTACACGCAAACTGAGATCTTTTCAGTAGATAAAGGTTAGTGATTCCGACTCTAGCTCCAATCTCTAACGTTAGGTAGTATCATCAGGGGGAGGGTGCCCCTTACTTGTTTTGTTTTGAGTTAAACTTCCCTTTCAACTCCGTATTCATGTCCTTCAACTGCACTCGCTGATCTACGGCATTTGCCTGAAGTTGCGTAATCTGCTGCTTGGTGTTGCGGATCAAATCATGGGACAACTTTAGCGATGCGGAGAGATGTTGATGAGTCTCTTCGCTTTCAACACCCCTGGCTTCTGGCGTAAAATGTGTGATATATTCGCCATCCAAAAATGACTCCGAGGTCACCCCTTCGCTTTCCGGTGCATCATGATCGCACTCAAACATGACACCGGAGTCCCGCTCAGTGCTGAGCACTCGCTGCCACGGGTCTTCCCTGTTGGAAGCCCGCAAGTTGAAAGCCTGCAAGGGGTGGTATTTTGACTCGTCCGAGTCGGGCATTGCAAGCTTGCAGCACTGACGATGCTTGGCTAGGCCCATGCAATCCTCAATGGCACCGTAAAAGTGGAGCTCGACATCGTCCTGAAAGGCTCTTCTCAGATGCGGCGCAAGGTCCTTGCCGCATATTTCATCCATGAGTTTCCCCATTCTGCGATTGAACATGGCCTCGACTTCAAAGTGCTCGATTGGTGGAATGTAGGCTGCCATTCAGTCAGCATACATGACACAGCAGTTCGGATGTTCAACTGCGCCATACTGAGAAGTTCAACAGCTGGCTCAGGCTCATCCGGGAACAGAAATGACCAGAGCGCAAGCCACTGTTGATCAACGCTGATGGTAACATCGCGTTTAGTTTCCCAGAGAAAGTACCTGTCCTCGAGCTTTGCACCTGAGTCTCCCTCGTAGTAGCTACATTGGCAGGATGTGGAGGTTGGAATATGGTGGGTTTGGACATGCTGGCTTAATCTCGCACGTCAGCGCCAGTGCGAGTCAATGTAGATAGTCAGAAACAAGTAGGCCCCCTTACCTCAGCGCCAACATGGAAGGAAACGAGACGACGCATTCGGCGTGATCCCGCACGTTGAAATGCATCGGGGTCCGGACTCGAAATGGGCAACCGAGTCGGACACTGTCGCGTGCATGAGATGTTCTGGTTCCAAAATCTCCATTGTGCTGGCATTGTTCTTGTTCTGGAGATGCCGGAAGGCTAAGCCATTTAGGTTCCCGTGAGAATTGGCTGACGGACACTGAGGTTTCAGCCTCTTCTTCCTGGGTGAGGGAGTAAAACGACGAATGGCGGGATCGAATTGGTAAATGAGAAGCTTTCGATAGCGCGATTGGGGGAAATAGTTCGCTGTCCATGATCTCCATGTTTAAAGCAATACAAATGTAGGCCTAAACACTTTGAGTTCAACTCAATATCGCACGCTGGAACCTGTGCAATGCGTCATGCAACATTCCGTCGCAACTTCAGTAACCAAGCGAATCAAAAACAACTTCGAACGGAGAAACAGACACTCCTCCCCCCCCCCCCCAAAAAAAAAAAAAAAATCCGCCGATCCGAAATAAGGGTGTTTGGGGGCGCTCTGGAAGAACCCCAGGTGCGGCCGGAATGGCTTGTCATGATCATTTTCACGGACGCGCTCAGCGGCTCGCGCCTTGACCGAGCAACTTTGACGCCACCGCCCTTTCCGATTGGATTATCCCCATCAGGAACAAGACATTTTGCTTCGCACACCACACAAGATCTCTCGAGCACACTTTTCTCAACGCGTTTCAGCTCTACCTGAGATTCTAGGGCTCAGACTTGGAAACCTAGGCAGCAAGGCCCCAGCCCCCGACATCTCGTGCTGACCTAATCAAGTGAGTCAGGGTCCACGCCTAATGACTTTCAGCCCAGGTGAATTTGTGATGATCCATACCGTTAGGAAGCAAGGTCAATTGCCAGGACGTCTCCTGTCGAGATCACAGACACCATCAAAAGCAGGCACGGCAGCCCGGCATAGTCAGATGGAGCTCGCAGGGCTAGCGTTGACAACGATCGCTCTCGGTGACCCAATTATCACAGCGATTCGTGACTTGCGGAAGCCGTGCAATGCCGTAAATGAGGTGCCTGGTCTCCTGGATCGACTCGAGCAGGAAGGATCCATCGTCTGCCTCTACCTCGGATATGTCGACGAGGCCATCATACAGAATCCGTCCAAATATCCCGACATCTTCATACACTGGTTCGAGGAAGAAAAGAAGCTCCTTGGCCGCTCAACCAGGCAGATAAAGAGTACGCCAAAACGCTTCAACAACACTTGCAATCCATCCCGCTTGTGGGCAGCGTGGGCTATGTGTTCGATGTGACGGGATGGGACCAGTTTTTGGCCCACTCGGCTAGAGTTGAAGCAATTCAGTATGCTGCAGCGCAGCCTGCTGAAAATCGTAATCAGGGGAAGTAAAGGTGAGCAAGCTTGAAAAATCCTGAGCAAAGACTGAGCCGAGGCTGAGCCAGGGTGAGCAATACCACGTGGGCGAGGTACGAAAATGGGAATTTCGTGAGCCCACATTCGTCTCACAAAACAATAGTTACCTCAATCTCTTATCTCATCGGCCCAAGCGGCCCTCCCTGACCACCCAACCTCCTGTTGTCCATCAATTCCACTGTCCCCGCACAAAGGATGATGCCAGGTACGACACGCAGTAGGCCAGCGTGCTTATCTCCAAGATCCTCGCCTCGCCCATCAAAACCCTGTCCTCCACCAGAACCGGCACCAACACCGGCACCGGCACATTCGCCTTCACTCTTAGCACCAGCAATAAAACGACCCACTATTCCCCCTCCACCCCCACTCTAGACCTCCCAAGCTCCTGTCTCGCCTCGTCCTCTCTGAAGACTTCCTCCTTTCTCCCCCTAACCGCCTTCCGCATCACCTCAAAGACCATCACCGCCGTCCTCCTATCCTCCCTCTCCTCAAGCTACGCCTCCCAGGATGACGTCTGGATCCCCTCTTTCCTCTCCGGCATCGCAGTCCTCCTCTCGACACCCGCAGACGCAGTGCTTGACGACTCCGCAATAGTTTGGATTACTGACTCAGGGATCCAGTACCTCCTCCCCACACGCGGGGTAAACGTTTCTCCTTCCAGCTTTGCAAAGTCGGGAGTGAGTGTCCTCCCTCCAGGGAAAGGGGCCGAGTGGGATTCCTTGAAGCCCGGGCCGTATGCGATATCGTTTGGGCCGGGTGGAGTGGCGATCCGCGAGGTATATGCTTTGCATCGGGATCAATTTGAGGCATTTCTCTTTGGGGTTACCCCTGTGCTTGGGTCGGGGGCGTATGAGGCGGTGGATGTGTTTGTGCCGGGGTATCAGGATGCGTGGATTCCTGTACCATCGAGGTTGCGTTGGTTGGGCGATGAGCGGCCACTTGCGGGATTGAGGGTCGGGCTGAACGATATTTATGACCTCGAGGGGTGAAGACAGGGGCTGGCTCGAGGAGCTATGCGGCGGTGTTCCTGTGCCGGGCAAGACGGCCGTGTCGATACAGAAGCTGCTTGATCTGGGGGCGGTGTTTATTGTGAGTTCCACTGTTGGGTTAAGGTCCGGTGATTTGACGATAACAGGGCTAATACTATGCAGGGCAAGACAAAGACCAGCCAGTTCGCACATGGCGCCGACCCGTGGAAGTTCCTGGGTATCCATTACCCCTGGTACCCCCGTGGCGACGGATACCTAATAGCCGCTTCCTCATCCGGCAGCGCAGCCGCCATTGCTGCCTACGACTGGCTCGACATCACTATCAGAAGCGATACACGGGGCAGCGTGCGCAAACCAGCCGCTCTCGTCCGCAGCTACGGCATCCGCCCAACCTGGGGCAGCATGGACCTACCCGGCGTTATCCCCCTCGCCATAGAAATGGACACCGCCGGCTTCTTCGCCCGCGACCCCCACCTCTTCATCAGGATCGCCTCCCTCTGGTTCAACGACGCCCCCGTCCCAGTAAACACCACTTTCACCAGCCTCCCCACTAAACTCCTCTACCCCGTCAAAACCCCGCCGCCCAAGCCCTCTTCGACGACTTCATCACCATCCTCGAGACCGAACTCGCCATGGTCCACACCCCCCTCAACCTCTCCTCCGTCCTAACCACCACCCTCTCCAACCCCCTCCTCACCAACGCCACCGCCCTCCAGCTCAGCAGCAACCGCCTCGCCGAATACACCTCCTACCACCAAGTCGGCCTCCCCCTCTCCCAAGTCTGGTCCGCCGCCTTCCCCGAGCCGGGAACCCCCCTCTCGACCCCGACCCGCGCGCCGCATTCCGTCGCAGCGCCAACCTCACCCCTTCCGATTACCAAGCCACTGCGACTCCCAAAACCGAATTCAAGTCCTTCTTCCTCGAAAACGTCCTCCGCCCGGATCCAAACACATGCAGCGACGCCATCATGGTCCTAGACATGGGCGCGGGCGGCCTCCCGTCGTATCGCGAGCAGGCGCTCAATTCCCTGCCAGGGGCAACGGCATTGTCAGTCACAGTCCCCGGCGGAGGGCCGAGTATGCCGAGTAACTATCTGGCAAGCACAGCGGGGTGTCCGCAGGTGGGGATCCCGGTTGGACAGGTAGCGTATTGGAGTGAGATTAGTGGGAGGGGGGAGATGTTGCCGGTGAACGTGGATTTGGTGGCTGCCCCGGGTGCGATGGGATGTTGTTGGAGGTGGTGGCGAGGTTGGCGGCGCTGGGGGTGGCGAGGGGGGTTAAGGTTGGGAGAAGGGCGTTTTGAAGGGGGCAGGGCGGGGTGGAATGGGGTGGTGGGTATGGGGATGATGGGGATGTGATAATGAGATGAGATAAGTTATGACTTGGTTCAGGGGCTCGGGATATGCGGGTGTATGTTGCCGGGGCATATTGGACTGACGGGCTTTTGTGTTATGGTCCGACGTTATGCTTAAAGAAAGCGGCTGGGTATATAGAGCAGCATCCATGTTACAACTTGTCCACAAATCTTCAACTGTGAAAACCGACCCCCAATTGTTCTTCACACATCTTCCAACCACCCTTCCAAACCACGCTTGGTACCACTCTACGACTACAACCTCTTGCCCTCTACAGTATCCACGATCACCTTCTAGCAACAGTCATTTACCCTAGTACTTTTTGGGAGCAGCGAAATCATGATGCGAGTCGCGAGAGACAGTCGGGGTAATTATTTCCCGATGTTGGTGGAGCTGACGGGACGGAGTTTAGGGGCGTCATCAAACCCATGCCAACTGGGAAAGTTGTTTTGGGATGTCATCGGTGTTGTGGAGCCCATTGTGCTGCAGAGTCTTGAGGAGAATGTATTTGCTGTTCCCTGGTCGAGGACACGGAATTTCTGCTTAGTGCAGTGTGAGGAAAGTGTGATGGTGTGCGGAAGAGGTTCCGCACTGTCTCGCTACCGAATTCGTGGGCAGGCGATAGGGAGTACGAGCTTACAGCCGCTCTGTAGCGCAAATCTTAGGTATCCAATATCCGTTATGTTTACACAGTGCGATAACAGAGCAATCCGCACGCCGCGTTATGTTGCGCTGTTCTTTATGGCCAAACCTGCCGTCGGAACCTTTGCGCTTTCAATTCTGACAACATCGGACAAACCAACACCGTCGCCATGTCAAAAAGACCGGATACTTGTGTCTCATCTCTTGAATGTGCCCGGCCTCGAACACGACAGAGGATTCACAAACCTCCGCCGGTGATCGCTGTGCCCGACATCGATGAAGATGCAGCTGAGCGCAAGCGTGTTTTGAACGTCCTCGCGCAACGCCGATACAGTAGGGGTCAAAGTAGCATTTTATCAGCCATTTGGTAACACTGCACAGGACAGAGGAAACGGCAGTCCCGCCTGGTGGATGGAGGCGACAGCGCCGACAATTCAACACACGACGACTCCGTTGCAGCGCCGGTACCTGGAACAGCCCCCATTGATGGCAGCACTTGCTATAACTCGGAAGCCGCGGCACTCGGGGATCTGAGTCCCCCAAGGTTAAATTCCGATTCCCTTGGTCTTGAGTTCGTCGACCCTCAATGGACTACCGCATCGTTTGACGAATTGTCAATGCCGCTCTCGCTCGCTGGCGACGGACAGTTTTCCTCCATCTTGTTCGGGGACATTGACTTCGCCTTCGATTCCCCGTCAGATGACACCAGTTCGCGGGGAATAGACAGTGGAACTGGTGCCCACAGTCAGGACACCACCAGCAGCGCCGATGCCTCGTGCACATCATCGTCACCCGAAGGCCATCAAGGCAGCGAGTCATTTCCAGATAGCTACCTCTTGCCAGTCAATGAGCTGAAGTTAATGCGTGCCGCGCTGCGCGTTGCAGACCGCCTCAACGCTCAGTCTCTGTGGGACTTGACAGCGAGCTCACCGTTCAACCTTGGAACCAACCCGCCAGCCGACCAACTTCCGCTTGCGTGGCAGCCCACAACTTCACAGTTGCTTGTGCCACATCACCCGGTTATTGATCTCTTGCCGTGGCCATCTTGCCGAGATCGTATCCTCGACGTGCTGAGCCTACCAGACGATGCGAGACCTCCCACGGCACGAGGCGCTCTCGCGCTGGTGAACTTCATCTACGACCTGGAAGACTCTGCTGAGGGTATCCGTATTTGGGGCAGTGACCCGTACGATGAGAAGGGTTGGGAAGTGGGCCAGGTTGTGTTTGAACGATGGTGGTTCATCTTCGACAGGGATGTGGTAGAGCGCAGCAATCACTGGAGACGGCTCAGAGGGGCGCCGGTTTTGCGGATTTCTGGGAATACTGGGGCTGTTTCTACCGCTGGCCAGCGAGTCACCGAGGTGTAGCTCCGGCTGGGCGGTATCTCAAAGCCTGGTCTGTGCTACTAATGTGAGGATCACGAAATGATCCTCGGGAAGATGTTCAAAAAGATCAAGTTTAACTCATTTCAGTTCGGATTGCAAACCTTTCCCACCGCTGGGGACAAATGATTGTGTAGTCGGCAAAGTGGAGGGCTGACGAGGTCGTGATCCTGTACCCGGCCCAGCACCTATCAGGCAGCGCATATTCCGAGCCCCAAGACCAGATGTTGAAGAATCGCGGCTCGCCCGAGACGGTCCTGCTTTCAGATATCACATCGCAGATTGGGAATGGTATTAGCCAAGCAGGCGGCCGCGACTTCAGCACAGGGAACAAGACGCCACTCCCAACGCCACCGAGTTCCGGAGGCTGCTGCTCAACAACTTCAGCAGACCAAACTTGGACCCCTCCACAGAGATCTCGACCAACGAGGACACCTGTCTCACATACATAGGTTACCTCAGGTTCCTTGAGACCGATCTTGAGCATGTGTACCCTGTTGGCGAAGACCTCTCCAAGAAACGCTTCAAAAGAGGCATCAGTTATATCGCCAAGCAGATGCTCTTACGGGGAGATGTAGGCCACCGCCCCTTCTCTTCTCCCCCTTACCTCCCCTTTCTCCTCCTCCAAGATTGCTAACAACACACTAACAACCCAGGCCTTCGCCCGCACTGTCCGCGAGCGCTCCATCCAGCTTTAGGCGGAGGCAATGATCGTCAACAAAGAGGGATGAATCGGCCGCCGGGTCAACTGTGTGTAAGCAAACACATCCGGGTTCTTAACAATGGCTGGGGGCTTGAAATCCCCTCCAACCTGAGAAACCAACTTTACATTTTAACATTCCTGTTTCTTAGTCAAAGACTGACCTAGTCTTAGAAACCAACCACAACAATGAAACGCCACCCAGTCTTCTTCGCCCTCCTCCCTTTGAAGTTCACAACCGCAACCCCTCCGCTTCCCCACCTCTCCATCACCCTAGCCCCTCTTCTCATCAACATCACCACCACCACCACCTCCTCCCCCTCCCCAGAAATTACCGCCCTCAACATCACCATAGTCCTCACCGGCC
>Ga0247770_1001308_pt1 | contig 20170 bp, 16 predicted proteins | sample UWRJL136409B6_FD_179943 | JGI IMG/M metagenome (GOLD analysis project Ga0247770, IMG submission 179943) | Plant litter microbial communities from Arlington Agricultural Research Station in Wisconsin, United States - UWRJ-L136-409B-6 | ecosystem: Environmental > Terrestrial > Plant litter >... | reverse complement strand
GTGGTAGTTGTAGGCTGGCTGGGGGTGAGGTGGTGGTTTCTTCGGTGAATGATTCTTGGAGGTGATCGTATGCGACATCCATCTCGGCGGTTCCCCTACAGCTCCCGAGCTGCTCCGGTTCGACGGTTCGATTGCCCCTTTGATGACTGGAGTGCTTAGAGGTTATCGACAGATGTGCCGGACGTTTTGCTACAGTGCTACCTGTACAAATAGACTAGTGTCGTCACATGAGGCTCACACCGTTCGATTAGAGTTTGGACAAGGCTAATCTGATTGACGATGGTCTCGAGCATGTCAATGCGGGGATTGCGCACGGGCCATTATCGCCGTTTCGCCTCCAGGTGAACAAGGAGGTCCAATCGTTGTCGAGCCGCCACTGGCTTGGTCTACCCGTCACTCATTTCGAGCTTCCAAAACTGATCAAGTTGGGAACACTCCTTTAGGTCTCTCATCAGACATATGTTCGTCACGAGTTTCGATTCAACAAGAAACGACAGCACCTGATCCGTCCCGGCTGCTACATCCATTTGCTGTCTTGAGACTGTGATGCCGAGTTGCGAGATCAAAAGCATGGGGGTTTCCCACGCCACTTGTACGACAACGCCCGGAAACAACGAAAGGTGTGGTGTGGGTAGAAAAAGTTAAGCGGACGAATGCGTACAGGGAGGTGATTTAACACATTCGCGTACTCTATACGGATCGGTAGCTCCGTCAAGCTATGGAGTTTGCCCCTTTGAGCCTCATGCGCTGCTGTTCTAAACATGGGGCTTAGGATTCCCGGTTGTGGATTCGCGTTACCAGAGCCGCCTGTCGCATCTGTATTGGAGGCTGGGAGACCGTTGGACGCTGGCAGTGTCCACCGTCCACATCCTGGGCCCTTACTCAGCCTCAGCCTCATGTTTTATACCTTCATGAGATCCACATACGCATCTTTAGCAATTCGTGGTCCACAAAGTGCACGGAAGCAGCTCCGGAAACAAAAACGATGAGCACCAAGAAGGCCGCAAATGAAGACTGGCGATATGCGCATGGCACGCATCGGATATCAATGCAGAGAACGGCTCGCGGATCGGGACTCGGAGGTCGGACTTTACCGCCTTATATTCCATGGTGTCCGGCGTAAGACGCACGGGCGCACGGACGCCCGGCGTGACCAGTTGTCCATTCCTGCGCCTTCTACGTCGCTGACAAATTGAACTTGCTCAACCCCTCATGCTCCCACTTCCAGCGCGAGCCCTTCGTCTGACACTCAGCACTTCGAACAAGCAGCAACCCTTCTCGTCCGGTGAGTCCTGGCCAGCCCTGCTTTTGCCTGAATTTTACAGCTCTGCTCAAAGGAGGAAAGCTCGGCGTCAGGTGAGTGAGTCAGGCAACAATTCAGGCGAAAAGGCCACAAGACTTTTCTACCTCCTCGCATTTCGCGCCAACCTTCCATCCATCCACACTCACCCACGTCGAACCTTGACAACCAACCCCTGGGAGGCGAATTTTTGCTTGCGTGGCCGGATCGCACTCTCGAAACCACCATTTTTTCGTACCAAGTGATCTCGCCTGTCCTGCATTCGCAAAATTGTATCCAGAGTCTTTGTCCTACCTATCGTGTCTCCCTTTGTCGCCCAACCGCCCCGTCGCCAGCTGTTCAGTACCCCGCGGTGGCGGAAAGCTGGGCGCACCTTCGTCCCCTTCATCAATCTGCGCCCGTTGGCGCCACCTCTTCCACGATCTTGCCTGTTCAAACCTCCAAGCCCTTCGAGGTGGACAACTTCGTCTGATACTTTCATCAGCTTGTGAAGCAATCAATCACTTGTGACGTCCGTCGCGACCGCTCGAGTCAGTCAAGATGACGTCGACAGAGAACCCGTTGTCGCACTTCATCCTCACCCCGCAGCAGCAGAACCTCCTGTATGCTGCGCTCAATTCCAACAGGACGGGCAACAACAATCCGTCCAGCGCTGCCCTCTCCCTCTCTCCTGCGGCATTCAACGCTTCTCCATCTCAGGGTCTCGACAACTTGGGGAGCTTCCAGAACAGCCCAGATCTAGATTACGATTACGACTTTACGGGGGCCGACTCCAGCTTCGACTATACCATGGACAACGCCGGCCAACCCAAGATGATCGGCGACTTGCCCGGATCTTCTGTCAATGGTCGGTCCGATTCCGTCGACACCGAGTCGCCCGATAAGAGGAGTCATCCGGACGACGACGACGAGGATGAGCCTAACGGAGCGAAGAGGCGTGAGAGCGAGGACAAGGTTTCGAAGAAACCGGGAAGGAAGCCTCTCACCACTGAGCCGACTAATGTAAGCTGGACATTCCAAAAAGCTATAGATTCAATTTGAAAGCAAAGCTGCTGACACAGGAACAGAAGCGGAAGGCTCAAAATCGTGCTGCCCAGCGGGCATTCCGCGAGCGCAAAGAGAAGCACTTGAAAGACCTTGAAACCAAGGTTGAGGAGTTGGAGCAGGCGTCACAGGCTGCCAATCACGAAAATGAGTTGCTGCGGGCCAAGGTTGATAAGATGACCGTCGAATTGAACGAATACAAGAAACGAGTGTCTACGATGCCAAGCACCAGTCGCGGTTCGGGCCCAGCTGGACCATTTGGAGCTCCGCTCACTCGAGGCATCAACGACGTCAACTTCCAATTCGAGTTTCCCAAGTTTGGTCTACCCGGAGCATCAAGCGCGACGCAGGTCAAGCCATTGCCTACCACATCAAAGCACGGTAGCCGTGAGCAGTTGAGCCCAACGGAGAAGCCTGGAACTTCTAGAGCCAACTCGGGCAGTTACAACCAAAACAAATCTGACGACGATCTCTCGAACTTCGCAGCCAGCCTCTTTTCTGATCCGCTTACCAATCAGAATGTCGCAAAGGCATCTAGGGGCAGCACGGATTCCCATTTTAGCATGGGCGGCGCAATGTCAACGAGCTCTCCCTCTGCTTCGTCGAATTCCAACATGGGTGCAAGCTCATCGTGTGGCACCTCACCAGAGCCGCTGACTCAGTCGCCAATGGGTTTCAAGCCTATTGACACATTAACGACGATCGGCGAAGAGCAGTCAAATCTCGGTAACTCACCAGGTATGCAAGCTATTTCCGCGTCCTCGTTGGACATTTGATAAGCTCGATGCGGCGTTACCTGTTCATCTACTCCACTGGTCCACAATGCTTCCCCAGAGCACAGCCTCCTCCGTCCGTTCATTCCTATTCAGAATACCCGGCTAAGACTCCCACAGATTTTGATCAGTTCGGCACCATGAACATGCCTGACTTCAATTGGCTACCTCAGAACTTTGAGTTTGATCCCCAACTCTTTGGAGACTATCGTGAGCCGCAGGAAAACATTCTGACGAACGGGCTTGACGATGCATTCTTTAACGATGCTTTCGACGTGGATTTCACAACGCCATACAATCTTCCAGTCGCGGCTCCCAAGAAGGGTCTCATCGCACAGATCGACGCAGCCAAGGATGACGATGAGGCTAGCAGCCCTGGTCAGCTTTTGACTTGCAACAAAATATGGTATGTGTCGGCAGCAGGAGGCATGATCGAGGCGGCAGTGCTGACACCGATTACAGGGAAACACTCCAGAACTGCCCGAGGGTTCAGAACGGGGACTTCGATCTTGACGGTCTCTGCTCCGATCTCCAGAAGAAAGCAAAGTGTTCGGGCTCTGGTGCGGTGGTTGACGAGCAGGATTTTCAGGTTGTGATGAAGAAGTACTTGGGCAACAAGCACAGCGACGAAGACATTAAAAAGTGCAGCGAAATCATCAAGGCGTAGTTGGCTTGTGGTCCATGGGCTGCTGTACACTACTGTAACGTTTGTTCGGTGTCTCGGTGCCGGATCCCCGCGATGTTCTCAGCGGGTCGTTTGGCTTTGAAGGTACGGCGGAGTATATCTCCTCTGGGCAGTTTGATTTTATTTTCGACCACGTTCAACGTAACGGAGTTATGATACATGGCATGTTGGAACGTTTGAGGCAGGGCTAGGGCACAATGCCAATCTGGTACATTCGGTTAGCAAAAGGGGGTTTGGAGCAAATTGCTCTGTCACGGGTGTCTCTGAGGGTATAATTTATGAGAAATAGGAGGATGGAAGATATATCGGGTTTGTTTTGGCTGTTTGGGGACATGGGGTTTGGATCAGGATGAATCTGGACAACAAGTTTTTTCTGTGTGATTTGGAGAGGATACATTGTGGTAACTTGCGATGCGCGGCTTTGGATGTCCAGGGCAGTCAAAGCTGGTATCCCGTGATCAAAGGCAGGCAATGTAGGAGCAAGCAGCGTTCGTTTTATTCTGAACAGACTCACTTTCGTTACTCGCGTAAGGCTGAGAAGTTGTTGGTGCAATGGTGACATGTGAAGTCGCACTTGCCTCCTTGTTCCCATCTGACTTCGCCAGGCCTCAATCTTCGCTTTAGTCTCCCTATTTCAGTCCCTACCTACCTACTTCTTCCAGTCTAGGATGTTTCCTGGCATGACAACAGTAGTAATCACTGGTCACCCTAGCCGTTTACCCTATTGTTTTCCCCACATTCTACTCTCCCCAGTATTATCTTTGCACGGCGGGGAGGGGAAGATGGCAGACAGCAGGTGGCCACGAGTGGCCTTCATATCGCATCATGATTCCTGGACAACCAGGACCGTACCGGAGGGCCAGCTACAAGAAAATAGTCTTCCATCAGTGAGCAAGTCGTGCCCGTTATCTTAGTCGTCACCCGTAACAACTGCGACATTCCAGAACCAGAGAGGCTGGCTTTCGCCCTTTACGGAGCCCCCGGGTTCTTCAAAGATTTGCTATCCAACTGCCACCTCGATATTTCGCCGAGGGAAACGATCCTGATGACTGGTATCGACCCCCCTCGCGTGGACATCACGTTCACCATCGTCCACCAGAACGACTAACCTTTTGGTCCATGGAGAGAGATTCCGGATAGTCTACCGGCTTTTCGGCCAGGATGACCTGAAGCATTCCGTATACATCGTTCAATGTTCTGCCCTGTCCCATATCGTGGGATAACCCCATCACTTCACAACAACTCGTCCAGGCACACGCCCGGCTAGCTCAATCGGTAGAGCGTGAGACTCTTATGGAGATTCTCAGAATCCACCGAGATCATCTCAAGGTTGTGGGTTCGACCCCCACGTCGGGCTCAATTCCCGGCGATTGCCATTCTTTTTCTTTTTTGGTATCGCCTGGACTTCTGTGATATTCACGGGCTTGAGGCGGGAAGGTGTGGTTGCTGTTCTAGGAACGTTCAGGAACATAAGACATTGGCTAGCGCCAGGTCACTAATAGCTACAGGGAAGGTCCGGATCAGGTGGACGGGGGCAACTCTGTTAGATTAACACTTTATAGACCAGATGATGGCACTGCCTTACAATCGTGAGACATAGTTAGCTTTTGGCGGTTTACGATAACGTGGCAGATTGTGACATCAAACGTGTAGTTGTCAAGGTTGCAAACTCAGACGCGGAGTTCTTCTAGGGAGCCATCCCATGCCGTTTCTAACGGCGATACGTTCCGGTCGGGTGCAAATCACCCGACAATGGCCGCGATAAGCACTGCTATGGGTCCGTAGCGTTTGAACGGAGATTCGCTCTGATTAGTTTCGATTCTGTGGATGGATGTTTGAGTCTCGAGGAGTCGTTTGTGCCACCCCTGGAAAGTGGACGTTGGAGCCCCCACAGCGCCCTTGCCCCTTCCTGCAGCCCCCGCAATGCTTCCACCAATCCAAAGGCTAGCTGCTGGAGCCTCCCCATGTCCATGTGCAGTGCCATGCGCGTCCGCTGATCAAAAAAATTCAGCCGAAACATGTGCCAATCGACAGACAGACACCTAGGTACAATCGCAAAACTTCAGAGCAAAGACCGCGACGACGATCGTTTCTCCTAGATCAAAATGTGGACACACCAGGTGCCATGGAACATGGCGTCTAGCGGCGTACTTTGCGCAACGCTCCTCGCTGGTGGACGAACCGGAGGCATGTTTGGAGCGTCTCGATCAGCACAGTCGCAAATCCGCCGGTGGCTGTTCGCACAGGGCCGGCCCAAACAGGCGCGCGTTCGGCGTAGCTAGGGCCAGGCCTCCTCTGACGTAACCCCCATCCCGTCTCTCCCCCTCGTACCCCCTCTCGGGGCCCCTTTACCCCGCGCCAACCCTTCGCATTCCCGTCTGCTATCTTGGACTGCAGTCGCTGCTTTCGCTCCTACTCGTGCTTTTGTCGCATTCCAGCAACACCAAAGGCGCTCGTTCGGCTCCAGCTGTCGCAGCCAACACAGGACGAGCACCCTCCCACTCACCATGGGCAATGGCGGGTCGTATTTGAATGGCACCACTACCGTGTCTACGGCCGATGCGAAGGTGGGCGCGGAGGGGGGAGGAGACACAGGGCATGTGGGCAACGGAGGAGGAGGAGAAGACATTTCAAAGAACAACGGGGTGGTTGTTACGCACGAGGAGCATCTGCCGCAGGGCATACACGAGACCGAGGAGGAGTTGAAGCACCACTGGTTTGTCGGCAGCATCGACCAAGGAACCACATCCTCGAGGTTCCTTATCTTCAACGGGGAGGGCGACCCTGTCGCGAGCCACCAAATAGAGTTTGAAAATCTCTACCCCAAATCAGGGTATGCAACCCCTTCCCCTCCCTCCCCCCTTGCCGCCTCCGATTGTCCTGTGGATACTAGTCTAACACGATGAAAGATGGCACGAACATGAACCGTTGGAGCTCCTCACCTCGGTGGAGGAGTGCATCGAGGGGGCGATGCGCAAGTTCGCCGAGATGGGCTTCTCAAAAGCCGACATACGGTCCATCGGCATCACAAACCAGCGCGAGACGACAGTGGTATGGGACAGTATCACGGGGGAGCCGCTTTACAATGCCATCGTCTGGCCCGACACACGCACCAAGTCCCTTGTACGCGACCTCAAGGCCCGCGAGGGCGCTGACACCCTGACCGAACTATGCGGCCTACCTTTGTCCACCTATCCGAGCAGCGTGAAGTTGCGCTGGCTGCTCGAGAATGTCGATGCCGTTGCGCAAGCTTACGAGGAGGGCCGGTTGGCCTTCGGCACTGTCGACTCATGGCTCATTTACAAGCTCAACGGGGGCGCGCAGGTCGAGAAACCTATCCATGTCACCGACAGTACCAATGCGAGCCGTACCATGTTCATGAATCTGCGCACGCTGCAGTACGACGACAAGCTTCTGAGCTTCTTCGGCATCGACCGCACCAAGATTCACTTGCCACGGATCGTACCCTCGTCCGACCCGGAGTGCTTCGGAAAGATCACAAAGGGTACACTGGCCGGCGTCCGCATCGCTGGCTGCCTCGGCGACCAGTCTAGTGCGCTGGTCGGCCAGTGCGGCTTCAACCCGGGCCAGGCCAAAAATACATACGGCACCGGCTGTTTCCTGCTATACAATGTTGGCCATGAGCCCGTGATCTCGAAGTACGGTCTGCTAGCGACAGTGGCCTACGACTTTGGCGGAGGCCGCAAGCCTGCATACGCGCTAGAGGGAAGCATTGCTGTTGCCGGCGCAGGCGTCAAGTTTCTGATGAACAACCTCGGCTTTGTCGACGAGTCGGCAAAAATTACAGAGCTTGCGGAGTCGGTCGAGGATAACGGTGGCGTGGTCTTCGTCACGGCCTTTAGCGGCCTCTTTGCGCCGTACTGGATTGACGATGCTAAAGGAACACTTTGTTAGTTCTCTCCTATTCCCTCTTCTCTCAGAGTAAAACCTAACTCACTCCTCAGTCGGCATCACCCAGCACACCTCCAAGGGCCACATTGCCCGCGCCACGCTGGAGGCTACGTGCTACCAGACCAAGGCTATTCTAGAGGCCATGGAGAAAGACTCCAACCACAAGCTCGAGTCACTCGCAGTCGACGGCGGCCTGTCCAACTCGGATCTGTGCATGCAGACTCAAGCCGACATCAGCGGTATCCCTGTCGACCGCCCCGTCATGCGCGAGACTACCGCTCTAGGCGCTGCCATCGCCGCTGGCCTTGCCACCGGCGTGTGGCAGGAACTCGATGATCTCCGCACTGTCAATCGCGCCGGTAGGCACATCTTCGAGCCACAGATGCCCAAGGCAAAGGCCGATAAACTATTCAAGAAATGGGAACAGGCCGTGGAGATGAGCCGCGGCTGGGTGACGGATCATTCCGAGTGAAACTCATACTATTGCTTTTCCAGTTTTGTTGGGAGGGGCGGTTTTCTCTTTTCTTCTTTGCACCTAGGATACCACTTTTCCTATCTCTATCCGTGGTTGGTCGGGCCGGTTGTGTGTGAGGATTGGTTGTACGACTTTAGAAGGCTGGGCGATTATTTGTTGTCATTGTGCCTCTGAAGAGTACTCGGTTTGTATTATTACTGGCATTGCATTGTTGTAGGGGCGTATCCTTTTTTCCTGTATGTTTTAAGCATCAGTCTCGATTGTAGTGTATTAACTAATTCAACATTTCCCTTTCATAACTCCAGAGGAAACTGTGATATTGGGAAGGGCCAGGCTTAAATAAACGGTCACTACAAGCTACTAGTGTTTGGGGTGAGTTCACAGACAAGAATAATAACCGGCAGGTGTCAATGTCAAAGAGTTGGGTTTTATTTTTAAACCTCCTTTTCGTGGTCCGCCCATGGTCTATGCCTTCAACACCCTTAGCCGTCTAACACGACAGTGACCATCGCCCCTCCATGCACCCACATCACCATTTTAATGAGATAATGAGAACCAGCTCCGGGGGTCGCCTCATCATAGGCAAAAGTAAATACACAACATAAGCCAGAAGAATCGGCAGCCACTTGGACGATCAGATCATGCTGGTCTTATCACAAGACAGCCGCTATGCATCTGACGAGGATTGCTGTAGATTCCATCCGTAAAATGAAGCCCCCATGCCACACACAATTAGTCATTTCCCATTGATGTCGTGCCCAATATCCTCCCCGACACCAACCACCCGGGGGTTATTTGGTGTCGAAGGTCACTGAATAGGTGCGAAGCATCTCGTTTTGTGTAAAGCTGCCAAGTTCTCTCGCCAACCCACCCCGAAGATGGGATAAAGAACCAATCAAAAAGAAGCGCAAGAGAGAGGTGTTTCAAGGCCGTTTGGTATTATGAAGTCGATATGTAAATTTTGTTGCTTGAGAAAGTTGCTTGTGTCATGATCCGAAAGGCGGCAGGGAAAATGCTCGAGAATAATGCATTTTGAGCCGCTCTACATGATGATAGCAGGCACATCGACATTGACCTTGATTGTCTTATGGGGAAGAACGCTTCCGCCGTTGACATAGATCTCATCGCCGATGGTGACATCATCACCGAGAACTGTTACATTCTCCAGGCGAGCCCACCTGCCCACAGTGCTGTTCCAGCCAACAATGGTGCTCTTGACCCAGGCATGATCCTTGACCTTGGATCCAGAGAGGAGCACGCAGCGCTGGAGACGGACGCCGTCACCAACAACAACATCGGGGCCGATAGTGACGTTCGGTCCTATCCTGCAGTTCTTGCCGATCTTGGCAGAGGGGTCGATCAACACGTTGCCGCCGTGAACGAAGGGTGTCGTGGGTGGTGTGAGCTCCTTGGAGCCCTTCTTTGTGAGGTGGGAGAGGTACAGGCAGGTGCCCGTCAGGAAGTCCTTGGGCTGACCAACGTCCATCCAGAAGCCCTCGAGGTCGAACGAGTGCAGCTGGCCGTCCTTGACCATGTCTGGGAAGGTCTCCTGCTCAATGGATGTCGGCTTGAGCTCGATGCGGTCGAGCACGGAGGTGTTCAGGATGTAGATTCCGGCATTGATGCGGTTGCCGACGAACTCAACCGGCTTCTCTACGAAGCGGTCGATACGGGATGCGTGGTTGGGCTTATGGACGATGACACCATACTTGGACGGCTCCTCAACCTTGGTCACAACAATTGTGCCCTCGTCGCCGTGCGCCTTGTGGAAGGCAGCGAGCTCCTTGAAGGGGTAATCGCAAGTGACGTCCGAGTTAAGTACGAAAAAGGGAGTGTTGTCCTTTGAGAGAACCTTCTCGGCCAACTTCAAGGGACCGGCGGTACCCAAGGGTTCGCTCTCAATCGAGATTGTGATGTTGATTCCGAACTGTTTCTCGTACTGTTGTGAAGAAGATTGTTAGCCGGTTGGTTTTCCTGGTGCCAGGGTGCCCAAGACTGGGGAATCGAATGATGGGCCTACCTCAAGCAAGTACTTCTCCATAATTTCAGGGCGGTAGTTTACGGCGAGCACAATGTCGGTTACGCCAGCGGCGGCGAGAGCCTCAATCTGGTGGAGGATCATGCGCTTGTTGCCGAACTCGACCAGAGGCTTGGGGAGAGTCAAGGTCTAACGTCCAATGGTTAGCTCCATGCTTGCGCAGCGCATACCAGCTGTAGAGGCAAAGGGCAGCATACCAAAGGTCTGAGGCGGGTACCAAAACCGCCGACGAGAATTAAGGCTGCGCCAGAGAAGCACGTTAGCTGGTGACCGCCCTGTTGCCGACACCGCACTGGGAGCTTCGAGCTGCGACGTACCCTTCATGATTGCGGTTGGTGTTTCTTCAACGAGCGCAAAGCAAGCAAATAAAGCGTGATCAACGAGCGTAAAGAAGTAAAGGTGTCGTGGCGGAAAGACCGTCGCTCGCTGGAGGTGTCAAAGTAGGTCTCGCTCTTCTTCGCGGGGTCGAGTTGGTCCGAGAGAAACTGCAAAAGCTGCCCAAAGCCAAGACTGATCACGGGACGTGATATTCTCGGGTTGGAGAAAAAGGTTGGCAGCTGACACGATTCACAAAAACAGTGACAGTGACAGAGTGAGTTTTGAGATGGAAGATGCAAGATGTCAAGAAGGACACTCTGGACCTTCCTTGGTGATACCCCTGCTTTTGGGCTGGCAATAGCTCAACACAAGCTTCCCCTTTACCAGGATGGATGTTCGGGCCGCTGTATGGCTGGGCGCTCGGCCCACTTGATAATTTCATTTCATAATTTACTATTATGATACGGACGAGTCCGTACGACAGAGGCCTTCGAGGATTTGAAATTGAGAGATAATTCTGAGGCTGCACGGTCCACATACGCTAGCCCTAATTAGGTAGCGATCCACTCCTGAGGAGGAGGACCAACGCTACACTACCCGCTAGTGGCTCCTTCCGTACGGACTATCAATCCCTCCCCCCCACGAAAATGTCACTTGTAAGGCAGGCACGAACTTTTCACACTGTCCTGGTGATACCAAAATTACCGTTTCCCTCCTCCCAAAAATGAAAAACTTCGCACGGTACCTTAATTTCCCGATTCCTGTCCCTTTTGCTCTCTCTGAACCCGACTGTCTGCCAAAATTCTACGGGCCTGAATACCCGCCATAACTACTTCCTCCTCCAAATGAGTTCTGGTTGCTGCCAAAGTTACCCTGATTGCTGCCAAAAGGCTGCGGATTACTGGCGAGATTGGGTTGTGGAAATTGCTGGAAGTTGGCGGGTTGTCCTTGGTGTTGGTAATGTTGCTGAGGCTGCGGCGCTGGTTGGAAAGGCTGTTGGACACCATACGGGCTTGCAGCATTGTACTGAGAGTTCTGAAAATTGCCAAATGAGCTCAGATTGTTGTGCTGTGGCGCTCCTGGGCTGAATAAGCTCGGATTGTTCTGCTGTGGCGTTCCTGGACCGAAAATGTTCTGAGCGGGGAGCAGTTGCGGATTTGCTGCTGGGAAGCGATTGATCCGTTGCACGCTATGCATTTGTCGCTGCTTCTCGGCCAGCTCGTGAGCAACCTCTTCTGCGCGCAGGCGTTGTTGTTTCCGAGCTTCGGCTTGGTCTTTCTCGTCCGCCCACGCTTTCTGCTCGTCCTGCAATCTTGATGCAGTCTCACGACCTCGCCGTCGTCCACCAGGACGTGGACTTGGGTCAGATCGTATTTCGGCACATTGATGATGACGTCTTCCTCTTCCTCGAGCTGGTGTTCGCCCAGTCCTAACTCCATCAGATCCTCTTTTTTGACCAGGGACGGCTCAAATTGATGTTTGATGAGTCGGTCGACCGGATAGATTGTATGAATCGCAAATGACACATACTTGTCCATTCGCTTCCGGCATTCTTCGAGTTCGTGGACTACCTTTTTACGCTCGCTCTTGTGGTGGTGGACAACATGAACTGCAAATTTGAGCTCCTCCTTGAGCGCAGCATTTTGCTGTTGCAGCGTTTCGATTTGCTGTTGCATGCGCAGCGTCTCGTTCTCGGATTGCATCTTCTCTGTCTCCTCCGATTGCCCATCGGTCAGCTTTGCTTTCTTGCGCGATTCATCATCGCTGCCCACCGATGGCTGATCGAGCTCGCGTTTAGCTGGGACCAATTGCCTATCGGTCTGTGGCTTCTGGAAACTTATGTTAAGGTCGACTTTTGGCGCAATATAGACACTGGTCCAGAGTGACAATGCCGTGATATGGTGTTGGTACCACTCAGGGTCGAAAAGGTCCGCTCCCACCCAGTACGGGACGTACTCACGGTTCTCTGGATGTTGCACGATGAAGTTGAGACTGCACTTGTCCCAAACTTCTTTCATCAATGCTGGAACCATGGTCTCTGGCTTCATAGTAGCATTCTTCCTGCGCTGCCAGTTGGCGAGTACCAAGCATGCTAAGATTGCCGGCGCATTGCCAAAAGCAGGGAACATGCCCTTCCGATCACGATCCTGCTTCCAATGTGACGAGCTGATCCAGTTTAGCAAAGCGTTCCAGCCGGGGCGCATGTCTTTCCAGTGGACATGATCAGCAAGCTTCTGCATGCTGGAACACGCCAGGTATGTCCATGCTTCGTTGAGATCGATGTCGCAGGGTATGCCCTCCGGAAACCAATCCTGCTTGAAGGACTCCAACGCTTGCCATTTCCAATCGAGCTGAAGGGTCTCGATTTCCTTCTCGGCCATCATACCCGTGGCATACACCATCGGGCGGTGAATGTTTGGGTCGGTCATGACGAACTGCTAGTTGTCGCTCTCCCTTGTCCAACGCCACCTGAACTTGCTCCTTCCGGCTATGATGCCTTGCTCCTCTGTGCCTGGAATTTCCGGTTTGCTGATATCTTCGTTTTCTCCAATCTTCTTGTCCATATACCGGCTCCCCGTAGCTTGTCGTGTGAACGTTGGTGATAGCGGCTCGAGTTGTTCAATCGAGACGAATGATGTAGTGATAATGGACGCTCAAGCAGACGTGGGAATGATGATGACTGCCAAATAATAGCTTTTGCGCGCCTGTGCTGTTCGTGAGTGGCAAATTATTGCAGATGATTTTCTCTTGCCAATGTTTGTCGCCTCATCAGATCCCACAGTCGGCGGCGGGCTCCAGGGAAGAAGAGCCACCTAACCGACGTGATTCGGGAATGAGATATCGTGGTTTGTTGTTCTGTGAAGGAGGGTTGCTGCCAAGTTGTGAGGCAAGGGAGGAAGGAAATTTATTGTGGAAGGAAAGGCGAATTACTTTCTGGCGAAACTATGAAGTTGCGAGAGATGGGATGAAAGGTTCTCCGCTCTTGCCTTTACTGGTTTTCTTTCTTTTCTCCTCGTGTGCATCTCCGTCATGTACCCTATTATTTTCTGGCGAAATTACTGAAGTTGCGAGGGAGGGGATGAAAGGTTTCCGCTCTTGCCTTTCCTGGGGATCCTTCTTTTTTACTCGTGTGTATCTCCGTCGAGTACCCTTCTAGGTAGTGGCGGACTTTCTTCCGAATGGTTCATTACTCAGGTCAGGAACAAGTTGTATAACAGAAGGGGAGGGCGGCGACATCACGGAGCCGACCCCGAGCCGAAAGCGCCTCGGTACATGTACCGGCCGAACCCCGGGGAGCTGCCCCGGGCTGATCCCGCACGCTACGCCTCGCCTGCGCAAGTGAATGGGAGCTTCGATGATCGTTAGAAGCCCGAGAATTCCGTCTGCCCCAATGCCCGGATCAGGTTCAAGGGGCAGCACGGCGAGGAGTGCTCCGGCCACTGTAATCACTCGTCACAGAGGGGTGAACTGCTGGAACCCTGCTCGTTGTGGACCACAGAGCCATGGATCTGGAGGTTGAGTTCAGCGGACTGCCGAATTGGCCTGGATGGGACTACATCAAAGAGCACAATGTGACAGACATCTGGCCGGCTGGCAATTAAGAACCTAGGAAGGGAAGCAGGCGGTGATCCGAGCTATCACGGGCGGAGCTTTCAGCTCCTACGGTGTAAGGCAAATAGCAAGTTTTACAACAGATGCCTGACATTCTGTAAACTTTCCCTGCTAGTGGGAAGTCAAGCTTATATGGACAGAAATTTTCCCATGGACAAACATTTTCCCATGAACAGACATTTTCCCATGGATAGATATTTTACCAGCTCTATAACATAACATTAATTATGCATATACCAAGGTCACGGTGATCAAATGTGCACCACTGAAACTGGGCTAAGGAAGAAAACTAAGAACAGGATCCAATTTGTTTTTAGACGAGACGAGAGAATTTGACCTCGAGGAGCTCAGGCTTCTTCACAACCTAGGTACAGGCTGAGGCAGCAATTACTCACGCATCAGCAGCTGTAAAGATTAAATACGACAGGAATCATAACCTCCCTGTAACATGAAATCGGAAATGGAGCCAGCAGCGAGCGTGACCTTTTGAGATTGCGAAAAAGAAAGGCGACCAGACCGACTTAGCATGGGAAATGTCTGTCATGGAAAATGTCTGCTCCCCGTAACATGAAATCGGAAATGGAGCCAGCAGCAATCTTGACCTTTTGAGATTGTGAAAAAGAAAGGCGACTTAGCATGGGAAATGTCTGTCATGGGAAAATGTCTGTCATGGGACTTTATCATTAACGGTAATGTGATATCTGATAGCGATTTCCGGTATCTGATTATTACGTTCCAATAGTCCATCGGTCTCAGGGTGATATGATACAGACATCAGAGCTTTGTACCCATTGCTGTAATTACCCTTTTCCAAGAGTCTAATATAAACTTTGAGTCCCTATTAAGATATTGCGAGTTGGCATTCCCTACCTGTCGCACATCATCTGGAATACCACAAACTCTTCTGCTCATTATGCCGCCATTCAGTCTTCCCGTCCTGGTATCACATGCCAGAACTTTTTCCCAAGTTGCCAGGATAAATCTGTCTTCATTGAAATCCCAAGATTACTTATTTCTAGTTTCGATTTATCACCAGCGGCTGATCGAGATTACTAATTCACAGCTCAGGTTTTGATTTAACATCTACAATGCAGATCACCACCAAAACTAGGTAGAACATATTTGATAATTATCAAACATCCTATGTCTCTACACACTTCCACATCGTGGCTAACCAGCGAGACTTATAATTTGAACTTCAAGTATATGTTATGATACAGACCCGGGTTATGCTGACATGGGATCGGTCTTACTATAATGACTTCGTTAACACGTAATGCTGTGTGCTCGGCTTCATCCGCTGCCTACGATTCAATCTTGGGCAGCTTGACTTGGGTCTTGATGTCAGATTTGTCCTCAGAACGCTGCGACTGAACTCTCGCAGCTTTTTCATACGGGACCTTAAGTGGTGTGTATATTACTGAAGACATGCCGCATTATTTCTCCTCTCGACATAAATGTACCACCTGTTCCTAGAATACCAGCTACAGTCACATCCGTCCCGTGTGGCACATCATCCGGACCAGATCGTGCCATGACCAGGCCTCTTTCCGTCAGATCTAGAACTCCCGAGGCTTATTAAAACTCGAATTTTGCTGACAACGACATCCACCACTTATCACCCCTGTACGTCCATCCATGGCATTCATGGTGTTGCCTCATACCTTCGTCGCGGCCCTTGCCCTTGTCAAATCTGGTGCCAGAACCTTGCGATTGACGATCGCCTCCAAGCTTGCCGGATCCTGAGCCGTAGTTGCTGTACCCAATCTATAATTGTTGGGTCCCGATCCGTAATTGCTGGGTCCCGATCCGTAGTCTCTGCGACGGTCTTGATACTGCGATTGGCGATCGCCGTATCCTCGATTGTCCATTGCAAAGGCGTACGGCTTGAGACCTGGAAGCTACCTCTGGTGCCTTAGATGAATGGCTCTGGGGACTTCCTCCAAGCTATACTGAGTTGACAGTTATTTATTGCAATTGGGTTAGTCAGATGTCCCTCCAGGCTGCGTTGGCTTCGAAATACCTTGCCGCATTTGGGACAGGGGAATATCGGCCTATTCTCTAGATGCACATTGAGATTTTCCTTCAAGGTGCGTTTGCTTTGAAGTTCCTTGCCGCATTTAGGACAGGGGAATTTCGGCTTGTTTTCTGAATGCACAGTGCCTAGATGTTCCTCCAAGGTGTATTGGCTTAGAAGTTCCTTACCGCATTTAGGACAGGGGATTTTCGGCCTGTTCTCTGAATGTACAGTGCTTATATGTCCCTCTAAGGTGCGTTGGCTTTGAAGTTCCTTGCCGCATTTGGGACAGGGCCAGGCCCCCTGGGCCCCCTGTGCCCCCTGATCCCAACCATCCATTGGGCAACTAATGGAGTTTTCCAGCGGCTGAAGAATACCCCTGGGGTCGTTCTCTGGCAGCGGGCCATGACCGAGGTGTGCCACACGGTAGTGATGAATCAATGCACCGAGGCTGTTATACGCAATGGTTTTGTCGGGGCAGATGTGGCAGAGCTGCGCCGGTACTCGCTCGTTGTGCTCAATCCAGTTACTGATTGGTATAAGTGGCGGGCTAAAGCTAGGAACAGGCGGCTGAGGAGTAATGTTTGGGTATTGGTTAGTCAACCAGATTCTCTCTCCCAATGTGTCAGCAGGTTGCCAGAGCCAGTGGTGGATTGGGATATAGGTCAAAATGATCCGGAAACAGTCCCACCACTCAGGTGCGTGGTTCTTCATTGCCATGTTTGTCAGTTGTGTGTTGATAGTGATTGTACACTGGGAATAATCGAAATGATCCACTGGGTTAAAGGCCTCCCCTTCTGGAATGGTAATACCAGTTTTCATAGCAATGCCATGGTCGTCACGTCGACATAACGAAAATGCGAAGATGTGATTGCGATAAGGGACGATTGGAAGCCCCCATGGATCAAGTAAAAGATAGAAGCGGATTTCCTCTTGGTCTGCATGTGCGAATCGATGCTGGATACGCTGGAGTTCTCTGCACACGTGGTGAGCCATCCAATACAGTAATCGTACTGTTTTAAGGTCCTTCTCGCCGTGTAAGTCTTGGAAGTTCCTATTACATTGTGAACTCATCCTGGTCAGTCTGGACGCTGCGAAATTGAGGGTTGATGTCCAACTCCACCGAACTGCTTCAGCTTGGGCGTGTGATAGAACATGAAAAGGGAAGAAGACCCGGGGTCCTTCCATGTCCTCTGCTGGTGCCTGAATAGTGCAATAATACTCGAAGTCGGGTTGAGAGATGCCATGAGACTGTGCGATGTGTAAACAGGTAGTGTATATCTCCGTATCTGTCTCGGAGCATAGACGTTGGCGAATTTGTTCTGACCCTAATATCGGAAATAAAGACTTGACAGATGGTTCCTCAGAATGTGGAATTCCGGTTCTCGCCGACTCGAGAATGTCTTTACGTTCCTCTTCCGTCATGCTACCATAATGGGCAGCGCGTATATCGTGGTGGTTGACGGCACTGCCAAGCGACGATACATGTACCGATAGTGCAGCCGCATTGCACTGTGCGTTGTGAAGCCAGGCCCATTTCCTCTTGCGAAGCTCGAAAGGCAAATTCTGCTCCTGGGAGACTCTCATGAATTCGCTGGCCAACGGAAGCGCTAGTGGCCCGTGAGTTCTTCTAGCAAAGTTCAACATATTCGAGATCACACCAACGTTCGAGGGAGCATGGTAATGGACCGAGCTACCATACACTGAAAATCGGTAATAGCTCTCGATCGACAGGGAGAGCGGCCCTGGATTCCACGAAAGGATAAGCCCTATGTAGTCACATCTCCGATACCGAAACGGATGGTTCTGCATATCGAGGTGGTCTAGTGACTTGATCAGACCGTCTCGCGTCGATTCCTCTAGCCTCTTGACGTTGATGTCTGCTGATGCACTGTAGTGCCGCTCCGTGGAAACAACTGCCGCTTCCACCTTGATTCTCATAGCGGTTTCAGCAAAGTCCTTTGTCGCTAGCGGGTTCGGGGTGGCATATGGGGCAGGTTGTATGCCAGCTCGGATCACTGCGGTGTTGTTAGTGGAGTGTCCACCAGAGCGGTTGCCGGCGATGGCATCGGAGCTTCCGCCGGGTTTGTTGGCAGCGTCTTCGTCGGTATGGGTGAGCTTGTTCCTCTTGCTCGTAGGGGGGGAGAGCAGGTGCTCTTCTGTGGCGCTCTGGCGCTTCTGCGTGTCGCCGAGTTCAGTGGAGTTGCTGCCAGGTGTCGAGCCCTGGGGGAGGAGTGCTGCCGCACGGGAAGGCGTGTTGGGAGCAAGGGGCATGATGCATTTCTTTGCATAAAGTCTCGAGCTATACAATCTCGAACCTGAACGAACAACAGGGAGGCATACGACAATGTTGAAGAGTTATCGAGTTTGGAGCATGTTGGCAATCATGGCACCGTGATGGGAAAGGATATCTCTCGTTTGTTAGAAATCCTCTGCTATTTTGACGTCGTTCCTATATGATGGGCAGGGACGACCCGTCAAGCTTCCGGTCAGCAGATGGGCTCCTTCTCTCCCCCCAAGCACGTAGAAGAGGTCCCCTTATGGTTGGCATTTCAGCGGAGAAGACAGCGGCAAAACAGACTGTGTCTTTCACCTCCCAGACCCAACCCTGGATGTCACTTCCGTTTTGACGTCTAACAAAAGAATTCTTGATCAGGGGATCAAAAACGGATAAAGGTACGAAGGCTCGGGCCAAAAGAAAGGGTCCCCTCAGCCAGTGCGAAAGATGCTTGCTCACTGCTAAGGCCGCCCTGGTTTTGCTTATCGCAGGCTATCTCCGACTCCGAAATGGCCTACCTGCATTCTGAAAAGGACTTTCTTCGCTCCGAAAAGGCCTTTTATAATGCCGTCAAGGCCTATAATGTGGTAAACCCAGGCCTTGCTGTTTCGGTGTAGGACTGTGTGAGGATTTCGATAACGTGTTTCCGCACGGAGAACAGAGACCCTTTCTTTTGGCCAGAGCCTTCGTAACCCCCGTTCAGTCATTTCAGCTCTTGGTATCAAGCCCTACAGTGAAGTCGCGATTTTCGAGGGCGAAGCCCGTTTCCCTCATTCTTCGTTGTCCGTGATGTAGCTTTTTAGCCGCTCGTATACGGAGTATGGAGTGGGCTCTGGCTGTTCGCCCGTCAGCTGCCCTGCAGCAACCTTTTCGACGCTGGCCACTCTCGGCTATCCAAGGTCCATCCGCCCTCAAATAGGAGGCACACAAGCAGCAGCTGTAGTCCGTAGCGGCAGCGAACAAAGATATCGAGGTCGAAGACTCGGAGCGCCCTGTCTGACGGAACGCGCAAATCAGATCATGGCGTCGAACACGCGCACTGGCAAGCTGGCTGAAGGGAACTCAAGTCTGCTGTGAAGGTCACCACATTACTGAAGCGCTAACGCATATGGTTGATCCGTTTCAGCGATTGTCCACCAAATAGGGGTTTCCCTACTCGGGCATGGGAGGAAATCGTCAGGAACAACCCTGGTTGGCCAGCAAGCCGTTAGAAACATGAAATACAGGTACGTAACCCTTTTGTGGAACCTGGATTGTCGGGTTTCGCCGTTCGGGTCTCCAATACCATGCGTGCACGTGCGATGGTGACTGGACATTTGCCCCTCCATCTACAAAGTGCATTGAGACGGGTTTCGCAACCACCACAGCCACAACATTCAACTTGGTCTTTTCAAAAAGGGGGATTGCTCCACATGTGGCTTGCACGGAGTGGATGGGACTCAACACTTCACCTTTTCCTTTGTACCTGCGCTTCCTTCATTCACCATCCCATCGCTATGCATAGGCTGCTACATTCTCATCTCATCTCAAAAATATAAGCTGTGCTATGTTCTACTTCTTCCCCTTTCGTCTGTCAGTGCGTTGTGCTAGTATTGTCAGATTTCGATTGTCTGATGCTACAACATCACCGCCCACCACAGCTGCACAGCACCAAAGACAACTCAAAAGTGCGAAAAATGCATGGAAAATGTATTCTCATGAATTGTCATAACTTCCCC
>Ga0247770_1001307_pt1 | contig 20184 bp, 10 predicted proteins | sample UWRJL136409B6_FD_179943 | JGI IMG/M metagenome (GOLD analysis project Ga0247770, IMG submission 179943) | Plant litter microbial communities from Arlington Agricultural Research Station in Wisconsin, United States - UWRJ-L136-409B-6 | ecosystem: Environmental > Terrestrial > Plant litter >... | reverse complement strand
TTAGTATACTTACTTTAAACCTTCTTAGGAGACCCTTAAAGTACCAGTCTAGAGTATATTAACCTTAGTGTAAAGTAATTATTTAAACTGTTCTTCTTTTAAAGAGGTGAAGGTGCTGATTTACTTAATGTATTTAAAGTGTTTAAAAGTCTTAAGGGGTATTATTGAGAAGAACTTTCGTTTTTCTAACTTAACTCTTTTAGCTTACTCTTTTTTACTTTCTAATACTTACTTCACTACCTAGGTAGCCTAAAGAGCTAGCTCTTTAACTCCCTTTACTATTTTAGTAAAGTTTAAGTTAAGGTCCTTTTTAGACTTTCTTAGTTTTTAAGCTTATAGTGTAAAACTTTTAAAACTTATAACTGCTAATTAGAATATTTCTTCTTAAAGTTAGTCTTCCGTAACCTGTACCTTTAGTTATCTTAAGTTTCCACCTTAAAGTCAGTTTATAACAACTTACACTTTTGTAACTAACTCTTTTAAAATACCTTTAAGGACTAAGTACATTATATCTTAAAGTTCTTCCTCTTCTTCCTTATCTCTTACGTTATATTTATCTATCTAAGTACAGTCTTCTTTATTACTTACTATCTTAATATAAACATCTTTTAAACTGAACTTAATATACTTCCCTCCTTTTAGGACAGGTTTTTAACTAACTTATTTTAATAATAAGCACTATTGTGTTATATAGCCTTTCTTTCCGTAGTTAAAGTATTTAACTTAAAATAGGTCTTTAAACTGTTTTTACTGTTATTATCGTTAAGGTTTATTACAGTTAAGTCAGTTTTAATAATTCACTATACTAATATTTATTAGTTTAGGGTAATAACCTGTTACGGTCGATTAATTCCCCTTTTTTAATTTGTTTAACTGGGGAGCCTGTTCTTTCTAAAAGTTCTTCTAATAATAGTAATTATAATACTAATTATCAGCCTTAATAGCCATCTTAACTAACTCCTAAAGATAATTTAGCCAGTCTTCTTAGTAAAAGTCTCCAGTAATATACTCCTTTAAGCTACTTTAGAACAGCATTACCAGAGCTTTTTAGCCAAGTTTAGTTTTTATAGCTTCTAACTTAAAGCGTATAAAGAACTTAAAGATTAAAGACGTCTGTCTTAAGGTTATAAGGCGTTATTTAGCCTGCCTTAAGGTGTCTAGTTCTCTAAACTCAGTCTGGAGTTAGTTAATAAACACATTAAAGTTATCGAAAAGGGCTTAAGTCTTAAGAGCCTCCTTTTATACTCTATTTACGGAAAGGTCGTTAATTATTTTTACATAAGGTTTATATTAATAAGCAGCTACTTTATCTAGTAAGGCTTTAATAAACCTAACCTTTCCTTCTTCTTTGAAAAACTGCTTATTATAATAAGTAACATAACTTTAAAACTGGGTTATCTAAGACTCTAATTACGTAAAGTCTCCCTTAAAGCGTAAAGGTAAGGGGAGCTTTACTTATTTCTTTTATAAGCCCTTAAAGTCGTTATTTTCCAGTTTGACAGCGTTAAGTCGAGCCTAAAGTTTTTCGATAAGACTAATATAGCTTTTAATATCTTTAAAGAAGGCCTTATTAAGTTCTTTAACCAGTCCTTATTAATTAAGGTTTAACTCCTTAAGGTATACAGCTAACTTGTTAATAATAAGGAGTTAAAGCTAAGCTTACACTTCTTTAGGTTCTTTACCTTTTCTAGATATTGATATATTAGTAGTAAGAGAGAGGTAATATCTAGGAATTTAACAAATAGTGTTTAGAATTAAAACGTTAGTATTGTATTACGACTTACACTTAATACAGGCCTTGAGAGGACTAACGTAGGTTAAGACAGAACGTATAACAGGACGCTAACAGGTAAAGGGTGTTTTAAAGACAGTTTATTAAGCTAATACTCTTAGATAGGAGGTTTAATGTTACTGTAAGTCGTTATCACTATAATGTATAGAGGTAAGTCTGAACAGTAAGATATAAATGAATAATTAAATATTAGTGTGAGGAACTAGAGTTCCTTACAGTAGTTATAAACATAACTATAACTATCTATACTGACTAGTTAAAGGTACTTCGTACCTTACTTAGTGGCCTGTTACTCAGTAAGGAACTAAGCAACCTATTACTAAGTACCTCCTACTTAGAGGTCTTACAGATGCTCAGTAAGTAAGCACTCTTACTAAGACTAAGCAACTGCTAGTTAGTCGTAAGGGCTTCGGGTCTTTACACCCCTAGCCCAGTGCGCAGTACTGTGCGTACTGTCTTCCTGCACTGTTCCTTCTGCGGGGGATCCGTCGGGCCGCTCCAGCCCAAGTGACAGCCCACAGGGTCGTCACAGGAGTATTCCTAAATTAATAACCTTAATTCTGTAAATAGGGTTATAATCTCAGTGTCGCGGCCTTCCCTGCCGGGTTAGGCGGCATCTAATACAGTAATCGATCCCTACAGGCTCCGTATTACTCTTTATGTCATGATGGCTGGCTAGTTTCACATCCCTCTCCTATTACCCATCCATTTCTCCATTTAAATCTATCCACTGTTAACGTAACGACTTCACACTCCTAAGACGTTAGTAGAGTTTACTAATTTAGTAACTGTTAAATTATAGCACTTGGAATCACTGCAGCTACAGAGCACGCAGTACAGCTGCAGGGCACGCAAGCGTGCCCTGCAACACACCCATTGGAAGGTTAGCAGTTCTCACTGCCAGGGGGTTGGAAAAGGGGCTCCCAGAGCCCCTAAACGTGCTCCTGAACGTGCCCCTGAGCTTAGAAGATTCTAGAAGTTGGATTTGTAAGCCTCCAAAACCTTTCGAACTCCTTGGAACACCAAGGGCCCACAGGCCCCACAGAGCTCCCACAGCACTATTCCTTCTTTGTATTAGTAGTAGAAGGCTCTGGAATCCTTCCAGAGCCTCCCACAGCCTATAATAAGCCCTCTCCTCTCCTTACTAAGTAGATAGTTAGACACACATCTCAACAACAATTCCACTCCTTTCTACTTTCTTTTCTTCCACTTGCAGTAGGCCTCCGGCCACCTGTTGCGTGTACTTTCTTCCCCTGAGTGCCCTGTAAGTCCTCTGTACTACAGACTCGGAGACGCTCCAATTTAACAGCTGGTCGTTACATATATTTTAAGTCGTAATCCTTCTTAACCTAGTCGTTTATATTAAAAAGTAGATTATCTCTAATACAGTTATCAGATATAGGTATAATAAGTGCCTCGTTAAGCCTTACGTTTGTTTTGGTATGTCTTATATACCCTGAAGCAAAGCAGACTTTGCTAAAAAAAAAAATGCTCATCTTGGTTAAAAAATTTAATAGATTTATCGAGCCGAGCCGCGGATTTGAGTGCTTTTACTGATGCGCCTTAGGATTGGTAATACTGGACGATAGTCTGCTCTTGCTTAACCGTGAAGTTGTGCTTGAAACACGTAAAGCTCTGGGCTCCCGTATTTGAATCCTAGGACACAAACTCCAACTTCCAGCACCCGGGCACGATCCCCACCAAGCGCCTTCAGCATAGCGCGATCGCCATCGGAAAGTTCAGTGTCGACCGCCCACCCTCTGCTGAGGCCCAGAGGGCCGCCGAGAAGAAGAGCTCCCCGGGTACTATTGTTGTCCTAACGACCCCGCCCATTCGAAGAGGTGGTCAAACAGTATATATGTGGCCCAACGTTAACATGCACGAGTTCTCTGTCGTATGGTAGCTGACTGACGGGCGTGGCCGAATAATCCAACCAGAATACTTTGAGTATTATTAAGGTGTAACCCCTGAGAGCGCCCGGGCTAACAGCATGGTCCGGTGGCAGATGTGGTGAGGGGAAAAGCTCGGAACGATTCTATGGCCCCGTGGGCACTGCAAATAGTCTCAATTCTTGATCGCAATGATTGTCTCTGGGCTTGAAGGTCCTCGCCTTCTTACAATTTCTGAGACCTGCAAACTATCCTAAGTACGGAGCCCTGAGGGGAAATCCCATGAGATTCTATCTCGTAATTGACGCGCGCCAGCGCGAAATAGGGCTTGCTAGCGCTCAGAAGCCACCAATAACTTTCCATGTGCGGTCGAGCAGTTCAGCACTGACATGTCGAGCAAGTAACTGACGTATGAGCGTGACCGCCTCAAGGTCATGTTTGAAGCAATGGCTTGGGAACATGCAGCAAGGCTCTGCCCAAAGGCATTGCTGCCTAAAGAACTGTCCAGCTAATACACTCGCCCGCGCTAATAGAGGGAGGCCAGGCAAGGTCCCCAGCACCGTCGCCTCATTTTCCCCAAACCCGATTTGCCCAACACACCCTGCATTTGGGCGCATACCACAATTTGTGGTCACTCTGAGTCACAGCCATGAGTAGAGTAAGGCTGGGGCCCCGTATAATATCACCTTGGCAAGTCATCATCAATTCAAACTAGATCCTGCCTCTTCAACATATCAGCGCATATACCGATATCGACAGGTCCTTGATCCGAGCGAGCGGGCGTGCCGCCACATGCTAAAGCTGAGACTCTAACCATAGACCTGATGGATACTCTCTGCAGCCATTGTTCTTTTTTTGTAGGAGGGTTCGAGCATGACCAGAAGACACTACAAAATTGGCGTCTACCCAAAGGGTGTGGCTTCACCAAGACAATATCCGACTGGATTCGGAGCCATGCGAGTGTCTATTTTACCTCTTTGCAGCTACGAGAAGGAGCTATGGGTGGCTGCCACCTGTGCAAGATCCTGATACCGCACGTTCTCTCGGTAGCATCCGAGGCCGAGAACCCTTCGATAAGAATCAAAGCACACATGGACCCGTATGAAGAACTGCTGGATGTCTCTGTTGGAACATCTGGGGTAGATATAGCCATATACATACGTAGGTGCATGTTCCGCCATCCAAAGCTTGACAATCGAGATGTATCAATCTCTTACTTTCTTCAAGAATCTTTTTTGGGGCGCGAGGGAATCGACACCAACAGTGCCGGACGGCTCTTGCCTGTGGCGCACTTCAGTGACAGTGCAGGCGTACCCGACGCTGTTTTCGACATGATCAGAGATTGGCTATGGCACTGCGACACGCATCATCCGGACTGCAAGGTCGAAGGGGCATTCGAACTGCCGACGAGGGTTGTCGACGTCGGGAGCCGGGAGGGGCGAGGGGCTAATCCGGTCTTAGTTGTCACTAAGAACGGGCAGGCTAGTAGATATCTCACCCTGAGCCACCGCTGGGGCTCCCCCGAGCCTCTGCAGACGACATCTGGAAATCTTCAAGAGCGGTGCCGAGGCATCCCTCTTAAGAGTATTCCCAAAACGTACCGGGATGCCATTATGGTTACCCAGCAGCTCGGCATACGCTATCTCTGGATCGATTCGCTCTGCATCATCCAAGATGACGAGCAAGACTGGGCACGAGAGAGCTCCAAGATGGCCGATGTTTATCGAGGCTCGTATTGTAACCTCGCTGCCGACGGGTCCCCCAACCGCGAGACCGGCTTTCTGCTCGAGCGTGGCAGGCCCCAGGTGACGACCTGCCAGATTCCCTCCTCCATGGGTTGGCACGGATCCTGGCACATCAGCCCGCTAGCCCACAAAGACACATATATAACAGAAAATCTCTTCTCCGGACCGCTCTCGTCCAGGGGCTGGGTGCTGCAAGAGCGGGTACTGCCCCGCAGGACGATCCATTTCCTTCCTAACCAGATTATCTGGGAATGTCGGGAGATGTACGCTACCGAGCGTAAATACCTGAAGGCAAAGAGAGCACCACATGCCCCAGAGACCTCGGCCGCCGCTGCCAGCACCGCCACGGTATCCACCGAGACGCCGCCGGCGACAACCATCTTCATGAGTGCTTTTTCGGGAGCAGGTGCGCTGCTGTATCCGGCCTGGTACCAAATGGTCGAATTATACATGCAGCGGAACCTCAGCTTTACCACGGATCGCTTCCCAGCCATCTGGTCTTTAGCCGAGGTGTTCCGAGAGCGGACGGGCGACCACTACGTGGCGGGTCTATGGGAACAAGACCTCCTCGCCGGGCTTGTCTTTTCGAGGGAGACAGAGGACGAGTCCAGGCCGGGAGCAAACGAGACGTCCCCCTCGTGGTCGTGGGCTTTCATGGAGGGAATTGTACGCTTTGGCGGGGCGGGACGCAAGTCCAAGAGCCCCCATGACGCTGAGATTGTCAGCATCCAAGTCGACCAGCTAGAGCCTAATTCCATGGGCCGGGTGCGCAAAGCTGCCATCACCATGTCAGCGTACAGCGCAAACGGATGGTGCAGACCGCAGAGACGTCCGGGGAGACCTCCCGGCCTAAATCCCTTCCAGGATTCCCCAACACCGGAACTTCAGCTGCTGGACAGGTATGGCAGGATGGACCTGACCGACCACATGGATTACCCCCTGATATCGGATGGGAGGCCGGAGCTGCCACGTTTCGACCCGTACACGTTTGGCGGCTACGACAACAATGAGAACCCGGAAGGCAACACAAAATGGTGGCGGGATGTGTGTGTCAATATCGGAATATGCGATGATAGGTCTAGCGTGGCAAGCATCCTGTTCGACAAGCGTGAGACTGCCAACAAGTACGCCGGAAGCAAGACCGAAGCCATCATGCTGCTGTACATCGGCAGCGGGTTCGGCCATTGCGACGAAAACCATCTTGGGCTCGCCGTCGTTCCCGTCAACGGGCGGGATAGTGAGTACAGGCGAGTCGGCTTGTTCTACGGCAGCGATTATGGGATGACGCGGAACCCGCCTCATTGGGATAACGTTTGGAAAAAGAAAACCGTTATACTTGTCTGACGCATGGACATCTGGGGGAGATTGTGCGGCGCGTGTACCTCAAGACCGCTAGTGGCCAGATTTAAGGCCACTCTACATGCGGATTCAGTTAGAGAACCACTGCTAAAAATAAGCATACGTACAGTAGTACCTCGGCTAGTCAACGTAGAGAGCAAAATAACGGGAGACGACTAGTATTTATCCTTCGGTGCGCTGGCAAGCATTGCTGACTGTTTAAAGCAGGTCATAAATTTGGCTACCCAGGTGTAGATACGTCAAAGGAAGCACCTCAAAACCTGCCTCGTCACTATTGCTAAAAGGCAGACCTAGCACCTTCGTGTTACGGCCTGCACTCGAGAAGAGCTAAGACAGGTCGCAGGTGTGAGTCGCACTCGGAAGTGAGAGGCACGGCCTATTGTTATGGGTGTCAGAAGGCTGGATGGTGAAGCAAGTTGCTCGCAGACGGGGTGCACTGTTACTTAGGCCGCTATATATTGTCAAGAGGCCGACTTCGGGTCTTGCACCCCAGCGAGTATTGAGAGCTTGTTTTCAGCACCTTCGTGTGATCATGTTCTCGGCCCACGCAGTATTCTCTCCTTCTAAGACCATTACGGTTAAACTCACAGCAAAGAAAGATCTAGTCTCATAGCTGAAGCTTCGTCGAGGACATGCTTGGCGCGAGATGCTAGCCGTTGAAAACGAAAAATCGCATCCTGATCGGGTGATGGAAGACGACTCGGCAGCATTTATGGCCATCTTTGCCAGTACTCTGAGTTCCTCGACCTATCGCGTGGATGGGGTGCGTTCGAGAATAAGCGGAGGCTGGCGCTGAAGGAGGGTGGGGCGCTTACAAGATCGAAATGGTTCTCAATACCTTATTGTGCGTGTCAAGCAGCTTTTGTGGGGCTGTTTTGAGGTCCAAAACCCGTTGCACGATCTTTGATGCTGCATTCGCTGCTTAGCCGAAGGCGATGATGCTTGCAGCAAGCGACACCGGATCCGCCGTGGCCTGACAGTGCTGCAGGTGTTTCTACCCTTGCTAGCTAAGATCGGAAAGGCGCTGCAGAGAACGTGGGCCCCGGGTTAACAGCATAGGCATGCCACCATGATAGATATATGCGCCTGCCTGGCTGGCCGGTTCACAGAGCGCTTCCATAGCAATCCGCGGAAATGCCCTCACCGACAAACCATGTCATACCGAGATCGACCATTTCTGGCGCAGCAAACTCGTTGTACATGCACATAGCAGGCAGACACTCTTCATGGGGCTTCTGTGCGTTGTTGTGAGGCGCTTGGATAAGGAGATGCCCAAAGAACGAAATTGCTGTGCGGCATTTGTGACACCACACCACCAACTTGCAGTCGAGTAAGTGACATACAGGTGCTGGCCAAGCGCCTGCGTTGGGTGTCACAGACCAACGAACCATCTCGACCACTTAGCGCCGCCTTGAAAAAAGATTTGGGACACCACCTGCACGCCGGGTACCAGGTTGCTTAAGGCTCCGTGACAAAGCGTGTAGTCTCGTAACGGAGCTGAAGTCTCACGGCGCCAGAGGTCCACCACTTACGCGGCTTCTGGACAATGTTTACGGTCGAGTCTGGGAATCAGTACTGAACGCCGAATTAGTCGCCAACATGCCGCCACAAGTGATCGAGGCCGTGGTGGCTATACAGAAAGAGTTCTCTAAGCTTCTTAACAGACAGTGGGCGGATGTGCAGGCGACTATCTGTGCCTGATTCGCAGAACACATTAAACTGTTACTTCTACGGCTATGGTCAGACTAGGAACAGCACCTGCTGATCTTCGCAAACTCTAAGCAGCCTATCGGGGACCAGGTGGAAGTCTTCTGAATTCAGCTCCTAACAACAGGATACAAGTCGGCCGGCAGCTACTTCATGGTCTTGGCCATATTTATTATTATGAAACAAACGGCCCCCCTTGCATAGTCCCTGGATCCATACAGCTAAAGCCCGCTACCACCGCAACATTGTGCCACTTAAAGGGCGGCGGAAATTCGGGAGCCTAGCATTAGGCACGCGTACAGCCAGGGGTGGCATCACGCTCGCCCCCTACCCGTTAGCGTGCAAGGGTGGCCTCAGCACGCGGCCGGTACTCAACATGACGTGGGATCTTTATTAAGGAGCTGGGGATAGTACTGAGTATGGATATGATACGGTTTGTAGCCCTATGTCACTAAATATGCGCTCTATCCGGCGGGGCGTGCCGTACGCAATACGCATTTCTGGCTACATACATCTATCTTCTTTACTCTTTTTTAGTGGACATAAGAGACTAGACAGGCTTGGATGTTCGGCATGCGGTGCTTGGAATGCTTGTTTGCCTGGCGTATGACGGTGGTCATACATGGAATGAAGGGTTGTAGACAGTATATTATTACCTGGAGGGGGAAGTGACTTTGGGTGTCTTCGCGTCCTCTGAGTTCGATACAGATCCTTTGACATGTGCGGCGGATTATAATGCCTTCATCAATCTTTTCGGCGACTCGGACACGTGTATTTCATGGAATGATCTGGAAAGACGACCTCACGATCGTCCCGCACAAGGTTGGTATAGAGGAGGTTCTATAGTCACATGGGTCATAGGTCGAATTGACGGCTGCGATCTACTAACAAGATAGTTTTTGCATTTTGTGTGTGCTTGGCGATTGTCGCGGCCTGCCGCTGATCCCGATGAGCCCCCTGCAGAAGGCCGTTGTCTTGGGGAAATATTTGGGTACGGCAGACCACCTGTAGCTTTGACACTACTACTTACTGCCTCCCCATCCAGCGCTAAAGCTTACTGCTGTAGAATTCCTTCCACTTCCAAAATCGCAAGGCATCTGCCGCCACCCCTGCTCCGGCTTTCCATTGCTCCTGTAGCAGATATGGAGACAGGTAGCTGGTAGTATTGCTTGATTAGCTGTAATAAACCGTCCAGGTTCCAGCGTCAGTGTGTATTTCTTAAGTACAAAGGCCTTATCAGTAAGCATAGCCTTGTGAATTTTATATCCTCGTTTAAGAATGATTAAGTCCTACACCGCTTTATTAAGGTGATTTACATATCTATTTAACTAAAGACACTTAGGTTACTAGGATATAATATAGTATTAAAGGCACTTCTCACTTCTTATTAAAACTTAGTAGTAATTTAATGGCTATTTTTAAACCTGTAAGTAAGTTAATACTAATTAACGTTTTTGTTTTCTCTTTAACGTTAAGTATAAAAAGTTACCTTTCCAATACTATCGTCTTAAAAAGTAATAAAGTTCTAATAGTCTTTTATCTAAGTATTAATTTTAGTTATATAAAAGGAAGTATAAGGATTAGGAGGGGAGTGTATTTGGTGTTTCTTTTAACGCTGATAAGCTTATGTTCTCCATAATGCCTGGCTATTTTCATACTTAATTTTATTTTTACCTTGATATTTATTTAAATTCTGCTGCTGACATAACTGTCAGAAAGAAAGGGGTTCAGGAGCCCCGGCTATCTAGTCAGCTCCGCTGACTGGATGCCTGGCACTGCCGGAGCGCCAGTGAGCCTCAGCCACCATGTTGACGAAGTCAGAATCCTACAGAGAGCTCTATAAAGAAAGGGGTTCTGGCTGCAAGCCAGAACCACGAGAGGCAATGGAAAAAGCAGTTGCAACCCCATCAATTCTACAGATTCCAGAAGTGCAGCGTTTCTGACAATAACTAACATTAACGCTAAAGAGCTTAGGAATACTATTAAAATAAAAGGGTCTGAAAAGTGCAAGGTGTCAGAGATACTGTATTACTGCTGTGGTTACTGCCAGAGCAGTTAGCAGCAAAAGGGTTTTAGTTACTTAATTTGCCAGAGAGCTAGAATCAAATAACATCCATTTATAGTTCTTATGCATAAACTAAATCGGTGGACTGTAGCTAATCAATAGTACAATTGTGTGACACGGTAAACTATTGGTAGGTATGGTTTGGCGTGGAACAACAATGTGGCCCTGTAGGCGCTGAACAAATCTATTCTGATTCGCAATAATTGACTATAGCTTCAAAGGTCCTTGGCCTCCGCTTTCTGGCTCCGCCAGAAAGCTCCTGTTGTACCGGTAGTATTGTGGCGGTGTCCGCTAGCTGAGCCGGCTTCACCAATCTACTCCGCTCAGCCCCGATCAGCCATACCGCGCTACGGTTACGGCTCCGATCAGCTGTCGGCATTCCACACTGTTACGGTCATAATGCCAATCGGGGCGCTGGGATTGTTCAGCGTGTGACATCAAGCATGGTACTCATGCATGGATCCATTGTCTAACCACAATTCTAGGAGAGACGCGCCGGAGGATAATATCCTTCCTAATTTGCTGAAAACATGACAGCCGATAAGGGCATACCGCTGTTCTGCGGGAGAGTAAGGCCAGTGGGTTATTTACAAGTTCGCCTCTGACATTTTCTAAAACGGCCGTCAGTTTACCACCTATAACCACCAGTCACGACCTACATTTCCCCGGTAAAGGTTGAAGTGCACATCTAGGTGTCCTATTGGTAAAGACTCTGGCTGACCATACTGTTGCAGGTTTAAGGCAGGATGTATAGAGTACCAGAGATGTGGGGCTTGCGTAGCCCTGCGCTTCTGAGCTGTACTTGGAGGAGTTCCCTGGGCAAACTCTCGCATAGATTTTTGGAGGTTGATCCGGGAGTTACGTGTCTCCGCGGACTCCGCGCTGGTCGGGGGCATGGCTTAGGAAGAGATCGGGCTAGAGTCAGGCCGAGAGGTTTCTCTCTATGCGTTTAGGGTCCGAACTCCCGCCTAAGGTCCACGTTACTAGCTGCGCGCTAGCCTGGTAAGACCAATATTCGGCACTGAAGAAACAATCAGCAGCAAGCACAGGTGACTACTTCCCCATCATAGCCATAAAAAGCTAAAAACTACCAACCAAGCGTAGCCACTGCCCAGTCGTGGCGCTGGGCTATGATAATGTTACCGTAGCCGACCTAATAAAGAGGCCACGACACTTGATAACAAATTTGTCATCATGGTTAGAATATGCCCCTCTAGTTCCTCCGTATATAACTATAATGGCTAACCATCGTGATTTAGAAAGGTTGGACCTCGCAACCGACCAACCCCCTATTGACCAAAGTTTCCGATCATCACTAACACCGCCCTCCCATTTCCAGCCACCATAACTCCTTCATTTCTGCGCTGAACCACACTAAATTGTTGCGATCTACACTTAAAGAAGTTAAGACAGGTAGCAGGGTATGAGTCGCGGTACCAAGGTAGGCGCGCGAGGCGGTACCTGAGTGTTAGGGTTGATCAGGAGACAGATTGATGAAGCAAGTCCTCGTAAAACAGGATAGACTATCACTTAAGGTTGCTGTCACTATGATATAATGCACAAATGTGAGCTTTAACAGTAAGACACAAATGAACAGTATATTGCTTGGGTGAGGAGCTTAGACTCCTCGCTCCATCGTGGGCACGATAATGTTATCTATACTAGATTACCTGGAGGTAACTTGTACCTTGCTTAGTGTTTTCTGCTCAGCGGGGACTGAGCATTCTCGACTGAGCACCTGCTTGCTCAGTCCGTCTGACCTGCTCAGTGCTGAGCAACGGGGGCCTACTGAGCAACTCCTGATTCGCCGCGGGGGCTTTGGGTCTTGTACCCCTAGCCCAGTGCACACGGTTTCACACACCGTGCTGAACGCGAGGACTATCGTCAGGCCGCGCCGGCCCAAGTGAGGGCCTGTAGGTCGTCACACTGATCCATCCATGCGGGAGGTGAATATTAACAAAGTGGATCATACCCTCCATTCTGACAATAGCTTGGTAACCACTGGTCACCGAGCTAAGTTCTGACTCACCGCCTTGAAGTTCAGTCGGCAGGATTTCGGAAGAACGGCACACTAGATTCAGGTGAAATTGGTGGGGTTATAACTGTTTGATTTATTTATCTAATTCCAAGTTCTGGGCAGACAGCCATCGCTGACGAACACCAGCATGTGCCTTATGCACCTCTCGTGGTTGAGGCTCTCATTTGATCGTTTGTCAACAGCTCCTCCACCGATGGAAAATGATATCTTGATCCTCTGTAGTAGCAGCCGTCTCCCCACGGCCAGAACCCCCCTAAGTGGTGCTTTGTTGTCGTCTCGTGTGCTGAGTTCACCGGATATCACATGCCGTAGTCTGTCGCGACCCGCGAGCGCCTCTGTGTGCGGATGAAATCGCTAATCGTTGGCTGCCGAGGTTGAATGTCGGAGAAGATGTTGGTAAACGTTGAATGGTTCAATTGGACGCGAATGCTGCTGTCGTGTGTTCGGGCCCTGCTGGTGTTTGGACTTCGCACTGCCATTATTGCTGGTTTCCTTATTCGTTCTTTGTAGATCAATTGTCGAAGTTGATGTCAAGTGGCATCTGCAGCGGACTACCTAAGTAGAGGACAGGCAGAACGTTGCATTGCCTAAAGTAGAGGCAATCTAGGGCGGCGAGCGATCAGAGCGTCCGCGGGGTGGTGAGCGATCTGGGCCTCCGCTAATGCCCCTGGCACGAGCCTCCTGAATTCGAGCTCTATGCGCCCTTGGACCTCGTGAAGGACCTGAAGTCGTAGAGCTCACGGCCATGCCAAAACAATAGGCTGCCCCAATAAAACATGCCATAATTACAATATCCATGTTCAATTGTGTGGGATGGAGATACTGATGGCCAAAAGATATTCAAGGCCACTTGCTAGACTGGAGGGTCGTGGTGTATGTTTCAATCTTCGACAAGGTGTGCTGGTGATGTGCCTGGTCCGCGCAGTCAGGACCAGGACGGTGGACCCCTACTTATAATGGCTACCCGGTGACGAACTGAGCACAATAATGATTGGTTGCCAACGCCCATGGCCGGGTTCCACGCCAAGCTATAACTCACACCTATTTTGGGAAAAGGCCCCCACCGACACACAATTTGCCGAATTCTATAATTAGAATAGAGCGGGTCACGGAAGCTCATGGAAGTCCTCTACAACCAACGCCCAGCGAAGGGCAAGGTGGCAACGATCTTGCCTCATTGTTGACTCAAGCATGCCATCATGGAAGACTTCGACTTTGGCTGGCTGGGCGACGATTATCCTTTAAATCATGAGACCCCGAAGTCTGTGTTTTTTGAAGACTCTCCTCCAATCCCCAGAGCCAACCCAGCGGCCGAACTAACCCGCCCAGTCGAAACCGCCTGCCCAGCGCCTGAACGAGCCGACCAGCCAAGTCAGAGCAACGAGCGAGGTGATAACAGTGACCCTGACAGTATTCGCTATGACTTCCGGTGGAAGGTGTCCTAACGTGAAAGGATCCGGGAGCCGCCGACGCTGGCCTTTGGGCCCGAGTCTACGAGCATTATCGCTGCAGAGGTACCCACTGCAGCCAGGGCCCTCATTGCTGGCCAGACGAAAAGGGAGTGCACCATCGAGTGGTACCAGCGCATCTCGAAGATATTATCAAAGACGTAAAGAACCAGATGAAGGAAGGAGACAAAGAAGAGGAGGCTGACATTACCAAAATCCCCCCGAAAGTCTTCAAAGATATATTAGATGTGAGCGGTAAGCGGAAGGTAGAGACAGATGCCCTGGGTTGCCGTAACTGTAAAGCTCCGGTGTGTGATGCGGATCCTGGGTATACGTACGTGGAAGGAGACAGAAGAGAGAAGCTTGCGGCGTACGGTGTCTGGAGTGCCGAACAAGTCAAGAGCGATGGTGGATGGACAGAGCGCCTGTAAGCTGGAATTGCGGTTACATTGGAAAGATTCCTGGATTTGAATTTGATGTTACAGCGCCCGGAGGTCGCTGTTGACTTGATGATCCAGGGCGGGGCGGACACTGGCATTGCATGGCAACTTGTCACCAACATCGCACGATTTCAGCAAGAGACGAAGAAGCCTTGAGGCATGACAATAATGTTCTTGTATAGTATCTTAGACTCTGCAGTATTCTCATGATATTTACGTTTGTTTAGGGAACTGTGTGATGGATATGCCGGTATGACAAAAGTGACTCTCCGCGATATCGACATCGCTACCCATATAATCGACGCACCACTCTAAGAACATTCCAAACTCTCTTGCGATGAAATCTTCGTTTTCGTACCACTTTTTTTGATAAACCTTTTAAGCACCCTAAAGTACTCCTCAATAGGGTTAAAGTCTGGTGAGTACGGCGACAGGAACTCTACTACTACTCCTGCATCTCGGCATATCTGTAAGATTTCTCAGAATGGTGCCAGGAAGCGTTATCCATGACGATCACCGACTTTAGCTCCGAGTATCGGCCGCAATAGTACAGCAAATGGCTTATAAAGTCTTCAAACAACTCGGTGTTTGTTGAATCTTGATAAATTCGCCTCAAAACAATGCCGTCTTAGGCGTATGCCGGAAGAATGTGCCATCGTTTTCCACGACCGAACCTCGCAATCTGGACTGGAGAGGACCCCTTCGGAGACCAACCCCAATGCCGGTATCCAGCTCTTTTATCGCAGCCGGACTTATTAACGAAAACAAGCTGGTAGGACTTGTACTGTGATATCCTGTGTAGATAGTAGTCTCGAAGATCGGCATCCCGTTGCTGGGCGATGCGACGGATCGTTTTTCTCGTCCAGTTCATTGATCGGAGGGTCCGACTGATCGATCTTTCTGATATCCTTTCGCCAAATTTACGATAGAGGAAGTCTGCCATCTCGGATCTGTACTGTCCGGATACTTGGTTAGCATATTGCGTAGGTCTTCTCGCATCGGTGATGTAGTGCAGCTTCGGCGGCCGACGCGGGCTGTTCGGGTAGGCATTTCAGATTGCCGTCTCTCCTGGATTCTCTGGACAGCACGGACGGCGCACGAGGCCTTGGAGGCTATTAGCTTGCTCTCAAACCCTTTCGTTAGCAGGGCCTCGATGAGAACACGCCGTGCAGAATACAAATGTGGCGCCATGATTATTTGGCTGACGCAAAAGCGCTGATTCTTGCGGGTGGAAGAATGGGGAGAAGGGAGGTCACAATTTCGGACTCGATTGGGTAAGCAGACAGTTTGTTAAGGATTGCACCCTTATGTACTTGTCAGCTATAAGTGGATCCTGCAAAGCCACACAGGCCGGAGGCTTAGCCTGCGTCCTTTAAAAAGTTATAATTAAAATGCAGCGACACTCAATTCGCCTTCTACTGTACAATCAAGCTGTTGCAGCCAACATCATTTCTACCAAATCCAAAAGCGCAGTGCTATCTGACAAGACTGAAGGTCGAGGTTAGCTCTCTTAAAGCGGGTACACCATCATGCTTGTTCACTGTAGGCCGCTGCCCCAGTAGACACAGAACAAAGCTGAGAAGTAAGGCAAGATAAGTGCACATCACTCAGGGAACAGTGCATTGTTCGCATAAGGAAAGGTAACTCTTGGTACTGAGGCTCATATTATGACAGCTTACTAACTCACTGAGCAAATTCGCCCCGTTGTATACCTAGCTAATATGCTGCCGTCGGGCTTATTTACCCAGCGTAACTTAATGCTTCCTGCTAACGCAACGTTACCCGTTAAGAACAAGGCAATTGTCGGCAACTTTTCGGCGTATTATTGTACCTCGATGCTCCTAAAGTACAGCTCACACGTGCCTAAACTTTTCAAAAGAGTAAAAAGCGGACGCTGATTTCCCTCCTAGCTGTACGCGTCGGCACCAAAGGCCTCAGCAGAAGTAAGATAGCACAGCTTATCGCCTATTAAACTAGGCACGGGGGGTTCGCCTCCTACTACAAGAATTTCAACATCGATAGAGAAGAACCAGAGTGTGTGTGCGGAGCCACTGCGGAACCCTGACATTTGACAGTTTGCCTGCGAAATCGGAAAATAACAAAAGAAGTAAAACGGAAATACCAGATTAACACAGAAGAAGACCTATAAAGATTTGTAATGGGAAACGGACACAGAGGGGTCGGAGCCAGGGAGTGGCTCCTAAGACTAGCAGGATATGTACAAGGGCCGGAGAAAGGGCCGGAGTAAGGGGTAGCAACGGCCGGAAGCGAAGGACACACACACCCAAACGTGGTGGGGAAGCGAAGCCACAAAGGCGACGAGGCAGAAACCCCGCCCTCGGCGAGGGTGCTAGCTCTAGAAAATTGAATTGAGTTGAATTGTACCCGTCGGTGAATGTGAAAGACTTTTACAAAGGTCATAAGGATGATATAAGAGGTCTAAGAAACTGTTAAAAACGCTGCACCACTGCTGTGATCACTGTCAGAGCGGTTAGAAAAGGATGGTTGCAATTGGGCCTGTTCTCTGGCTCTTTGGCGAAGCCAGAGGACAGATCGAATTACAACCTTCATCTTTCTAATTGGTCTTGTAGTGATCACAACAGTGGTGCAGCGTTTCTGACACTAGATGTGTTACGTTAACGCCACTGCCGTGGGTAGAAGAAGGCGGGGTGGGGCATGCAGGCGGTCGTAGCCGCTTAATTCAGCAGCAGATGCCTCCAAGTCGAGAGGTCAAGACCGCGTCATTAAGACTAATAGTATTATAATTAACTCCCTTAAAAGTCCTTTTAAGAGGTAACTAATAAACTATACTACTTTAGCTTTATCATTCCAGTTATTACTACCAGCCTTTATTAAAAAGGCGGTCTAAAGCTGTATAAAGCTGTGGAAGGTTTAGCCCTCTTCTTAATACGTAGCGATAAGTTTATTACGTGCCTTTTTTAAAATAGTGGTAATATTATTAAACGTAACCTTAATATAATTAATAAGATTTTTATAAAATAAAGCTTTAAACCTTTAATAATCTTTTACTAAATAACGTTATAAGTTTAAAAGGTTATTAATAATTACGTACATAATTGTAACGTTTCCACTAAATAAGTCTGCCCTTATAAGGCTGTTAACTTCCACTTTTTATTAAAGTCAGTAAAGGTAAGATGTAAAAGTGGCATTATCTTTACTATCTTACTTTAACTAAATAATAGTTTTTAATAATGTTTATTAAGGGCTAGCACCTTAAGAGTAGGTTATAAGGTCTTTATTAGGAGTCCTTACGTTTAAGGGGGCTAGTTAAAGCTGGAGGCTCTTACGTTAATTAGGCCTATAAGGGGAGTTAACGCGGTTATTTAAATAGTTAGTGCTGCCTCTTAAGGAGTGGGTTTAATACTTTAATAAGTGGGGCCCGCTCCCTGGAAACTGGAAATTAACATGTTTAGGATTCTAGTGACTAAAGAGGTTTAAAAGGCTGGTGTAAAGAGCTTAAATTCTTATCTTTTAATAACTATTTCTACTTAAAGGGCCGTTAATTTAGCTGCGGCAAGCTTTTACTCTGCCACTTCTTTAACACGGGATTCGACTTATACCATTTCCCTAAAAGCTATAAGTTATCAGCTGAAGTTTTCCTTTATAAACTGGATGTAAGCTTTTAGCGAAATTCCTTCTGTCCTTATAGAGGGGTGGTCGTCTATCATTTCGTCGTAGGCGCTCCTAATAAAGGGGTTCCTTTGCTACGTGTTATAATCTATCTGATCTGGCGGTTTAATAAAAACTAGATGTGAGGGGCCAAGTAAGGTGGATACCGTTACTTAGTGACTAAATCGATTATGGTTTCTATAAAGAAGAAGATCAAGAGTAGATACAGGAGCTGCGCGGAGCGCAGCTATATAGGCGGAGACCCGCCTCCATGGGAGCGGTGGTCTGGGCTCTCAGCCCAGACCCACTTTGGGGCCTTAGCCCCGTGACAGAATCCAATGTACATACACCGCGCCCCAGTGAATGCTATCCCGACAGTGACATCCTATCTCGTGGAAGAGGGCGCATTCCAGCCGCCTGTTGACCTTGGACGGTGCATCCAGCAGCTCTTCGACGTTACCGAGCAGCACCTCGACTGGGAGGTCAAATGAGTAAACGCCAGTTTTTGCCTTGCCGATTCCTCCGACTGCGAAATTCTCCATCTTCGGTACCAAAAACCCGAATTCCTCTTCCCAGGACAGATGCTCGCAGACGTGATCAAGGTGGCGGGTGATGAAGCGGCCGATCCCGTAGATGGTACTGAGTGTCGCAGCGCCGGTGGGCCCTTTTGACGGCCTCCACATGTCCTCCTGCTTCATCATCAAGACTGAAGACTCGGTGTCAAACTTGACATAGGTGTCGCTAAAGGCGCGGACTGTGCTCGGTGGAAGGGATCGTCTCATTTTAGGCTGCGATGGAAAGCGCTGTACCGTTCGCAGCGGAAGGGGTCGGAGAAGTTGCGCGCTCAAGGCGGCAAACAGCGCTGAGTTGTTGACGCCATTCTGCAGGTTTTTGAACGCGAGTTCGATGGTCGCGCGAGAGGGAAGGCTACATTTGCCAGCGCCGTTGTTGTGGACGAGCGTTTTGGTTGTGGAATTAGCCATTTTCTGTGCGCTTGGTGGTTGTAGAGGAGGTCGAGATGAGGGACTCGGGGTCAAATCTGGGCTAGAGCGCCTATATAGGTAGGTAGGCTTCCTCGGGGTGGCTGTTTTGACTTTTGACTAGATTTTGCCCGTCTTGGCCAGCCCACCTGTTCCCTCCATGGAAGTTTTCAAAACTGGGTCTTGGGACATACTTAAGCATGCTTTGAGCAACAAGCCTAGGCTTCATCCTGCCGAGGGCATTCGCACTATCCAATATGTGGAAGGTTAACCGACCAGGTTGTCGCAAACATTGTCGGAGGTTGAAACCCTAAAGACCTCAAGACCTCGACGATAATGAAGACCCTCGCGAATAAGAACAGAGATGACGTAGAGGGAAAGATGGAAGAACTGAAGTTGTTCTCAAATCTTGATGTGGCACGGACTGCCGCCTTCTCTTTGCGCCCTTTCTAGCTCCAGCGGATGTCCAGCACGCGGGCTAAGGTCCACATCTGGGAGCGACGCAATGATGCCCAGCTTTCGAGCGAGCAGAATTTGATCTGCATCGAGCACCCTCGGGTGGCAGCGTGCAGTTGCTACCCGCCGATACCATTTTGCTGCTAGTGGGGGTGGGCTCCGTCGATAGCGGAGGTGAGGTGAACTTGTGATGTGTGAAATAGGCACCCAGATTACATCGCAGCTGAAAAGAACCCCATGGTGCTGAAGGATGCGTGAGGACAGCTGCCTACACACGCCAAGACAATCGGCAGTGGACAAAATACGCGCATTAGCCGCTCCATAGCCCCTTCCTCAACTGCTATGAAATCCTGCCCCGATCTGAGTGCCCATCACACCTTCCATTTACCAACCAAACCAAACCCAGCTCACCGCTCACCGCTCCCCCGTCACAACCTTCGCAAGCAACGACTCAGCCACAATCCCCCCCAAAAACCCCTTCACCCCACCCGCACTCAACTTCCTCCCTATCTTCCCCTCCGGCCGCTCCCCTCCCCCACTCGCAGTCTCAACCATCTCAACCACCAAATCCATAATATGCCCCATCTCCCATTTGCCACGAGCCCCCTCCCCCTCCAGCCTTCTCCCCCTTTTCA